>Ga0114908_1001106_pt1 | contig 13862 bp, 12 predicted proteins | sample MalvireepMed_s17_FD_87292 | JGI IMG/M metagenome (GOLD analysis project Ga0114908, IMG submission 87292) | Marine viral communities from the Global Malaspina Expedition - Malaspina viral metaG DeepMed_s17 | ecosystem: Environmental > Aquatic > Marine > Oceanic | place: Mediterranean Sea... | reverse complement strand
TAGCTTCCGTATTGCTGCCCACAGTGGAATCTAATTGTGCTACATACCAGATTATTCCAAACGCCTGGGCAAGAATAACGCCGATGACTGCTATAGGTAGCTTTATGTTCGCTATGTTCATAGCATTTTCACGCCCAATCACTCGCTTCAGCAATAAAGGCATCGTCCACCTTTTTATGTGCGGCATCATACTCAGCATTACTCTCAACCGATTGCGTGATATTCTTCAGTGTATTCATGAGATACGCCCTGACATTCTCTTCCGAAAGGCTCGGCCTTGTACCATATATTGGATTACCATCCCCGTCCGTTCCTGTGACAGGACGAGCAGGAACATTCTGTAAAGCCAAAGCCGACTGTATACGAGTCCAGTGCGCGTCACTTATTTCGAGACTTACTGTCTTAGCCATGAATCAGGCTCCTTCCGTCTTCTAATGCCCTTATCCTTTTATCTTGGGCTACTATGTAATTACGTAGCTGGAATGCCATAGCCCACGCAAATCGGACATCCTGTCCAAGTACCGTGAACTCCTGTGGCACTCCTCTTGTATCCCATGAACGCTCGATCACCCCTACCCTCTCAAGATACTCCAACGCTTCTGGCTGCTTGAGGACAATACCCCTATAGTAGTCCATTGCGTCATCTCGCCACTGGACATTCCCTTCACATTCAGGGCATACCTCTAGCTTTTCATCACCATGCCATGAACACTCGTCACAGGCATAGTCAAATGTTCCTGTAGGATGAGATGTATTGTATGTGATAACGGGCGGTGAAGCTGCGGTCATCCTCAAAGCATTGTTACTGGTAACACCAGCGGATTTACCGATAGCAAACCTATCGCTGGCACTGTTATCAATACCTGCTGCAAATTGCGTTGTGCCAGAAACGTCCCACACCATGAGTGGGTCTCCAGCAGATGTACCACCTGTAACGACTCGCATTTGGGAAAAGGAGTCAGTCGTATCGGAACTATTCGTGCTATACAGACTGTTCGTTCCACCATCGTTTGCGCTTGATAGCTGTAATAGTTCCCCGTTCCATGTGCTGGCAGCAGACCCTATGTTGTCGAGGTCTTTGTCGTTAAGGTCAACCGCAGCGTTTATCTGCAACCCAGTGGAATCAGTAATGACGCCGTCGGTTATTACCGTATCGCCAATGGTGAAATCGGTGCTGGCATCAATAGTCGTACCAGCAATGGCTGCGAATGACCCTGCTGCCGTGGATGCGGCTCCTATGGTTGTGCCGTCGATTGCTCCTGAGTCAATATCCACGTTTGTCATCTCGTGGTTATTGAAATCTATACCTACTGTGCCATCACCACCGAATGTGAGTGTCCCTGCCCCATGCGTCAGAGTTATATCACCATTGTGCCAGTTAATGACCGAGGCAGAAGCAAGGAACAAGTCCCCCCACATGAGTGAGGCTGTGCCTAATGCGCTTCCGTCACTTGTCGTAGGTGCAAGGGCTGTCGAAGTAAGGCTTAATTCAGAGGTGCCAGCTATCATCAGTTTGAGCGTTGTGCCGCCAACAACATCTATCTCTGCACTTGTAGCGTCATGGCTCCCTAGCCTTAGATACTCGTTGGCAGGGTCGGTGTTTGAATGTATATAGACGTTAGGGTGCGTTGTAGCAGATATATCCCAGTCTGTCCCTATTGCCCCAAGGTCAGTGATATGAAGTGATTGGTTTGAATCGCCCACGCCTATGACAAGCGAGTGGTTATTAGCATCTGCGTCAGACCAGAGAATCTTGGCGTCGCTCCCAGTACCAAACACAAGCGTCTCGTCGTCGAGGAGCGGTGTCCCTGTCGCTATCAGCGTTGCCGTCCCACCAATAAGCGGAAGATTAAGTTGCCGTGCAGCGGTAATTGCCTGTGGAACGATATCATATTCAAAAGAACTGCCGTCGGTTGCCGTAGGGTTTCGGATACGGAAATTGTTGACTTCCAGCGTCTCCATCTGCCATTCGTTGTCGTACTTCAGCCTTCGCTTCGATGAACCGTTGGTAATTTCTATGTCGAATCTACCCTGGGTAGCGTGGGATATGGAGAAATACCCACTACCGTTCGTCGTTGTCTCAGCACGAGATGTAGTAGTATTCCTGTCATACAGATGTACCACAGCGTTTTGGACGGCAACACCAGCGTCATTGTATAGAAATCCGCTAAACTCAATAGCCATTACACACCTCTTGATATCCGTGAATGGTCTCGGTAAGCAAGTGCTTCCCGAACAATATACCTTGCGTTTGAAAGCGCGTCATCTTCATCAATAAATATAAGCGTTATCCCGTCACCAGCTAGCTGCTGAAGGGCTATTAAGTCCCTAGCCTTCGTCTCGGTACCGAACTCATAGTGATAGTATATGCCTTGGACATTGATAGCTAAATCTGGAGGGTTGCTGAAAAGGAAGTCGATCACAACGCCGCCCTTTTGCATCCTGCCACCCATCCTTGAGGATTGGTAGATGAAATCAACGCCGCTTATTTTCCCCTGACGCCCAAGTTCCTGATGAACAATGTACTCAGGAAGAGACCCAGCCCAGGATGCAGGAGCCTGTTGTTGTGTCTGCGTTGTCATTACGCCTCCACGACCATAAGATTGACATTGCCTCGCTCATCATGCCCTGTGAACTCCAGTCCTGTTACTGACGCTACATCTACATAATACGTCTTGTTGGCAAGTTTATCTGGGTCACGGAACGTGAACTGAACAAGTGTCTGGCTCTCAATGGCTGTTATGAGATACGCTCTTAACTCCTCGGCAGTATAGCCTTTGTAATCTTTCAGTATCAGGCCAATAGCATGGCCCCACTTTGTCTCTAATTTCTTACGATACTCCAGCGTTATACTCAACATATCTGGAGAAACGGTAGTCGTGCTTCCACGAGCGAGTGAGACCTTGAATCGTATAGACCTGAACACCTTTCCAACGTCTGGATTCGTGCCATTGTCGGGGAATGTAAAGGATGTTACCCCATCAGACGTTATCTCTGCTAGCTGTGTGTATCCAGACGCAAAGTCCACTCCGTAGTACACCGTTATCGTCTCAGTCGAAGACATACTGGCGCAGTCAACCTTGAGCTTCACTGCCAGTTTATCCACCTCTGTCTGTCCAGCATCGAACCACGGTGTCTCATGGTCTCCTGACGCAGCATAGGTGAAGTCGCTCACCTCATCTGGATTGATAATATCTTTCGGCAAATCCATGTAGTGGATGCGCTCATTCGCCGCCCACCATAGACGGTACTTAGAGTACACATCAGACACATGAGCGGTATCTATAGCCTTGTCCGAGTCACCGCCCAACCACTTCACTTCCCATCCCAATTCGTTCCAGCCAAGGATTACCGAGAACCCTGTATCCGCTGGGATGACAAACGACTGGCCTTGAGCATAATTGTCAAGAGAACCAGGTGCGGTTGTACTATCAAGAATAGCTAGTAAGTCGTTGTGGGTGGGTATGAGTTGCCGTATCGTACCTCTCTTGTCAGCAGGAAGCCCGTGGTCTTTGTCTGGCCCCACAATCGTTATAACAGCAGACGTAGACCCGTTGATGTATTTGTATATGCCGAGTCCTGCTGGATAGTAGATGGAATCTCTCCATTTAGCAGTACCGGTGCCAGCATTCGGATGGACTGGTAGCTTTAACTCGGTCTCGATGAATCTTTCATTGTCAGAATCGTGCGCCCAGAGTCCACGTTTTGTCGAGGCGTACAGTATAGGGTTACCAGAGGCGTCACGGGCTACGAACAGGTCAGTCACATTTCCTGCTGGCAAAGGGAGCTTGGCATCGTTGGCCTCAGCACCTGCCGATAGTGAGAACCAGAGTTGCCCTGCGTTATCAATTCCCCACAGCCTGTCATCCCAGAACGCAAGATACTTCGTGTTAGTCGTATCATTCGTCCATGAAGACCCATCAGTAGAGTAGGTGTACCCTCCAGTGGTAGCGAAAGCAATATACTCTGTCGTACCAAACATATAGTTAATCGAATCAGTTGCTGCGGCTGGGAGCGTGGCAAGGCTGCTGCCCCATGAGTCTGAGGTGTTATTGTATTTCCTTACATCTACACCAAATGCAGCATAGATGGAACCATCATGCTCGTTGATTGCGCCAACAGTAAATGATCCACTGGCACCAGATGCAGCAGTGGTTGTGGCAAGTGGTGGGAGAACAAGATGTCCGTCGTACCTGAGTTGGCAGGTAGACCACCATGCACGTTCAGCATTTGCTGCATCGAGTTTACGCTCAAGCCCTATGCCGCCTGTCCATTTCGACAGTGCAAGCACGGAAAGCCTTTGCTGGCTGTCTCTCGAAGTATCCCCAATAACGACCTTGGGTGGGTACATGGAAGCCAGCACAGCCTGTACTGGCCTGGTAATGGGATAGAGTATCCCATTCAGAAGGATTTCGTTTGCGTCTATTACAGTGTCTACAGCCATAATTATTGCAGAATCATTACCCAGCCAACGTCATCTCCGCTAGAAGCCGCATCCACGTAGAACGTGTCGGCAGACACAGAACCAGGTCGGAAGTCTAGTTCCAACTGAGCGTCTACGTCACCAGCAGCACCTAGAGGGTATCCGTTAGAACTGGATACATCACTCTCTCCTACATAGGTTACACCAGAGTTTCCCGATGGTGCTGAGAACTTTATCCATAGCACCCTGTCCTTGGTGTTCTTGATTTGCACAGCAGTTCCCGCACTGCTCACATCAGTTATGCCGTGGTCAGTCCTCATCCAACTGCCCTTACATTCTGGAGAATTGGCATACGCCTTCTCGCAAGTTCAGCCCTTCCAGCCCAGACAACAGACCTCTGGTCATGGTCATCTGGATCAGTCGATGAACCCTTTGAATGAGATGCCAATGCCAGTTCGGTAGCCCGACATATGACAAACCAGTTGTCAACTTCGCAGACATCAGAGTCAGCGGTCATAATGCTGGGATTTGATCCACCGGTCAATTTCAGAAGGGCATATCCGATGGACTTCCTTCCTGTTTCGGTGAGTACGAGGTCTTGGCTTTCCTTGTCTATGCTCCACAATGTGTGCGGTGCAAGTGACCAGACAGCCGTGTCATTCGCTACGGCTGATATGTCATCTATCCATACCGTTACACCTGCGCCAAGGTCAGCATCGTGCTCAAGTCCTACAGAGGCAATAGCCGTGTCTGACTCTGGATTAGCTAAAGACATTCTGGCAAAAGTCCATGTATCTGGTGATATAGCAGGAAGGTCTAGGCTTTCTTTGTCGTTACCATCTGCTGTGACCGTGCCATCATCAAGATGTAATTTAAGATTACCTGCAACAAGAGCACTACCGATCCCTGTTACTTTTACCCACATCTCTATGGTGTCATAGGCTGAGATATCGGTAGCAGTAATGGAATCTGCAATAAACGCACCAGCACTTGCTCCAGCAGCAAATGAAATTTTTAATGATTGCGCACCCTGCTTTTTATCTTTCGTGTCAAGAGACTGAGTAAAACCCGTTGGAGTAGATACTTCGTCGAAGGTAGAGCCACAGTCGTGAATCCTTGTGCTGCTTACCTTGTGACGATACTGTATTTTGTTCACCATATTGAACTCTGATGGCAGGTCAAAGCGAGCCTGTTTGCCATCAGCAAATAGTGCAACGCTCTCCTCTGGGTCATATACTCTTCCTGTAGCGTCGAGTATTGCCTCATTCAGAAACTCTTCAATTTCCACTGGATCGTATGGTTCGTTCCACAGTTCATACGTCATACCGCTCGGAACGGTAGCCCCAAACGCAGGGCTTACGGTGATGTCATTGGTGGACGATGCGTAATCATTCGCTCGGCTTTTCTCGCCGTCATTTGTCCCTGATGTGGCAACCACATACTTTCCATTGTGCTGATTGTCTCCACCACGAAGCGACGTATCCAATACTGATGTGGTGTCTACCGAAGATGTGGTCGTACCAACGAATACTGCTCCAAGGTTACGACCAACAGATACTCTAAGTTGCTCTCGTGTTCTACCCGCTAGTGCTGGCATCGGGTTCCCCCCTGGCTTCAGCCAATTCCTTCTTCAATGATTCTATTGTATCCGATAAGTCACGGTTTTCCCTGAGAAGTGCCACGACCTTGGCTTGCTCCATAGCAAGAGGATTACCCTGTAGTGCAATCGCCATGTCCTGCGGTGTTACTTCCATTATCTACTCCCAGAGTAATATCGCTTATTGTTTGTGCTTTCAGTACGCTTCTTGGCATACTGTCTGAACTCTTCAATTGCATGGCCTATCTGTTTCTTCTCAAATGGAGTCGGTGACCGCTTTCTTCCTTCTTCTCGAATCTTTCCGAGCCACTTCTCAAACGCATTCGCAGCCATATCTTCGACCTGAGCCTGACTCATGCTGTCATCTTTCAGGACTGTGCATCGAGAACGCCTTCCAGACTCTTTGTCATGGAAGTGAAAGACATGGGCCTGAATTTGTGAGCCTGTCTCAACGTTATACCCAGGGTTAAATTGCTGCGTGACGCGTACTCCAGGTGGAGTCCAGAGCAATCTTCCATCAAGCACCGCACACCTCCGAAAAACCGTGTTTGAAACTCAGCGTTTCTGTGTCAGGGATGATGTATGAGTAGGGAAATGGACGAGGCATGGGTCTGAGGGCATCCTCGTGCGTATTCAGCCCTAATCCCAAGAGTCTCAGATACAACAACGCCATGTAACCCCACTCATATATACCACTAGGGGATGTTGAGAGGACAACGCCAACCAACACCCCCTAGAATTTACTGCGCTTCAGGTGACTGTTCGCTGATTAGCCCTAATGTACAGTCCCCGCAGGAGTCCATAAATCACTCATGCGATTTCCTGTTCCTGCTGTTTAGTACCTGATAGTCAACATACAGGCTTGCTTGTCTGTGTCTACTGACGGGATACCAATCGCAGTTCCTATGGACTGGATGTCATCCTCACCAGACAGGTCATATAGTTCCGCTCGTCCAGATTCACCAGATGCCTGAGAAATCTGAAGGCCGTCACCAACGACTCCAACCGCAGCACCAACAGCAACGCTGCCGATACCAGCAGTCTGTATCCACCCATAGTAATCGGCTGTCATGGGTATGGTCGTTACGCCTAACGCACCAGTCTCCATAGTGCCATCACCGTCCATGATTTTCACTGCTGAATATGGATTTACAAATATGCCAAAAAGCGACGAAGTCGTAGTAGCAGTCCTTAATCCATCAGGCTCATCAATGGTGATAATGACGGTGTTGTCATCAGACGCATCATGGGCTGGATGGGACTTGATCCGGTAGACCTCGCCTTCACCAGGGCCATCATTGAATATCAAGTACCCATCTGCATACTGATTTTCCGTCAAGTCAGTAGTGGGAACTTCAACACTTACTGCTGTTGTGCCAGCAGCGTTGGCATTAGCAGGAACATCCATGTCGTGAGCCGCTATAGCAAATGCAGCGGCAGCATCTACAATCATTCCTGCGGTAGTAATAGCAGCACTACCATTTCGAGCGTAGTAGAACACCCTTCCATCGGGAGTCTGCGCCCGTGTACCTAGCTTCTGCTTCTGTGCAGAAGTTTCTACTTTTTCCTGTCCGTAACTTAAAAATATACTGTTTGGAAATGCCATAGCACTCCTCCTTCTATAACAGGCTCAAAGTCCTGTGATTGGTCGATATTTGCTTATCTACGTGGCCTCGCCCAATCATTACAGCCCCGCAGACACCTTTCGGACTTCAATACAACCGTGGAATTTACACAGAGAACCAGCTTCTTTATCGAAGCTATGTATGTGTGGAGTTACTTGCACCGTTTCCACTTCGTTGTTAGCGTGCGCAACAACTTCCTCGGCAAGCTGATCCGCTACCTCGCTTACGAGTGGCGGGTTCTCGCCAAGGGAAACGTAGAGCGGCAATGTCACTCCGTCCACTACTTCTTCGGTTTTTGTCCAATCCCTCTCCCGACACGCCTTGCACTTGCATTGCTGAGATGGTTCCCAAGGGAGCCTTCCCATTCTGCTTAGTCTCATTGCATGGTCTGGAGAAGCGGGCTGGTTCCCGATGATTGTCCCTACTCGCGACTGGACTTCACCCTGCACATTAAGTGCGGGTTTATGGAGAAAGACAGAGGTCTTCGCCGAAGGTTTGTTGATAAAGTCCCAGGATTCGGTTATACCCCATCCATAGGAACGCAACGCCGCTAGGGTGTCTTTCCTCTTTCTCGATTCCATTATTCTCCTTCACTCAACGCTATGCGTTGGTAGCAGGTGCAGAAGTTACATACTTCATACCAGCGCCACGGGTGTCGTCCAATTCAAAAACTCCATAATCGCTGGTGATGACAATTTCCGTTGCTCGGAGTGAAGCATCCCGTTGTCGCTCTGTGCGCTCTTTCACTGAGATAAGAGCAACCATTGCGTCTTTGTTCGCAATGCACCCAATGCCGTCGTTGCTTGAGTCCGTTGGAATGTTTCCAGCCTCGAACAGAGGTACCCCGTTCAATGGCCTTAACCCTACGAAGAACTCTCCAAGGAGGTCTTGCGCCCATCCGCTAGGGACAGGGTAGGTGGCTGAGGGGGTTATAGCAGCAGACTTCACAAACGCATACACAGCGTTTGGATGATGTACTGCGTAGATTTGGTTGCCGAATTTATTCGCTTTCGCAAATGCGATACAGGCACCAAGGTTCGCTGCTGTAAGTTCCTTTGTTGTAGCACCAAGTAATGTGCCACCATTGAGGTTCGTGTAAAGAGCCTGTACGTCAGTCTCCTGTTTCCGAACCATGCCATCGCCAAGCTGCCGTCCAACCATGCTGAATACGGATGGCTGGGACTGCCTTACGAGTTTGTCGGTAACGATGACCTTGGCTCCAACCTCGTTTGCCGTTAGATCAACTGAGGTCATCCCGATGTCTTCCTCGTCGATAATGTCCTGCCCGTCAACGAGGTCACTCATCGACATAGTGCCGACCTTGGGTACCGTGACCTGTTTTGCCCCCTTCTCAAGAGTCATACGCTCAATAAGATTGAACATCGGGGCATTATGCTCGGCTGTATATCGAGCCGCACCTATCGTGATTTTCTGCGCTTTTTCCAGACTTCCTGTCGCTGCTGCCTGTGCCATTACAATTCCTCCTACTAGAACCCAGCGGCTCTCGCGCCCGCTTTGTTAGCCCGCTCGTCCCTTGCACCGTTGTTATACCGGTCAAGGTCAGTAAGGTCGCTATTCGACGCCCCAGGCGTGGGAGTACTCCCACTCATGTCCTGGGAAGGCACCTTACTCTGTTGTAGTGATTTGACCTTGGCTTCAAGGTCAGAGATTTTCTTCTGATTTAACGCAGCAGACTCCATGGCTTCTGGGGTGTCATGCTGCAAGAGAGACTTTGGCGACACGCCGTACTTCTCGCCGTAGTGCATCGCTGCATTGTGCTTGCCCTCGATGTACTTACCGTACTCTTGGGCCTGACGTGTTACCTGAACCTCTCGGTCTCTTGCTGCCATCTGTTGCTGCGCCATCGTGTAGGCAGTCTCAGATGGAACACCGCTCTCTTCAAGTTGCTCCCTGTACTGTGCGATCTCCTGCGCATGTTGCGCCTTCGCTTTTTCAGCTTCAAACTGGGCCAGTTGCTGCTGCATTGCGGCATATCTCTGGGCCATTCCGTCATCAGATCGTGCCTGTGGTACCGCTACCGGTTCAGGTGCAGGTGCAGGTTCGGCTGTATCTCCTACTGCTTCACCTGATGATGGTTCCTGCGTCTCTGGCGGTGCTTCTGGTGCTGCTTCTTCCTCTGCCACATCATCATCATCGCCAGCCCTGTTAAGGGCGTCTATCTCGGCAATGATAGGGTTGGCCTCCTCCGACTCCATGCCCCCAAGCTCTGCTTGCACCTCTACCGCTTCATCTCCAGTTGTTGTAACCATCGCCCCTCCAGTCCTCAGATAAAACAAGACACATTGTTATTGGAAAGTCTAATCACCGACTAGCATGGATGTCAAGCTGCATTATCGGCTCGCTTCATTTCTTCCTCCATGAGAAAGATGCTTCGCGAAGCCTTGGCTAAGTCCTCTCTACCAGTCTTAATCAGATATCGCTCTCTTGCAGACTGAGACCGTATAATATCTTGCAGAAGAGACTTTGGTAACTTAACCAAGATACTTCTTGGAATAGGACGCCTATTCGTATTTCTTGCCACATAGTCCATTTGCTCTGGCGTCCACGATTCCTCAAGCCTTTTAATGGATTGGCTAAATTCTGGGGTTAAATCACCTGCTTCATCTCGAAGTTCTGGGTCTGCAAATAACTGGTTTCTCTGGGCTAGAGCAGCCTTCAGAGGATCAGGGTCTTCTGGATTCGTTTCCTCGAACTCCTGGTCAATACCAGCTTGGAATCTTCTTCCTGCCGCTCGGACATCTATCTTCTTGTACTCCACCCAAGACCAGTCTTCTCCAGCCAGCTTCTTGAGTTTTTTCCTGCGTTCATCTTCAATTTCTTCAAGCTCCGAGAAGTATTTTGCTAACTCCCTGCCCCTTGTCACCTGTTTTTCTTGCAGCGGTATCAGTTGCTTGCTCAGAACCTCTCGCAATATATCTTTCTCAAAGCTCTCTATTTCGTCATAGGAGTTTCCTATTATATCGAAGGACTCATCAGACAGAATATCGTATGCGCTCTGTGGAAACGCACGGAGTCCAAAGAACTCTCCTACCCCCCTAACGAACCTTTCATCCGCAGTTCCACCCTCCATGAGTACTGATTGCGTCCATATAGGTATGCTCCAGTTTCCCAGTTCCCTCGCCATTGAATCAGGGTCGGTTAGTTCTACCGGCTCACCCATATAATTCTCTCCGGTGAATACATCCCATGCTGTTCCAGGCACACCAGCAAGTTGACCTCTAACCCATCGCACCGAAGGGTTTTCCTGAAACTCTTCAAAGTCGAGCAGATTACCTTCTTCAAGAGGTTCTCCTCCAACAATATCCTTAGCAGTTCCAGCTACTTTCCCAAGCAAACGTATGTCCGATATGAATTTCGATCCTGGGCCTACTACCTGCCCGCCTATGTTCCATAGCATAAATCTTGGGTTATTGGGTTGAATCGTGTCTGAGAGTTCTTTCTTTATCTGCTCCATGGATTTTCCTTCTTTTACTCCAAGGGCAATAGACACTCCTACGTAGGTCATGGTAAGTCCAGTGGCGAGGCTTACAAGTGCCTCTCTTGCAAGTTTCCCTCGTAAGGCAGTAGCTGTTTCATCAACTGCTTTAGCTCCAAACGTCTTCATGAAAAGACGTTCTCCCATTACAGGAGTTCTAAGCGTTGTCCCAAGTCCTCCCTGTAAAGCAGACACGTATATTGAAGCTACCGCTCTCCTATAACGAGCAGCTAGCAATATGGCAGATTCCGTCATTCGTTGGTTTGTAGGTACGCCTAATGCGGCAGAAGATATAAGCCCACGCATACTATTCACGTAGTCATCTATAACATTGAGTTTTGCTGGGTTTCCTTTTGCGATATGCTCAAGCCCTTTTGCCATATGTACTCCTGCAACGTCCATTGAATACTCAAATGCTTGCTGGAATGGCCTTAGCGGAGCAGCCAAAAGGGACGGAACGCCCCTAAGTCTTTCACCTGCTGTAATTCCCTCTCCCAATACCCTTCTCTTCCTTAGAAGCCCCCTTGCACCTAAAGCCTCAGTATATTCAAGGCCGCTTCCTGAGTTAATAAGCTTGGGATGCCTCCGAAAGAAATCCCTGTTAGCGTAAATAAATTGTTCGTGGGCGCGTTTTACAGCCTTAGCGTCGAAGAAGGCACTTGCGAGTGCCTTGCCAAATATTGCGCTTGACTTAAATACAGCACCTGGGTGGCGGTACATAGCAGCAAGGAACTGAATCGTAAAGAAACTGGCATCACCAGCCAGCACGAACACTCTCTGTACTGCGTTCAGCCCAGCTATTCCCCGTATAAACGCATCGCTTTCTGGTGTTTTCATCATTTTATTGAAATCTTCGTGAAATTTGATGGCGCTACTAGGGTCTGCCCCTCGCTTTGGGCTAATGAACCTCTTCTCTAAACTTGGAAGATCAAGCATTCTCTCTCCACGAGTCTTGAAAGGTTGGCGGGATGCTTCTAGCGCAGCCGTATGTACATCTTTAGCTTTCCGCAGCGTTTCTCTTGCTTTTCCTTTCGCTGCTTCAGCTTTATCTTTCACAGCCCTGAGCGCCGCATTTCTCTTCGCCTTCCCCTCAACATAGGCGATCTCAAAGATTTTTTGCTCTACCTTATCCCCAGTATGCTGCCCTTTTACCAGCTTTCTAACCACTTCACGCATCTCTGTTGGTGTAATATCTCTTTTTCTTTTTCGTATTTCTCTTCCACCAACGCCTCGTACCGCTCTTAGTGCTTCCAGAACATCTTCGCTCTTGACATTCAATTCCGGTCTGGCTTTCCTTGCTAGCAACCCAAGCCCCTTAGTTAACTGTTCTGGTGAGATGCTAAGGGCATCATCCAACTCCTTTGCAAGTTTCGGAGCATGGCTTCTAATTCTCACAAGCGTAGCTCCGTATTCGTATCCTCCACCAATAGCTTTATTCGCAGCCTTTTTGATGTCTTCGAGTACATCAAATTGTGATTGAGCAATGTTCAAATCACGAGAAACTCTTTCTGGGACTGCGGCCATTCTTATCTTAATATCATTTGGAAGATTTCTTCCTACAAACTGAACAGTTCGCAAATCCACTACCCTGTCGACGGCAGCTTTCGCACGTAGTGCAACAGACTGGTCATATCGCATAATAACAAAACCGTCTGCCACTGCTTCCTCTGCCGTCGTATAGACCCTCTGCTGTGCTTGACCTGGTTTCAAGGAAATTCTTTTGGGGTCAGCACCGATGAATTTCATCTCTATTAAATTGCCATCAGCATCGAACTTGCCAGCTATTATCCTACCTGCGTACCTCTCGACACTATCGTCCAGCAGAAGTCCTTCGTCCGTAACGATTCGCTTAATATCTATTCCTGCATTCTTATAATGCCTTAGTATTGCCTCTTCTATAGAAGACATTGAGTTAAGCCACGCCTGTCGATTCCTGCCCATTTCTGTTCCCTTGTCAAATAGGGATGGGAACTCTTTGATAAATTTATCAGGGTTTTCAGCTATCTGGTTGACCGTAAGTTTGCGGTTAGGAGAAAAAAACGGCCCATCAACTATCAGCCCAGAGAGTTCATCTGTCCTTCCGAACAGGTCATCCTGCTCTCCAAACCTACTTGCGGCACCCATGGCACGTTGTACTTTCTGCGCACCTGCATCCCGTAATTGCGCCCTTGTAACTGCGACTCTCGCAATCACGGATTTTGCCACTGCTGAAGGAGTAGACCAACGAATGAGATTGCCAATGACTGGAGTATCTGCGAACTTCTCTCCCATTCTCCTGAAGGCATTCGGTTCATTTACAATGTCGAACTGTACCTTAAATGCTTTTGTGCCAAGATTTGGTAACAGGTTTTTATCTTGCCTGACCGGTGGAATATCACCTACAGGCTCTATCCTGCCTACTGTTGACGGTGGTTTCCCTCTCGGTGGTTGCCCCATCATTGCTGCGGCAAACCTTTGTCCAGCACCACGTAACCCAGCACCCACTTGTCCAGCACCACGTAGCGCAGCATCAAGTCTACCTGCCCCTGCCACTGGTTCCTCAGCCGCCTCTCTTACCGCCCTCGTACCTGTGGTTGCGGTGGGTACGGGTGCAACTTGCTTGGCTGCGGTGGGTGCAACAGGGACATCAGGCGCAACACTGGCTGCGGTGGGTTGGGGTAGTTCTGTTAACGGTCTCCACGCACCTTTTGCTTTCACTGATACAGGTCTTCCTGCTAATCC
>Ga0114908_1001102_pt1 | contig 13900 bp, 14 predicted proteins | sample MalvireepMed_s17_FD_87292 | JGI IMG/M metagenome (GOLD analysis project Ga0114908, IMG submission 87292) | Marine viral communities from the Global Malaspina Expedition - Malaspina viral metaG DeepMed_s17 | ecosystem: Environmental > Aquatic > Marine > Oceanic | place: Mediterranean Sea... | reverse complement strand
TGGTGTATGGCATCAGCGAGACCTGCTATCGGTACCAGGCAAAGCTCAGTGGCGAGAACGCTCTGGTGGCTGACTGGCTATTGCGCCTTACCCAGACCCACAAACGCTGGGGCTTTGGTCTGTGCTTCCTGTATCTGCGCAATGTGAAGGGCTACACCTGGAACCATAAGCGCGTGTATCGTATTTATCGGGAGCTGGAGCTGAACCTACGCATCAAGCCACGTCGACGAATCCAGCGGGATTATCCGGGCGAGCTGGATGTTCCGACGGCACCGAACCAGGTCTGGTCAATGGACTTCATGAGTGATCAACTAGTCAGCGGTAAGACGTTCCGGACCTTCAATGTGATCGACGACTACAACCGGGAAGGACTGAGCATCGAAGTCGACTTGTCATTACCCGCACTGCGGGTGATTCGTGCTCTGGATCAGGTCATTGAATGGCGTGGCAAGCCCGCCGCCATTCGCTGTGACAATGGGCCAGAGTATATCTCACAGTCATTAATAGACTGGGCCAACAGAAACCGGATAACGCTGATCTACATTCAGCCCGGCAAGCCCACTCAGAATGCCTACATCGAGCGCTTCAATCGAACCGCACGGCATGAATGGCTGGATTTGCATCAGTTCGAAAGCATTGCCCATGCTCAGCTTCTGGCAAGGCAGTACAACAACGAACGACCGAACACGGCTATTGGAGGAGTTCCACCTTCCAGACTGCGTAAGGCAGCTTAACCTCTACTCAAATGAGCGGTTAAAAATGGGGGGATTACAGGTGCACGTCCGGTTCGGAGAGGACTACAAGTCATTCCCATACTTGATCATCAAACCAGCTAATAATTTTAGTCGCTTTTGAACTCTGCAATATCAGGCTTTGAGCCCCACATGCAAAAGCCAGATGGCTCTAAAGGGAACTGGCGTGGGCGATGTGTGTCTTCATTTTCAATAGCAGAAACGCCGCAGGAATACTCAAATATCATGCCATCCGGCCCCTCAAAATAAAGGAATCGTGCACCGGAAGTTGGGTGGCGACCAGGGCCGAACACAACCTTGATTCCTTCTTCTTGCAGGAAGTACCAGGAGCGCATAATGTCGTCCACGGTTTCAACCTGATGGTTGATATGCTGAATACCGCTGCGAGTAGTGGGGAAAAGAGCAACCCGGTGATGAATATCATCAATTCGAAGCAATGCAGAAGGGCCGATCCAGTCACTTACCCGGGCATTGAACACGCCAGTCCACATGGCTTCGTCCCGGGCCGGGTCAGTGGAACATAAACCGACATGGCTAAAACCCGTTATTCCCGCATCACGGCTTGGAAAGTAACGCCGACCACTAACATATGGACGCCATGCCAGCTCAATTTTGTTGCCGGTCAGGTCGTGAAAACGGACGAAGCTGTGCACAAACCGCTGCTCACACTCTTCCTGTGTCCCTTGATGTACCGAAAAGCCCGCAGCTTCCAGCTCACTAGCTGCACGACTTAACTGCTCACCATCGCCTACTTCAAAAGCAAGCGTATGGTCTGACGGGTCCCCTTCAAAATAACATAGCGTATGGTCCCGGCTATCAGAGCGGAAATAGGCACAGCCTTTCCCCTGGCGAACCAGTTCCAAGCCTAAAATACGTGTCGCGAAGTCTGTTGCGCCAGCAAGGTCTCGTGTTCCTAACCGTGCATAGGTAACGTCGTGAAGATCGATCATGTCACAACTCCTGTTGTTTTTGTGTCTAATTAAAACAACTCTAACAAAGCCAGGGCATAGCTGGTAATGAATATAAGAGCCCGGGCTATATCTTTTACTTATGCTACGAGTCATTCAGAGTGGGGTGGGAATTTTACATTACTGAAGGGCATCTTTTTGCGAATAACTCATACGCTGTTTTCCCCTAGCGCACAGCCAGAAGCAGAAGACACACTAGGACGAGCAGCACATTACTTCCTAAGCCCGCCTGCCTCTATCATTTTACATTCTCTTTGAAACATATTTATTGGCTATTGATCATTCCACCGGAATGGGCTTCATCAGAAGCTTGCCCTTACGCACCAGCTCCAGAGTAATTTCCATGGTGCGGCGTATATGGAGCTCGGTGGCTTCGCAGGCGGCCTCCGCATCACGCTCCAATGCCGCCCGATAGATCGCCTCGTGCTCAAGGTGCACGTCCCGCGGCACATCTTCACGCACCTGCCGCGAGAGGTTGCGATAGCGCATGTGCTGGTCGTACAGCCTCCGGTGCACTCCCAGCAGCACCTCAGAACGACAGCTGGCCAGTAACGCGGTGTGGAACGCGTCGTTCAGGCGCTCCCAATCCTCGTAGCGGGCATCCGGCTGCCCCTCAAGCTTGCTGATTTGATAATAAGCGGCCACCACCCCGGCCTCCCAGCGATCGTCACCGTAATGGATACTGTCGCGCAGGGTTTCACACTCAATCAGCACCCGCACCCGGGTCAGATCCTCCAGGTGCTCGGCGCTCATCGGCACCACTTGAAACCCCCGCTGCCCTTGGGAGAGCACGAAGCCTTCAGCCGAAAGCCGGCTCAAGGCCTCACGCAGCGGTGTCGCGCCGACGTCGTAGCGCATCCGTAACTGATCCACCCGCAAACGCGCCCCCGATGCCAGCTCCCCCGCGATAATGTCCTCACGCAAACGCCCGTAGGCATAGTCGGTCATGGTCTTAGGCGGTCTTGCAATCACCGTCATGTCATTCTGTTTCATGGTTCATATCCCGGTTTTGGTCTGGTCAGATCATCGCATATCTTACCGGAAATATAGAATCGATATTAATTGCAAGCATCATCGCATACTGGCAGCCTATTTTTCCAAACAATATTTCTCAAGCCTCTGTCCCAAGGTTATCCAATGAGTAAATCTGCTAGTGCCGCGCCCTACTCCGTGGCGCGCCTGATGATGATCGTCTTCGCACCCTTCGCCCTAGGGCATTTTCTGTCTACCGGTTACCGGGCGCTGAACGCCATGCTAGGCAGCACTATACAGGAAGACCTGGCCATCAGCGCCTCGGAACTGGGTCTGCTGACCAGTGCCTTTTTCCTCGCCTTCGCGCTGGCGCAGCTGCCTGTGGGCCTGCTGCTGGACCGCTACGGGCCACGCCGGGTGGAGGCCACACTGTTGCTGGTGGCGGGTCTGGGCTCGCTACTGTTCGCCCTAGGCGAGAGCTTAGCCACTCTCGCCCTAGGGCGGGCACTGGCGGGCATCGGCATGGCCTCCTGCCTGATGGCCAGTTTCAAGGCCTTCAGTCTGTGGTTCGGACCACAGCGCCTGTCGCTGTTCAATGGTTACCTGATGGCCATCGGCGGTCTAGGCATGATGAGCGCCACGGCCCCGGTGGAGTTGTTCATCAGCCATGCGTCCTGGCGTTCGCTCTTCTGGCTGCTGGCCGTGGCCTGTGTGTTCATGGCACTACTGTTGTGGTGGGTGGTGCCCGAGAAACCTAGCGAGAGCGAGAGCCACAGCGAGCCCCTGGGACAGCAGATTCGCGCACTGGGTCGACTGCTTACCGGACAACAGTTCTGGACGGTGGCGCCGGCGGCCTTCACCGCCCACGCTTTGTCATTGGCCGTGCAGGGATTGTGGATAGGCCTGTGGCTACGGGACGTCAGCGGACTCACCCGTGCCCAGGTCGGCACCCATCTGCTGTGGGTGGCGATTGCTCTGACGGCGGGGTACGCCGCTTGGGCAACGCTCGCGGACCGGCTGCGTGCGCACATCCCGCCGCTGTGGATCAGCGCCGCGGGCCTGAGTGGTTTCTGCGTAATGAACCTGCTGGTGGCCTGGCAGCCCGCGAGTTATCACCTGCCTCTGTGGATGCTGTACACCTTCATCGGCGCCAGCGGCACCCTGTTCTACTCCGGCCTCGTGGGGCTACACGAGCCGGCACTAGCCGGGCGCGTGAACACAACGCTGAACCTGGTGGTGTTCGTCGGCGCCTTCGTTCTGCAATGGGGCATCGGCGTGGTGGTAGAGGCCTGGAGTAGCCCCGGCGAGCCCCTCAGCCCGGTGGGCTACCAGGTGGCCTTCGGCACGCTGGCCGGTCTGCAATTGTTGAGCCTGCTGTGGCTGGTGCGCGGCCTGTGGCGGCAGCACCGATAAGCCCCCGGCGAAGCATTCTCGCTGACCGAGATAAAAATATATATATTTGTTTGCAAAATCGTGGAACGTTGTTATATTCGAAGAACTCCACTGCTTTCGCAGAACAAAAACAACAGAGTGGCCGGCAGCCCGTCGCAGGGCGGACACGGTCGCCGAGACAAACCCTCCAGAGGAGATGAGCTATGAAGCTCAAGAACAACCTGTTGAAAACCGTCGCCGCTGGCGCCGCCTTCGCTCTGTCCGTGAGTGCTTTCGCCGAGGAGCGCGTACGCCTCCTCACCGCCCCCACGGGCTCCATCGTCCACACCACCGGTGCCGCCATTGCCAGCGTGGGCACCAAACACACCGATATGACCGTTCTGGCCGCCCCCATGAGCGGCCCCCAGATCTACGTACCCCAGGTGAACAGTGGTCAAGCCGAATTCACCCTGATGAACGCCGCCGATTCCTTCAACGCTCTGCGTGGCGGCACCGGCTATCGCACCCCCTATAAGAACCTGCGCCTGGCCGCCGTGGGCTTCACCAATGAGCTTGGCGTCATCGTCAGCCGTGACTCCGACATTCATAGCCCCGCGGACCTGAAGGGCCGTCGTGTCACTGGTGTGTTCTCCGCCCACAAGACATGCGAGCAACTAGCCACTGCGCAGCTGGCTAACCTAGAACTAACCTGGGATGATGTGCAGGTGGTTCCCGTAACTCACTCCCGCACCGCAGTACAGGCCCTTGCCGATGGCCGTGCCGACGTAGCCATGTGTGTGCCCCTGGGTCAGGCCATCGTGCAGGAAGTCAATGCCACCAAACCGATCCGTTTCCTCAGCCTGAACGACTCCCCTGAAGCCGTGAAGATCACCCGCGAGCACTTCCCCGCCGGCACAATCCGCGCCTACAAAGAAGGCGCCAACGTCGGCGTACTCTCCGACATCAATGTCTGGAGCTACCCCTTCTACCTGATAGCCAACAAGGATACTTCCGAGGACACGGTCTATCAGCTGGTGAAGGCAGTCTACGAGAACGTGAACGAGCTACGCGAGGTCAGCGGTGTATTCAAGCGTTGGATTCCTGAGCAGATGGTAGACGCCGAGCTGACCCTACCGGTTCACGATGGTGCCCGTCGCTTCTATGAAGAGAAGGGCATGTGGAGCGAAGCGGTCGAAGCCTCTCATCTGGAAAATCTAAAAACTGCCCAGTAAGCACTGATCCAAGCGGAGTCCCCACAGATGAAAGAAGAGAAAGTCGAGAACGCCGCCGTTGTGGCGCCCAGCGGGCGCCTGCGCGGTCCCTGGCTGCGGCTGGCCCAGGCTCTGCTGGCCGCCATTCCGGTGTTCGGCATGGCTTATGCCTTCAACGTCAGCTCCTACTTCGGCTATGCCATGTGGGGTCAACAGGCGGCACTGGCGGTGCTGGGCCTGGGCTTGAGCGCGACCTTCCTGCTCAAGCCGGCCGGCAGCGCCATCGTCAGCGAGGACGGCCCCGGCCGTCCTCCCCTCTACGATATATTCCTGGCCGCCCTGGCCATTGCACTGTGTGCCCAGACCGCCGTTCGCTATGAATGGCTGGTGGGCATCGGGTATCTGGGCAGCGGCCAGGAGTATTACTTCAATATCGCCGCGGCGGCTCTGACCCTGCTGCTGGTCATCGAGGCCCTGCGTCGACTGACCGGCTGGGCCATGGTCATCCTGGTGCTGGTGGCCCTCGCCTATGCCCTGGTGGCCGACAAGATGCCCGGCGCCTTCCAGGGCAGCCCCCAGCAGTTCGACTTCTTCCTGGGCTTTTTGCACCTGGACACTTCCGGCATCCTGGGCACGCCGCTGGCCGTGGTGGTCAGCACCGTGATCGCCTACGTGCTGCTGGGCAATGCCCTGTTCCGCCTCGGTGGCGGGCAGATCTTCCTGGATCTGCCGCTGGCGGCCATGGGCCGTTACCGCGGCGGCCCGGCCAAGGCCTCGGTGCTGGCCTCCTCGCTGTTCGGCTCCATTTCCGGCAGCGCCGTGGCCAATGTGGCCACCACCGGCATCGTCACCATTCCGCTGATGCAGCGCACCGGCTACAAGGGTTACCAGGCGGGTGCGATCGAGGCGGTGGGCTCCACCGGCGGGCAGCTGCTGCCGCCGATCATGGGCGCCGCGGCCTTCATCATGGCGGAGTTCCTGGGCGTACCCTACGCCGAGGTAGCACTGGCCGCCCTGTTGCCGGCGATCCTCTTCTACATGGCGCTGCTGGTGCAGATCCATCTGCACGCCGCGCGCAACGGCCACCGGGCACTGACCCGGGAGGAGCGCCCGGACGCCTGGGCCACCTTCAAGCAGCAGTGGCCGTACCTGCTGCCCATCGTGTTGCTGATGCTGCTGCTGTTCGTCTGGCGCTGGCGCCCGGAACAGGCGGGCTTCGCCAGCCTGCTGGCGGTCATCGGCGCCGCGGCCGTCGTCGGTCAGCACTCCATCCGCCCGCGCGCCCTCTACCGGGTGCTGCAGGGCGCCGGGCGCAGCCTGCTGGACATCATCGCCATCACCGCGGCCGCCGGCATCATCGTGGGCGTGCTCTCCACCACAGGGCTGAGCTTCTCGCTGGGGCTGAGCATCGCCGCGGCCGCAGGCTCCATACTGATCGTGCTGCTGATCGTCGCCGCCATCACCGCGATCGTCTTCGGTATGGGCATGCCCACCACCGCGGTGTACGTGCTGATGGCCACCCTGATCGCCCCGGCCCTGGTGGCCGCCGGTGTGGAGCCCATCGCCGCGCACCTGTTCGTGCTCTACTTCGGCGTGCTCTCCATGATCACCCCGCCGGTGTGTCTGGCCTCGTTTACCGCCGCGTCCATGGCCGGCGCGCCTTTTATGCGCACCGGCTGGAATTCGCTGCGCTTCGGGCTGGTGGCCTTCATCGTGCCGTTCATCTTCGTCGCCTCCCCCTCGCTGCTGCTGCAGGGCGATGACTGGGTGGAGACGGTGCTCGCCTTCGGCACCGCCGTGATCGGCTTTCTGATGCTGGCCGCGGCCATGGAAGGTTATCTGTTCGGGATCATCGGTCGCGCCCTGCGGGCACTCTCGCTGATCGGCGGTCTGCTGCTGATCATTCCCGAGAACGGCCGCCTGGTGCCCCTGGGCTTCCACACTGACAAGGTCGGCCTGGTACTGACACTGCTCGCCCTCGCCTGGGCCTGGTGGCAGGGCCGCGCCTACCGCAGTACCGCCGACGCTGTGAAAGCGCACGGCTGACGTTTAACCAGAGGAGAACTTGCCATGAGTGCAATTGAACAAAAGGTCGCCGGGCAAACGTCCGTGCGCGCCGCGGACATGGTGGACAGCCGCCTGGATGAGGGCGTGTTCCGCGTCGATCGGCGCATCTACACCGACGAAGAACTGTTCGAGCAGGAGATGAAACAGATCTTCGAGAACGACTGGGTCTTCCTGTGCCATGAGAGCCAGGTGCCCAACGCCGGTGACTATTACTCCACCTTCATCGGCCGCCAGCCGGTGCTGGTGATCCGCGACAAGGAAGGCAATCTGAACGGCTTCATCAACGCCTGCGCCCACCGCGGCGCGCTGTTGACCGAACGCCGCCAGGGCAACGCCACCACCCTGCGCTGCCGCTTCCACGGCTGGTGCTTCAACACCCAGGGCCGTTGCACCCGGATCAAGAACGAGAAGACCGGCTGGCCGGAAGGCGCCGACAAGGACGAGCGCAGCCTCAAGCCCATCGGCAAGCTGGGCAGCTACCGCGGTTTCGTCTTCGGCAGCCTGAACGCCGACGTGGTGGAACTTGAAGAGCATCTGGGCGAAGCCAAGCCCTTCATCGACCTGATTGCCGACCAGTCCCCCGAGGGCGCCGAGGTGATCGGCGGCCACTCCGACTACGTCATCCGCGGCAACTGGAAGATGCAGGCCGAAAACGGTGTGGACGGCTACCACGTCAGTACCGTGCACCGCGTATTCGCCGCCACCGTGATGCAGCGCGAGGAGCGCGAGGGCCGCGAGGGCACGGCCAAGACCGAGGCCGGGCGCATCGCCGGCATCGTGCCCACCGGCTGCTACGACCTGGACAACGGCCACATGATGATCTGGGCCGGCCGCGCCACCCCGGAAGTGGGCCCCCTGTGGCAGTACCGCGACAAGCTGCTGGAGCGCTTCTCCGAGGACAAGGTGCGCTGGATGCTGGAGCGCGGGCGCAACCTGTGCCTGTTCCCCAACATGCTGCTCATGGACCAGCCCTCCACCCAGATCCGCGTGTTCCGTCCGCTCTCCGTGGACCGCACGCTGGTCACCGTGTACTGCGTCGCGCCCAAGGGCGAGAGCAAGGAAGGCCGCACCGCGCGCATCCGCAAGTTCGAGGACTTCTACATGGTCACCGGCATGGCGACGCCGGATGATCTGGCCGCCCTGGAAGACTGCCAGATCGGCGCCCACGGCGAAGGCTCCCGGTGGACCGACGTCACCCGCGGCCTCTCCAGCATGCAGGAAGGCCCCGACGGCCCGGCGAAGGAGCTGGGCATCAACCCGGTGAGCAGCAACAACGACTGGGACTTCGAAACCCTCTACTACAGCTTCTACCGCAAGTGGCTGAAGCTGATGACCGGCGACAAGAAAGGGGCCTGAACGATGAGCGAGAAACTGCAGCTGTGGGCCGAGGTCAACGACCTGCTGGCCCTGGAAGCCGACCTGATGGACCGCAAGCAGTGGCAGGACTGGGTGAACCTGTACACGGAAGACTCCGTGTTCTGGATGCCCGCCTGGCGCAACGAGGACAGCTTCACCGAGGACCCGGAAACGGAGCTGAGCCTGATCTACCTGCCCAATCGGGGCATTTCGGACCGGGTGTTCCGCTTCTCCTCGGGTGACTCCTACGCCTCCACCCCGCTGCCCACCACCAGTCACACGGTGGGCAGCGTGCGGGTCCTGGACGATGATGGCGAGCACATCACCATCAGCGCCAAGGCGAGCGTGATCACCATGGACCCGCGTACCGGTGTGACTCCCCGAGGCGTGTGGTACGACATGAAGCTGCGCCGGGTGAACGGCGAGCTGAAGATCGCCTACAAAAAGGTCACCATGCTGGAGAAAACCATCGACGGCACAGTAGATGTCTACAACGTCTGAGGAGACGCCCATGCTCGCACTTTGCAAGATCGCACCCCAGACGGACGGCCTGGAAGTGAGAGAAGTCCCGATGCCGAACCCCGGCGCCGGCGAGCTGCGGCTCAAGGTCAAGCTCGCCGGTGTCTGCGGCACCGATATGCACATCTACCACTGGGCGCCTCGCATGGCGCGGCGCATGGTGCTGCCCAGGATACTAGGCCATGAAGTCTGCGGTATCGTCGAGGCCGTGGGCGAAGGTGTGAGCGGCTTTGCCCTCGGCGACCAGGTCAGCCTGGAGAGCCACATATCCTGCGGCCAGTGCCGCCCCTGCATGCTCGACCAACGCCACCTGTGCGAACACACCACCTACCCGGGCATCGACGTGGACGGCGGTTTCGCCGACTACGTGGTGGTGCCCGCCAGCATCGCCTGGAAGAACCCGGAAGGCTTCCCCGCCGAGCGCTCGGCGATGATGGAGCCCTTCGGCATCGCCGTGCACGCCTGCCACGAGGGCACCGGCGTTTCCGGCCAGACCGTGGTGGTCAATGGCTGCGGACCCATCGGCCTGATGGCCGTGGGGGTGGCGAAAGCACTGGGTGCGCGCAAGGTCATCGCCTGCGATCTCAACCCGCTGCGCCTTGCCAGCGCCGAGCGCATGGGCGCCGACGTGCTGGTCAACCCCGGCAAAGGCGGTGATCTGGTGAAGGAAGCCCGCGCCCAGACCCGGGGCGAGGGCGTGGACGTGGCCATGGAGTTCAGCGGCTCCGAGCCCGGCCTGCGGGCCTCGCTGGAGTCGCTGCGCCGGGGCGGGGATTATCGCCTGATTGGCGCCCCCTCCCACCCGGTTGAGCTGGACCTGACCCAGTGGCTGCGCACCGGCCCGACCATCCGCAACATCCACGGCCGGCGCATCTGGCGCAGCTGGCAGCAGGCGGTGGATCTGATCGACGCCGGCCTGGTGGACCTGGATCCGCTGGTCTCCCACGTGATCCCGCTCAAGGACGCCCGCGAGGCCTTCGAGCTGGTAATCCGTGGCGAGGCAGTCAAGCCGCTGCTGGCCATGAACGATTGAAGGAGGGAGCAAGCCCATGGGTCTGCCCAAGTACAACATCACCTGTGTCTTCGAAGACGGCGCCACCACGCGCTTTGAGGCCACCGCCATAGACACTGTCTACACCGCGGCGCTGCGCAGCGGCCTGAACCTGGAGACCGACTGCCGGGAAGGGGCCTGCGGCGTGTGCATGGCCCACTGCAACGAGGGCGAGGGCGATATCGGCGATATCAGCGACGAGGCCCTCACCCCGGAGCAGGAAGAGGAAGGCTATGTGCTCACCTGCCAGTTCCGGCCGCAGTCGGACCTGGTGCTGGAGTTCGGCTATCCGCTCTCCCTGCTGAAGAAGGAAGTGGCCACGCTGAACGCCAAGGTCGAGGCCCTGGAGCCGGTGGCCGATGCGGTGATGCGCCTGGCGCTTTCCACCGAGGACAAGGCCCCCGCCTTCCTGCCCGGGCAGTACATGAACATCACCATCCCCGGCACGGCGGAGGCGCGCAGCTACTCCTTCGCCAACCCGACGGCCGAGCCCGGCAAGATGGAATTCTTCATCCGTCTGCTGGAGAAGGGCGCGATGAGCGACTACCTGCGGGATCGCGCCGCCGTGGGCGACGAAATCCAGCTGCAGGGCCCCTACGGACAGTTCTTCCTGCGCAAGCCCCGAGCGGGTCATGTGCTGATGATCGCCGGCGGCACGGGGCTTGCCCCCATGCTGAGCATGCTCGAAGAACTCGCCGGCCTGGACGAGCGCCCGCAGGTCACCGTGCTCTACGGCGCCAACCAGCCGGGCGAGCTGTTCGGCCGAGAGCGCATCGAGGCCTACGGCGACTGGGTGCAACTGCAGCGCATCGTGGTCGCCGGTGATGACAACTGGGACGGCCCCACCGGCTTCGTCACCGATCTGCTCAACACCGACACCCTGCCGGACGCCGCCGCCACCGACGCGTACCTGTGCGGCCCGCCGCCCATGATCGAGGCCGCCCAGAAGGCACTGGCCGAACGTGGCGTGCCGGCTGATCGGGTATTCGCCGAGAAGTTCCTGCCATCGGGGACCTAACCAAGCATTCCGAACTGGAGCGCCTTTTCTCGCTGGATGGTCGCACAGTTCTGGTCACGGGGGCGACCCGAGGCACCGGCCTAGGGCTTCACCTAGGCCGGTGCCCATGTGGTGCTCAACGATGTACGGTCCGATGACCTGGAGCAGGGCGGCGAAAGCGCTGCGTGCGAAAGGTCTGTCGGTCTCGACCAGCGCCTTCGATGTGGTCGACGAGCAGGCCGTGACCGAGGCCATCGTCGGTCACGCGCACAGTCTGGATATTCTGGTCAACAATACCGCCGTCCAACAACGCCGCGGCTACGGGTGGATTATCAATATCGCCTCGATTGTGGGCCGCCAGGGCAAGTCGCAACTCGCCCGGTAATCCTCCCGATAAACAGCGGTGATCAGAAGTAGAATTTTCCGTAAGCTACACGCAGGGAGATTCTGCATGAAAAGATCACGTTTTTCCGACAGCCAGATCCTGTCGATCCTAAAGCAAGCTGAAAATGGCGTGCCGGTTCCAGAGCTTTGCCGTGAGCACGGCATGAGCAGTGCGAGTTTTTATAAATGGTGCTCGAAGTTCGGTGGCATGGACGCGTCTATGATGGCCCGCTTGAAGGAGCTGGAGGACGAAAACCGTCGGCTCAAGAAAATGTATGCCGAAGGTAAGCGTTCATTCCGCGACGTTCTGCCACCCCGCTGAGATTCGCCCTATAGTAACCTCACATTTTCCAACACGAGGTTACTCCCATGAGAAAGCATCGTACGCCAAAGCAGTGGCAGACCCTGGTTGATCAGCAGCGTGACAGTGGTCTGTCCGCGCCACAATTTTGCAAACAGGAAGGTGTTGGCTATGCCAGCTTCTGCAACTGGCGCAAGCGCCTGTCGGCTCAAACGAATAGTGGTACTTCCGATTCCGGCGAAGCGGGTTTCCTGGATCTCTCTTCACTGATGGGTGCCTCATCGACCTTACAGCAGCGCCAAGGGCGGGTTGGAATCCGCTCACCCGGGTGCTGAATGCAAAGCAAGCCAGTTACCCGGGCGCTAAACACACCGATCCACATGGCTTCATCTCGGGCTGGACCAGTGGAACACAAACCAACATGATTAAAACCTGTTATTCCCGCAGTTTTAGCTCAAAATTCAGTGAAGAGATTTGAGTTCGTCAACCAGAGCCTGGGCAGCACTGCCTAATGGGCTATCTTTTAGAAAACTTAAGCCAATCGGCCCAAAGGAAAGCGACTTTTCCATGAGTAACGGGCTAAGAAGACCAGCAGAAATATCGGGCTGAACTGCCTGTGCAGGGAAAGCACCAATATAGTTTGTATCCATAATCAATCTACGGTTTGTCACAATCGAAAGGGATTCACAAGCAATTTTCGGAAGGTCCAGACTACGTTCGTGGAACTCGGCCTCAAGCATATATCTTAGGGTGGTCTCCGGAAGAGGCATAATCCACGGCCACTCCTGAAGATCATCAATAGCTAACTTTTTTCTTTGTAAAATAGGGTGGCCAGGGCGCACAACAAATGCGACCTCCTCTTGAAGAAGCGGTATTAATTCTAGCCTTTCTCTATAGTTATACCCAGGCAGCCTGCCAACAATGAAATCTATCGCGCCTTGCCTAAGCTGAGGAGTAAGGCTATCGTATGAGCCTTCGATTATCGTAACCCTCACGTTTGGCGATCGTTCATGCAACCTAGCTACAGCTTGTGGGAGAATATTAGCGGCTCCGGCCAGTAAAACGCCCACAACGATATGGCCGCTTAACCCTTTCTGGCTGTCATGAACCTCTTGTGCTAATTGCTCTAGCTGGGCAAACATGGCTTGCGCTCGTTCAGCCACTTTAGTACCCAGCTCTGTTGGGTAGCTACCCTGACTGGTCCGAACAAATAATTCTGCTCCTAAGTCCGATTCCAGTTCATGAAGTATTTTGCTTATTGCAGGTTGGCTCAGCCCTAGCTCATTAGCGGCACTCATCAAACTCCGGTTCCGAGCCACCGCCAGTACAGCTCTGAGTTGTTGCAGCTTAATTCTACGAACCCATGAAAAGTCCTGCATATAAATTCCAATAATGGTTGTCGCATCAATACTGTTTTTCAGAGGCAACGTAAGCGTTCATTCCACGACGTAGTTGACCTACTTCACGTCACGGAGGGGCCTTAATAACTCCGGCGAGACCTTGTACTGCTTCCTGCCATCCTCACCCAGCACGATCACACTCTTGCGGTTGATCTTGGTGACGATCCCCAACACCGGTCCTTCCCGGCCCTCGAAGGTCACTTTAAGGCCAACCCGCAATTGACTCAAGGCTTGCAGGGTTTCTTGCTCTTGTAGTTCATCAATTCGCTGGCAGATATACTGATTCAGTTCCAGCAACTGGTCGATGCTCATGTCCTCAATGCGCACGGACGGTGGCCTCCGGCTGTTTGCTCTGTCGATCAGGATGGCGTGGGTCGATCAGCGCCCGTAACGGGGTCTCGGCGAACCGAGTTTTCCAGAGTCGGGGCGTCAGGTCGCTGACTTCACGGGCCGGGTGCTGGCTGATGCGTTGCAGCACGTCCACCAGGTAGGTGTAGGGGGTAATATCGTGCAGCTTGCAGGTGCTGATCAGGCTCTGGATGATGCCCAGG
>Ga0114908_1001097_pt1 | contig 13908 bp, 16 predicted proteins | sample MalvireepMed_s17_FD_87292 | JGI IMG/M metagenome (GOLD analysis project Ga0114908, IMG submission 87292) | Marine viral communities from the Global Malaspina Expedition - Malaspina viral metaG DeepMed_s17 | ecosystem: Environmental > Aquatic > Marine > Oceanic | place: Mediterranean Sea... | reverse complement strand
TATAATATCCATCAAAGCTGCATGATCGTAATTTTGTTTACTCCAATAATTAGATATTAATTTGTTTATTCTTTCATCATTATCTTGAATATTTTCTTTATTAGTTAATTCAAAATACTCGTCTAAGTGTTCTATTATACTATATTGTGGTTGCATTATCTTCTCCATTGTTAATATTTCTTATAAATACATTCATTTTGTTAATTAAATTATCTTTTTCTTCTATTACTTTATATAATCTCCTGACTTCTGTTCGATTATATTCAAGCAATGTTTCTAATTGCACTATTTTTTCTTCGTTTGTTACTTCCATAACTAACTCCTTTTTGTTTACTATTAATAAAATTTACGGAACTTGCTTACGCATTACTTATGCCGTTTATGTTCAGGAATGGTTAACCCTCATTTTACAACAACAATAGTGTCGCAAAAAATAAAAATGTTGAGCTGAGGATTTTATTGTTAGCTTCCGGTCCGCCTAGGTCCTCAGGGTTACTGGGTACCGCCCGGTTTTGCATATTCTGCCCTCTTCGACAGTGCTCCTATTTCAATCCTAATTTGACCACACTATGTTGTGATTAGAATACCCTTAATAAAGATTGGAAGGTTCGTTAGTGCAAGTTAGATCCGCAGGATCTCCTCGAAGAGGTTGACTTGCAGTAAGGGTTCTTCTGATCTATAGTTAGGGTATCTTATAACTACATAGAGTGGATTAAATTAGAGCATTGTAATAGGAGTAGTGTTGGAGAGGATTTGCAGAATATACAAAATTGGGTGGGATTCAGTAAGCATGAGGATATAGGTGGACTGGATTAGCTAACAACAAAAGCATCAGTTCGACATTTTTGCGACACTATCAACCTTAACAACAATAAGTATATTCCGTAAGGAATATTCATTATCGAAAGCATATTCCGAAGGAATATACATTACTTAAATAAACATAAGATTAAAACACAAGGATAATTACATGGCTAGAACACTAACACCAAAGCAAGAAGCATTTGCACAAGCATATGTAGCAAATGGTGGAAAGAAACAACAGTCAGCAATAGATGCTGGATATGCAAATGAATCAGCAGCAGTCGAAGCACATAGATTATTAACCAAGACACACGTACTAGATAGAATACACGAACTAACACACTCAGCTTTCTCAGCACTAGCACCTACATTAATGGATAGGTTAGTCAGGTTAGCCACTGGAGCAAGAAGTGAGAAAGTACAGTTTGACGCACTAAAGGATTTACTAGACAGGTCAGGACATCGGCCTGTAGAGCGAGTATTGAATATGTCAGCACAAAGTCCATCAGATGTAAAACAACTACAGGAGAGAGCTAAGGAGCTTATAGAAGGGCTAAATAAACCTGCTAATACCTTTGACAAGGAGCAGGAAGATGACAAAAGCACTGACGAGGCAGTACACTAAGCAAAAAAGTTGGCGGAGAGATATATATTACAGAATACAGTACCCCCATAACCCCCAAGGGAAAGCTGATAGTAATATAAAAGACCCTAACATACATTGTTCTAAAAAAGTCGAGTGTCAGGATTGCCTAGTCTACTGACAGTATTGCCTAAAAGTGAGCAGATTATTTCTTTTAACTCGTTGATTGAAAACTACAAATAAAGATCTTGTGCCATCTGTGGCATATCGAGTATATATATTATATATAATGTATAGGTTTTAAGATGAAGAAAAAAGCCGATATGGTTATCAAGATAGGTGGCATGGATATTGATGTTTTCTTTATACCTGGAGATGGAGAAGCCTTTGGAGATTTCACATATTTACAATGTCAGATACGTGTTGATAACAGATTAGAAGGTGCTGCTTTAGTAGATACCTTGATTCATGAAGTATTCCATGCTATCTACGCTATGGGTAAGTTGAAGAACAAAGCCCAGAGCGAAGATGAACTGGAAGAACAAGAAGAACGAGTGGTTTCAGTTATGGCAACATATTTAACTCAAGTATTGAGAGATAATCCGCATTTAGTTAGGTGGATTAATAAAAACCTTTTATAACTTAGGTAGGTCATGAATTTTCCTGATAAGAAATATAATATTATTTATGCTGACCCCCCTTGGTCTTACAAAGTTTGGAGTGGAAAAGGGAAAGAAAAAAAATCGGCTGAAAATCATTATAAGTGTTTAGATGATGACGATATTTACAAGCTCGATGTTGGTACATTAACCGATGATAATTGTGTTTTATTTTTGTGGGTAACATACCCTTTGCTACAAGAAGGGATCCGCACAATAAAAGAATGGGGATTTACTTATAAAACCTGTGCGTTTAGCTGGGTAAAAAGAAATAAAAAAGCGGATAGTTTGTTTTGGGGGTTAGGTCATTGGACTAGGGCAAATAATGAGATTTGTTTGTTAGCAACAAAAGGCAAACCAAAAAGAGTTTCTAAAAAAGTTCATCAAGTTGTTATAGATAAAATAAGAGAACATAGTAGAAAACCAGATTGTGTAAGAGATAGAATTGTAGAGTTATGCGGTGATATTCCTCGGATTGAATTATTTGCTCGACAAAAAACGGATGGTTGGGATGTATGGGGTAATGAGGTGTAAAAAGATGTTATCAAAAACACAAAAACAAATACAGTTATATAAAAAAATAACTAATATTTGGGAAGAAGCAAAAAAAGACATAAAAAAAGTAATGTTTGATTATGAATACGAAAATCAAGTTAATTCTGTAGATTTTTATTTTAGTGCGTCAGCAAAATCTAATTTAAGATCTGATTATACTAATATAAAAGATTACATGAATGGTACGTTTGTGTTTACTGTAAATGATAAACATAAATGAGTGCAACAGAAGAACAAGACGAGCAAATCGCTGAGTTAGCTCAGATAACAGAAGAGCTTGAGCAATACCAACTATATAACAAATTAGAATTATATAAACCCTACAAAAAACAAACGGACTTCCATAATAGCGGATCGCAATTTAGAGAACGTATGCTAATTGCCGCTAACCAGGTTGGAAAGACTTGGTGCGCTGGTGCTGAGGTAGCAATGCATATGACTGGAAGATACCCTGAGTGGTGGCAAGGTTATAGATTTAACAAAGCTACTAAATGGTGGGTAGCTGGAGTTACAGGTGAAAGTACAAGAGACAATCCACAACGTGTATTACTTGGTCAAAAGAGAAACTATGGTACTGGTATGGTTCCTCTTGATAGCATTGAGGCTGTCCAACTCGCAAGGGGAACTCCAGACTTGGTTGACAACTTTACTGTTAGGCATGAGTCGGGTGGCCTATCGTATTGCTGGCTTAAGTCCTACGAAAAAGGTAGAGAGAAATGGCAAGGGGAAACATTAGATGGTGAGTGGTATGATGAAGAGCCACCTATAGATATATATACAGAAGGGTTAACTCGTTTGAATGTTAGCCAAGGTCCAGTGTTAATTACGTTTACACCGCTACTAGGAATGTCTGAAGTTGTAAGGAGATTCTTACAGCCTACAGAACAAGGAAAAAAAACTAGGCATTATGTACAAATGACTTTACATGATGCAGAGCATTATTCTAAAAAACAAAAAGAACAAATACTAGCTCAATATCCAGCACATGAAAGAGATGCTAGAACTGCTGGTGTTCCAATGCTAGGAAGCGGAAGAGTGTACCCAGTCAATGAAGAACAGATTACATTTAAAGTCTCAGATTTTACAGAAGGCTTCCCTTCTTATTGGCCTTGTATTGGCGCTGTTGATTTTGGTGATTGGGATCATCCTACTGCTGCTGTCTTTGTTAGGTGGGATAGGGACTCTGATACACTTTATTTATATGATGTTTATCGTAGGAGTAGGGAGAAACTTGCTGTTCATACGAAAGCAGTTAAGGGTCGTGGTGAATGGATTCCGATAGCCTGGCCTCACGATGGACATAAACACGATAGACAATCAGGATTGCCTATTGCCGAGTTATGGCGTAAAGATGGTGTTAAGATGTTACGAGATCATGCTAAATGGGAAAAAGGAGGTTTCTCTGTTGAAGCTGGTATTACTGAATTACTTGATCGTATGGAAACAGGTAGGTTTAAAGTAGCAGAGCATCTAGCGGATTGGTGGGAAGAATTTAGAATGTATCATCGCAGAGATGGTAAAATTGTAAAAGAAAAAGATGATTTAATGGATGCAACAAGATATTGTATTATGTGTTTAAAAAACGCTAGATTACCAGGCGACTCTCACAGTAGACCAGAAGTATTAATGACTATTGGTGATTATGACGTTTTAGATTAATAAGGATTAGTGATGACTGAATATACAGCAAGAGAACTTATAGAAAGATTTGATGCATTAAGAAATGCACGTAGAGTATGGGATGACCATTTCCAAGAAATTGCAGATCATCTAATCCCACGTAAAGCTACAATTAATACTATTCGTACACCTGGGACTAAAGCTCATACAAAAAGATTTGCTTCTGTACCTATGCATGCTCACGAAGTGTTAGCAGCAAATTTGCAAGGAACACTTACTAGTAGATCGTTTAGATGGTTTGATTTACAAATAGCTAACAATGAAGAATTGAACAAAGATCCTGATATAAGAATGTGGCTACAAGAAAGCTCACGTAGAATGTGGAACGCTATGAATGAAGCTAATTTTCATTCTTCTGTTCACGAGTTTTATATTGATCTAACTGGTTTTGGTACGGCTTCTATTATGTGCGAGCCTAAAGTTGGTAAAGAAAAATATAATGGATTGCAATTCGTTACTCATCCAATTGAAGGTTATGTCTTTGAAGAAGATGACTGGGGTAGAGCTAATGCTTGTTGTTATATATATAGCTGGACTACTAGACAGATACGTAAAAGATTTCCTGATTGGGTTATGCCTGAGAAAATGGAAAGAGCCTATTCTAATAATCCACATGAAAAATTTCCTTTCTTACATTGGATTTTACCAAGGCATGACAAAGATCCCTCAAAAATAGATACAAAAAATATGGATTACGGATCATGCTGGATTGATATAACTAGCTCAGAGATTATAGAAGAAAGCGGTTATAATGAAATGCCAAGTATGGTTACACGTTGGAGCCGTAATAGTGGAGAGATCTATGGTAGAGGTCCAGGTAATACAGCACTCCCAGATATTAAGGTTTTAAATAAGTCAACAGAATTAGAACTAAATGCATGGGCGAAATTTATTGACCCACCTTTCTTTGTGTTAGATGATGGGGTGATTGGCAAAGTTGATTTGAGGCCAGGAAAAGGAACCATTATTCGAGACAGAGATGCTTTATGGTTTTATGAGTTCCGAGGCAGGGCCGATATTGGTCGTATTAAGTTTGATGAATTACGAAACGGAATACGCCAAACATTCTTTGCCGATCAATTAGAACTGCCTAAGTCCGATAGGATGACAGCAGAAGAGATTAGAACTAGAGTTGAGTTAATGCAACGTGTATTAGGTCCAACTTTAGGAAGAATAGAAACAGAGTTTCTTAATCCATTGATTGACCGAGTATTTGGTATAATGGATAGAGGCGGTGCTTTACCTGAACCTCCTCCTCAACTAATAGAAGCATTTGGTAACAAAGCATCTATTAATGTTAGATATAGCGGTCCTCTTGCTAGATCTGAAAGAATGTCAGAAGTATTCTCAGTACAAAGATTATATGAGAGTTTAGCTCAAGCTGCTCAAATAGATCCTACTGTTTATGATATTATTAATCATGAGGAAGCCGCAAGATTTATGGCTAGTAGTCAAGATGTTCCAGAGCAAATATTAAGATCCCCTGATGAAATGGAAGAAATGAAAGCAGCTAGAGCTCAAGCAGAAGGACAAGCTCAAGCTCAAACACAAGGTATAGACCAGGCTCAAATTATAGAAAGTTTGGCTAGAGCAGATAAACTAACTAGAGAATAGAGGTATATTACAAAGTGATTGCATTAAAACGAATAGCGGAGTTGTACAGTAAACTTCTGACAACTCCAGATGGAAAAGAAATGCTAAAAGATTTGTATCGTATGTATGGTAAACGACCTTCTTTCGATCCACTTAATCATATGAAAACTGCATATAATGAAGGACAAAGAAGCGTTTATTTACGTATGATGCACTTATCTAAATTAAACCCAAATGAAATAGAAACTGAAGCGGAGAAACTAACAAATGACTGATGAAACAAATAACGAACCAGAAGTACAAACTCTACAAGATCTATTACCTGACGATTTAAAAGATAGTGGAGCTTTGAAAGATTTTAAAACAGCAGGAGACTTAGCAAAATCTTATGTAGCAACAAAAGAAAAAATTGGATCTATGATCTCAATACCAACAGAAGATGCAGACGAAGATACTAGAAGTAAATTCTATAACAGAATAGGCAGACCTGAAACAACTGATGGTTACGAATTTGAACCAAAAGCAGTAGAAGGTATAGATGGTGTTACTGCTGTTAATAAAGAAAATGTAAAAAGTTTTAAAGAAATAGCTCATAAGTTAGGATTAACTGCACCACAAGCTAAAGGTATGATGGATCATATACAAGCAGGGTTTACTGAACAACTTCAAGAAGCGGCAAGAGGAATGGCTGAAGCCGCTGACGGAGCATCAAAAGAATTACGTAAAGATTGGGGAGTAAACTATGACAAAAATTTAGGTCAAGTAGATGCTGCTTTATCTCAATTCTTTACTGAGTCTGACGCAAAGATGATTAAACAAGCATCTGCACAAAATCCTAGTTTAATGAAAAGTTTATCAAATATAGGATCAAGTATATCAGAAACACCAACAGCTAGAGAGGGTACAGTGAATACATCAGCACCTACTAAAGAAGATGCTAAAGAAAAAATTAAATCTATCCAGGCTGATAGAGAGCATCCGTATTGGAATAAACAACATCCTAATCATAAACAAGCCGCACACGATATGAATGAATTGTATCAAAAGGCTTATGATAATGTCTGATGATAAATCAAGAAATGACTTTTTAAGAGTTGAAGCATTACGATTAGCAGTACACGGAGCATCAGAGTCAACTATGTTAAAATTTGATGATTTAGCTGATCGTTACTACAATTGGTTAATAAATGAACCGATTGTTAAAAAAAACACTAGAAAAGTTTTGTCAAAACAAGTATTAAAGTAGTAAGGATTACTTTTTCGGAAGCCCTACCCTCTTCTTCGGAAGCGTTTTACGAGCACGTTAGCTTACAGGATAGGCCCAAGACTCCTCTTGGATTACTTAGCCGACATAATTTTAATTGTCTGTTAACTTGGAGAATGTTATGAGTACACAAATACCGACTTCTTTTGTGGAACAGTTTAAAGATAACTTTTTACTACTTTCACAACAGAAAGGCTCACGTATGCGTGGTGTAATACGTGATGACCCAGATTTTCTTCGTGGCAAAGCAGGTTATTTCGATCGTATCGGCTCAACAGCCATGCAAAGAAGAACCTCACGTCATGCGGATACACCTTTAATTTCGACTCCACATAGTAGAAGGCGTGTAACGCTAGAAGATTATGTGTGGGCTGATCTTATAGATACTGCTGATAGAGCAAAATTACTTGCGGACCCAGAAGGTACGTATGTAACTAATGCTGTATATGCAGCAGGTAGACAAATTGACTCTGCAATATATGGAGCTTTCGGCGGAAGTGCTTATTCTATGGATGAGGATGACGCTGCAAGTGCTGTAGCTTTAGCATCAGGTCAAAAAGTAGCGGTTAATAACCATACTTTTGATTCTGGTTCTGGAGATGTAGGTCTTTCTGTTGGTAAACTTTTAGCTGCTAAAGACATCCTATTAACTGCTGATGCAGTTGATGATGACGAGCCTCTATATTGTGTTACTAATGGTAAACAACTTATGAAATTATTGTCTGAAACTACTGTTTCAAGTAGAGATTACAATGATGTATATGGTTTAGTACAAGGTCGTATTAACCAATTCATGGGTTTTCAATTTGTTCGATATGAAAGTTTAAGCACTGATGCTTCTAGTGATCAGTTAGTCTATTGCTTCAGCAGAAATGCTGTTGGTCTAGCAGTTGGTCAAGACATCAATGTTAAAATTTCCGAACGCCCTGACAAGAACTATTCAACACAAGTTTATACTGAACTCTCTGTAGGTGCTACAAGAGTAGAAGATGAAAAAGTTGTTGAAATAGCTTGCGACCCAACTTAGAAGGAGTATAGAAAATGGCTGTTACTACAGAATATTCTTCACAGTACACTGAAGGGTACGTTACTATTCCTGCTAAGGTTCCTGAGACCCATGAATGGATGGGCCGTATCAGGCTTGGATTCTTTACTTTTACTCAAGGATCTGATGCTGGTGATGCTGGCTCTCTTGCATATCTTATTAAGATACCAGCAGGAAAAGTTCGTTTACTTCTACCATTGAGTAGAGTGCATAGTTCAGCACTAGGCTCTAGTAGAACAATGGATCTTGGGTGGATAGCATACACAAATGATGCAGGTGTTGCTGTTGCTGCTGATCCTAACGGATTAGACGATGGTGTAGATGTATCATCTGCTGTAGCTTTTAATCCAGCAGGAACAGTAGGAACACACGAAACCGTTCTTTTTGAATCAAGAGAAGGCGTAGTGCTTACTGCACAAGTCAATGACGGAACACTTCCAGCGGCTGCTACCATTGGTGGTTATTTCGCTTATGTTGTTGATTAGTAAATAAACTGTGAGGGAGTCTCAATGGCTCCCTCATATTTTAGGAGATTCGCATGGCTAAAACTGCAGCATGGCAAAGAAAATCTGGTAAGAACCCTGAAGGTGGTTTGAATCGTAAAGGTCGTAGTTCTTACAAAGCACAAACAGGCGGTACACTAAAACCTCCAGTATCAAGAAAACAAGCAAAGAAAAGTCCAAAAGCAGCAAAGAGACGTAAAAGTTTCTGTGCTAGAATGACGGGTATGAAAAAGAAATTAACTTCAGCTAAAACAGCAAGAGATCCAAATTCAAGAATTAACAAAGCATTGAGAAAGTGGGATTGTTAAATGACAACAGTATCAGAAACAAGTGTTTGTAATATGGCTCTAGCCTTGTTAGGTGATGAACGTATTGGTGCGTTGACTGACAATACAGAGGCAGCAAGGGCTTGTAATTCTGTATATGAGCATCTAAGGAATGGTTTGCTTCGTTCCCATCCTTGGAGATTTGCTCGGGCTAGAGCCAACCTTGCATCTTTAACAACTACTCCAGTTTGGGGGTGGTCATATCAATTTACATTACCATCTGATCCGTATTGTTTACGTGTATTAGATGTAGATTCATACAAACAATATGAATGGACAGTAGAAGGTAGAAAACTATTAGGTAATTTTTCTTCAGCTAATATTAGATATATATCTATTGTAACTGATCCAATGCAATTTGATCCATTGTTTAGTGTAGCTTTATCTACACGTATAGCAGTACAGATTTGTATGAGATTAACAAGTGATGAGTCTTTACGTAATATGTTACGTATAGATTTTAACCAACATATAAGAGATGCAAGAGCAGCTAGTGGTCAAGAAGGAGAAGTTGAATCAGTAGAAGCTGACGCATTTGCAGATGAGAGACTATGAGTACAAGTAATGAAATTGTTAATTCTTTTGTAGGGGGAGAATTTTCTCCTAGTATGTATGGCAGATCAGATCTTAAGTTATACAACAATGCCGCAAAAACATTAACTAACATAAGAGTAAGACCTCAAGGTGGTGCAGATAGAAGATCTGGTACTGTATTTTGTGCAGAAGCCGCAGATCATACTAAAGTATCTAGGCTTATAACTTTTGAAGAGTCTGATTCACAAGCATACATAATAGAATTATCTAATTTAAAAATGAGATTCTTTAAAGATACAGATCAGCTTAAGGAAGCAGAAAAATCTATATCAGGTATTACTAATGCAGACCCAGGTGTAGTTACTGCTAGTTCACATGGATATTCAAATGGAGATCATGTTTTTATTCATAGTGTAGGAGGTATGACTCAGGTAAATAATAGAAGATTTACTGTTGCTAATAAAACAACTCATACCTTTCAATTGTCTGGTGTTAATACTAGTACATCAGAAGGATATGGTGAACATTCTGGTTCAACAGGCAAAGCACAAAAAATATTAGAAATTACTAGTACATATACAGAAGCACAATTATTTGAAATACAAACTGTACAAGATCAAGGTACAATGTATTTAGTGCATCCTAGTCATCCAACAAAAAAACTAACAAGAGCAAGTGATACAAGTTGGACATTAGCAAGTGTAGATTTTATAGACGGACCTTACTTACCAGATGATACTACTGGTGCTACAATAACTTTAGGAGGCACAAGTGGAAGTGTTTCTGTAACTGCATCTACTGCTACGTTTTTAGCAACAGATACAACAGGTACAAATGGAACAGGAACGTATGATCGACTAATCCAAATTACCGATGGAAGCAACCTTAGATATATTAAGATCACGGCATTTACATCTACCACTGTTGTTACTGGAGCTATTCAAACCTCTACAGGAACATTTTCTGGTACTGGTGCCTTTTCTGCTTTCAGGCTTGGTGCTTTTAGTACAACTACAGGATACCCCTCTGCTGCTTTTATTGCTGAACAAAGATTAATCCTCGCTGGTACAACTTCCAAATCACAAACATATTTTTACTCCAAAGCAGGTTTCTTAGAAGATTTTACACCTGGTACTGATGATGATGATGCTACATCATACGACATTGCATCCAGAAGAGCAAACCCTGTTAGATGGGTTTCTGGTATTGAATCAGATGTTATATCTGGAACAAGTGCAAGTGAATGGAGAAGAACAGGTAAAGTTACTCCTGCTAATTCTGCTATTCGGTGTATTGGTTATGAAGGATCTGCCAATGTAGAGCCAATAGAAACTCCAGAGGCAATAGTCTATGTACATCAAACCAAATCGTTAATTCAAGGGCTAACAGTAAAAAGTTTAGGACAACAAATACCAACTTTTGAAAATGATAATTTAAGTTATACAGCAGATCATATTTCTGGTGGCGGATATAAACAACTTGCTTATTCACATTATCCATATCGTAATATTTTAGCATTACGTAATGATGGTGATATAGCTTGTTGTACTTATGATAAAAAAGCTGGTGTACAAGCATGGACTACTTGGACTACAGCAGGAAGTTACGAATCTGTAGCTGTTGCTTCTGTAGATGCTTCTGCAACAACTATTGAACAAACAGATAGAGTATGGACAGCAGTAAAAAGAGAATTAGATACTCGTGCTAGTTGTACTATTACAGTAACAGATGCAAGTAATATTGCTGCTGGAACTACTATAACTTTTACAACACAAGATGGTGTATCAACAACAATGACAGCAACAGCAGATGATCCACCATCAGGAGCATTGTTCTGGTCTCTTGGTGATGGAAGTAATAATGGTGTTGCAGATAATATTGCTATAGGTACTGGAGCAGCATTTGGTATTAATGCTGTAGATGGTTTTAGTGCAGCCAATCCTGCTGCCAATGTTATTACAGTGATTAGAGATGTTGCTGGAGGATCTAATACAACTGTTACCTCCTCTGATCCTACAAGAGTAGCAGTAACAAACTTTACTGGTGGTACAACAACTAAAAGATATATTGAGTATGAAGATGATTCTACTAATACAGATTGTGCAATGTTGTATAGTGGATCGTCTACTACAACACCAGGCAATCTATGGCATTTATTAAACCATACAGCCACATTAAAAGTAGATGGTGCTGTTGTATCTGCTCAACGTGTAGCCATAGGTGATATTACTTTAACTGCGGCTGGTACTGCTGTTGAAGGTGGTATAGCTTTCTCACATACTATATCTACATTGCCAATGGATGTACCTCTTAGAAAAGGCTCTACTTTAGGTACAAAAAGACGTATAACTCAAGCTATGTTGTTATTACGTGATTCTTTAGGCAGTACAGTAGACGGTGATCCTATATTATTTAGAGACTCTTCAGATACTATGGATAGCGCTCCTGATCCATTTACAGGTATTTTACAAATAGTACCTAATACAGCTTTTAGTAGATCTGGTGAAGTAACAATAACTGGTTCACAACCTTATAATTTTAATTTAAATGGATTAGTTCTAATAGTTAATCTGGAGGACAGATAATGGGTTTAGGTAGTTTTATAAAAAGAATAGCTTTACCTGTTGCTGGTATAGCATTAGGTGGACCAATACTGGGTGCATTAGGTGGCTTAGGTGGTGGTGCTGCAGGAGGAGGTTTAGGTGCTTTAATAGGTGGTTTTCAAAGTTCAGGTATAGGACAAGCCATTGGAATTGGTTCAAAAGCATTTAGTTTGTTTAGTTCTTTTCAATCAGGACAAGATCAAATAAGACAAGCAGAAACAGCAAATAGAATACAAGCCGCAAATACATTAGAAGCAATTAAACTTTTTCCTATAAAAGAAAGAGCTTTAGCAGCAGAAGAAGCATCGTTAACAAGTGGTAGAGTTCTTGAAAGAGAACAAGTTGCTGAAGGTAGAGCTAGAATAAGTAGAGCTCAAGGATTTGGTGCGGCTGCATTAGGTAGAGAATCTTTAGCATTAGAAGAAAAAACAAGACAATTAAATGTAGAAGAGCAAAAAGTATTAGGTACTGTATCTGCTCAAGCGGCAGCATCAGGTATTCGTGTTTCTTCTCAAGCTGTACAATTACGTAGACAAGATATATCAACAGAAGCACAATTTGCACAAGCTCAACTACAATTACAAAGACAAGAAATAGAGCAACAAAAATTAGAATTGCAACAACAATTTAATGATGCATTGTTTGATGCAGATTTCCAAGAAAAAATTAATATACGTAATGAAAATTTATCAAGAGAACGTATAGCTTTTGATAGAGAAGTTGCACAAGAAAAAGAAAAAACAGCAAGACATATTGCAGCATTACAAGGTATAGAAATTCCAGGTGAAGGACCAGAACCAGAAACACCAGAACAAATAGAAGATAGAGAACGTAGACAACGAGAAGAACAAGCTAGATTACGATCTGGTATAGATCCTACTATTTCTCAAGCAGGTGGTCCTACATATGGAGGAGATTTATATCAGTTTACTGTTGGTGGTAGATCTTTTTCAGGTTTTGCAGGAACAACAACAGATATGGGAACAGGTGGTGGCTTTAATCCACAAACAGGAGCAGGTGGTGGTTACTATGGTGGTTCAAGTTTTGATAAAGATTTTGATTATTAAAGTAATTAGGAATATACAATGGCAATAAGAAATCCAAGATTTACAGGTCAATTTAATGCACCAGATGCTAGGTTTAATGTTCCTACAGGTAGTGTTTCTACTAGAGTTCCGACAAGTACAAAAGCTATGAAAGAACAAAACATTTTAAATGTAATTGGTGGTATTCAAAAAATTGCTACTGATATAAGCGATAGGTATTCTGCATCAGAGTTTCAAAGTTTAACTTCTGAATTTGAAAGAGAAAAAATAGATCTTTTTGATAAAACAACTTCAGATGTAAATAATTATAATGACTTTGCTACTAATGGTATGAAAGGTCATGCTGCCTTAGTAAAAAAATATGAAAAATTAGCAAAAGAAAAAAATATAAATCCTAACTATTCAACTAGATTAAAAACATTTACTTTAAGTAGCGGAGATTCTTTTAAAAATAGTTTAGTTAGCAACGCAAGAAGAATAGAACCAACAATACTAAACAGAAAGGCACAAAATCAAGCAGCTCAAGCAATTACAAATCTTAGAGGGTCTCATCCTAATGCTAATCCTAATACTAGGGCAATTGGAGATGAGCTTATGCTTACCTTAGATAGATTTGCATCTGTTATTGGAGAAGAAAGAGTAAAAACTTTAAAAAGAAGTTATTTAAATACTGCTGAACAAGCACATTTTCAAACTGTTGTAAGAGATAACCC
>Ga0114908_1001078_pt1 | contig 14069 bp, 35 predicted proteins | sample MalvireepMed_s17_FD_87292 | JGI IMG/M metagenome (GOLD analysis project Ga0114908, IMG submission 87292) | Marine viral communities from the Global Malaspina Expedition - Malaspina viral metaG DeepMed_s17 | ecosystem: Environmental > Aquatic > Marine > Oceanic | place: Mediterranean Sea... | reverse complement strand
CTATATATCACCCACTTCCAATCATGGTTTATCGCTGATGACACAATCATGTACATCATAAAGGTTGTCTTACCTATGGAGCTGTGTCCATTGATCATAACAAACTCACGCTTGAAGTTAAAGTTCTTGTCTAAGATTTGATTGCCCGTTGTAAGTCCAACATCAAGCTCACCATTCTTATACTTTAAAATCCATCCAAGGTCATCACTATCACTACTCATGAATGACATGTCCCCATCAGATAAGAGCAACTCTCTTCGCACTTGATCCTCTGTATGAACTGTCTCAGATATAGGTGCAGCCTTTCCTTTCTCAATGCCATCACGTATAGTACTAGAGGCTGAGTCAATGCTGTCAATATCTCTCTTAGATATTTCTCGCTTCAACACTCTAACAGCCTCCTCTTCTTCGATTCTTCCGGCACTGATATACCCACCCATCAAGACAGCCGCCTTCAATAGGGCGCTATGCTTATCTCCTTCGAGAGCCATGCGTATCATTCGTGCAGCTAGGTTGAGCTTAGTGTAGTCAGTATCAACTTTTATTATAGCTACTTGCTCAACAGAATCTCCGAACACCATCTTGCCAAACTTGTCCGAGTTTTCTTTTATGACTGCTGATGGATCATATGATTCATAGCATGCCCTACTTTCGTTCGAACCACTGCTGTCTACCTCAAGTCCATACTGACCATCAAAGTATTCACATAAAGCTCTGAAGTGATCCCTATGTTTCTCAGGGTTAGTGACTTCTACTAGAGCCTTAAGCCCATCACCTGACGGTGATACCCAGCAAGCCTTGACGTATGGGTCTGAGGCTAGAATCTTTTTAGATTCTGTTACGCTGATGTGGTCAAAGTCTAGTACAATTAAACCGCTATGCTGTAGGATAGCGTCATCCTTTCTCTCTTTAAACTTCCCACTAAAAAGTACTACGGGTAAGTCTTGCTTCTTAGACTTATCTCCTTTCCTTATTTTAGTTATGACATCTTTCTGATCTCCATTCTTAATCCTATTAAGAGCGTAGTCTAGATCAATGTAGTGTGGGTCTGACGTTTTGTATATACTCTTATATATAGTGATCATTTGAAGTCTTCTATCTCTTTCTCAGGAGCGTTTAATATTTTTATTTTCTTTTCTATGTCGTGGATTTCTTGATTCAATCTATCTATTGTATCAGTCCTCTTGTCTACTTCAACTCTAAGTCTTAGGAGTTCATTCTCTAGTGAGTTGCTTGACCTTACTGACATTGACATACGTCCAACACCAACTCTCCTAGGCGATGTAGACAGAAGCTTCTTGCTGTACTTCGAAACTAGCTGCTCACTTACTGAGTAATACATCCTGTAGATGTTTGAGAATCTCCAATATGATTCATGCTGTCTGCAACTATACAATACAGTAGTTCGATGCTTGCCCCAGGAGTCACCTATCTCAGTGTCTGAACAAAATCTGTGTAGAGATTTCATTAAAGCTCCTCTAATTTCAACGCACTTTCTTTTTCGAGATCCGTTCCATTCATTGAAGTCGTCTACTTCAAGTCTCTTTAGATATTCATCTCTAATTTCTATAAGTAATTTGTCTCTTTTTGATTCCATTTTTTATCTCAATTAAAAAATTAAATATTAATTCCCCATATGTAAATATTCGCTAGGTGTATTATACCTAGTATCATAAGCATACATACAACACCTACACCTAGTCCAATATAAAAGCCTTGATGGTAAGCCTTGTCTACATGGAACTCAAGCTGGTCAATCTTCTTTTCTTCAGGAGTGTATTTCATATTGATTTGTTTGGTTTAATAACTTTACCCGTATCAATGTCGTACATGGTCTTGCCGCTTTTAAAAAGCATCTCAGCATCTACAACTAGAACATCTCTTACTTTCTTAGTGTAAGCTTTCTTAAGCAGTGCAGGTATAACCTTGTCTGGATTACCGACTAACCTCTTGATTGCATCATCGAAATCATAGCCAACCATAGTCATTTTAACTTGGGTCATCTTGCGATCTTTAATTCTGCCGGATCTATACGACACATCTATCTTACCGTAGTAGATATTACCTCTTGGCATATCTATATAGTTGTGTTTCTGATTTCCCAGTCAGCTATCTTTTCAGCTAGCTCTTTTGTATGTGCTCTAGCAATGAAGACAAAGTCCTTCCTTCTGTTCCATTCGTTTTTCAAAGTTCCAGTTGCTTCTACTACCCAAGAGCCTTTGTGCAAGGCAGATTCTCTGATATTAATTCTAGTATTCTCCATAATTTTTTCTATTAAAAAATTTATTGTCCTTTAAAATTTGAGGCTGTCATCTAAAGCTTGTGTAGCATTACTTAAGTAAAGACTTAGCTCGTCTGTATCAATCTCAATATCTAACGCTTGCTCAAGGCACTCACTAAGCTGAGAAATTTTACGGCTTAGCTTGTCCTTGTAGTTAGTTCTACCTTCAGTCTCGTCAAGCAACTCTTGCAACAGCGTGATAGTTACAAAAATCTTTAGCTCAAGGCGACCCTCTTCTGTGTACTCAGTCATTACACAAGGTTGTCAATTAATAAATCCGATTGATCCTTTGCTAGCTTGTCCTCATACCAGAAAGCTTTTTCTAGATCAGACTCCCAACTTGCCTTGTCTTTTCTTCCGGCTCTCATGCGATATTTAAATGCATTAAGCTCACAGAAAGCAAGCCATTTCTCTTTGCCAAAAACATCGATCATCATTTCCCAGACCTCTTTACTACCATGCTTGTAGTGTGATGGGTTTACTTCAGCTTCAACTGTCATAGCAACTTCACTTGGTTAACTGAAAATGTTTCGCTTGTGTGTAATGAAGATATACGCATCATGTATTCAAGCGCCTCTCCTTCATCGTGAGTAGCAAGCAGCGCTTCTGCACCACCTTCAACTCTGTTTACCATGACAACGTATATATCGTCACGCCTTAGTAGGCATCTAAGCCAACTCTTAATTGCATTCATTTGTTTTTATTTATAGGGTTAATAGTACTCCCACCAAGAATCGAACTTGGATCTAGAGTTTAGGAAACTCTTGTTCTATCCGTTGAACTACGAGAGCAAAAAAAAGGGCGGGCTTTACACCCACCCTCTATTCATTTAGAATGGCAGAACGTCCTCTTGTTCCTTCTTAGGTTGTGATTGGTTCTCAACCTTTTCAGCAGTCTTAATACTGCCATCAGTCCATACAACCTTACCGTTCCCAGTGTAGTTGCGCTTCACTTTAGCATCACGCTCCTCTTTAGTTTGAGCGTCATAGATACCACAGTTGTCACCAAAGTCTGACGTATCATCATTGATGTTCATAGTGAAGTTATAAAACTGATCACCACTCTTTGACCTCTGGATTTTATCCTTCGGTAGTTTGTTCAAATTAATTGAACCTGAAATTAATGTTCCCATTTTACTAGTTTTTAGGGGTTTATAAATCAAATAGTTTCTACGTGATAATATTCATCGTGAGATGTACCACTCTCAAGGAAGTCGGTGATACGGTTCACTGCTTTGTCGAATTTAGCCTTGCCAAATCGCAAGGTATCTTCGCTAGCGTAATACAATCCTACTGCGTAAGGGTAGGCTTTCTCCTGGGCAACCCATCGGAAATCCTTAACACCTAGCACCTCACTATACATGTAAGCTTGTATGTCGTATCCAAAATCTCTAATTGAATACCTAAACTTGCTGAGCTTTTGAGTGGTCTTGGAGTCTGTTATGTACCCATCTCCAAGTACATCTAAGAACCCACGCACAGGCACATCTCCGATGAAGTCATTGAACTCGTGCTGAGTATCTCCTTGCAGAGCTATCTCATGTACGCCTGTTATCTTTAGTCGAGCTATCATCTCCTTAGCTTTCTTAACGTCATCAATCGGAGCTATAGTCTTCCCAAGTTCTTCAAGCTCAGACAACCATTCACCATATGCTTTGGTTCTCTTCGGAGCTTTACCGCCTATCTTCTCACAGATCTCGCTGTCATCAGCGATTGTAAACTGATCATCAAAATCTTCTGGAGTCAATAGCATGCAGTCGTATAGCTTCCCAAAGCTTAGTGCCGGGCTATCGAACTTGAGTTGATCACGCATCTTCATTTCAAAGAGGCGCATATCTTGCAGCGCTAGCTTGATAGAGGAGTAGGAAAGGTATCCCTTCCCATACTCCTTACTGATCTTCAATGCTAAATCCATTAGGATATTTTTTCAGCTAACTTACCTAGGTTCTCAAGCTGTTGCACTTGCTCTTTGGTAAAGTCACCACCATACTTTTTGATGATTTGCTTTACTGCCGCAGCTTTATTCTTCGACGCATCGATATGCTCCATAGCTTTGCTGAATAGCTCACCAGGTTTAGCTTTAGGTGCAGCTTTCTTCTTTGTAGTAGTGCTTACTGCTTGCTTGCCGTGATCATTAGTAGCATCGCTGTCTTTTGTATCATCGATACAGAATAAACCATTCAATGCGTACTTCCTAGCGTAGCTTGATGCTGCCCCAGTTACCTGAGATGCATCCATGCCCTTCTTACTTGCCTCTTCACGTGCAAAGGCAACAGTGACTACCTCTTGCTCACCATCAGTTAGGCGAGCAGTAGCTTTGACATAGATGCGATCTCCGATTAACTGAATCTCATCCGACAACGTCAGGATAAGTCCTTCTTTATTTACTAAAGGTTTAACTGCCTCTAAAATATCTTCAGCACTTCGGTACTTGTACTTCCCGAAATTATTCATCTGGCCTTTCGGCGCTTTCAGATTCTGCTGAATCTTACTTAGCTTTTGTACTATCTTCATAGTCTTTCTTATTAAATTTAGATTTAAATACTTCGTAGTGGTAGGAATCATCTAGGTGTAGTGACTCCTCAGCTTCTACTTCTCGTAGAGCTGTAAACATTTCTTTGGTTCTGCTCATAGCTGACTTTTAAATTCATTGTATTTAACTGCCCACTTAGGGTTGCGAGACTTGCCTTCACCGTTTAAATCTAGTAGGTGAAATTGCTGAATGTCTACCTTCAATGCTGTGCATACATCCTTGAATGGGATCTTAGATTCTCTGTATAGATACCTTGCAGTAGCTGTTTGACTATCAAACTCAGAGTCAAAGACTAAAGATGCTACTCTTGTGATGTGATTGATGTTTGTGCTGCTCATAGTGATAACAAATCTAATAATTACTAACGGTGTTTGCAAATATTCTGATTAAAATATTAATCTAAAAACTCTTCCCAATGATCATCGAATTCTGCTTGCCATTTTTCTTCTTGGAATCTCTTGTTGCCCCAGTCTAATACATCTTTTTTATAAGAAGATAGTTTAGGCTTTTCTTTTTGTGCTAGTAACCTAGCTACATATTTAAGTGCATTGCGTACATGAGATTCACTCATGTCATCTATCAATAACTTCTCACCGGTCTTTGTTGTCCAGGTTTCTTGGCTCATAGCTGTAGTGTTAAATGGTTTTTAATTTAATTCAGCAGAACGCAAGTGGATCTCGTCACGTATGAATCTGTTCTTTGCTCCAATCGGACTCTCCATTTCAGAAGCTAAGTCCAATACGTTCTGCATAAACGTATCATCGAAAGGGGTAGTCAGATAGTATGATCTGACTATAAACCCCTTGCTATATGTGATGGTTGTATCGCTCATGACTTGTCGATTAGTTTGATTTGATCGTCACAATCTTCAATAAGAAGCTCCATAAAGTGATCGAGGCGATCTAAAAGATTATCCATACCCTTACGACCATTCGGAAAGTATTCCTGGCGATTCTGGACAGCCTCTTTAAAGGCTAACTGGATACGCTTGTTCGTTGATACGAGTGTTGTTTTTTCGGTCAATGTAAATTCAATGCTGACTGATATTTTTTTCTCTAGTCCCATAGTTCTATATTTTATTTAGATTTAGTTGTAATGTATTCAGGAAAATCTACTGGATTAATAGATGAAAAATTCTTGTAGACATCGAATGGTAGGTTGACTACTAACTCAGTTTGATTTAGCATCGCCTTTAGTGTTGTGATGTCAAACAATTTATGATGCAAGTTGCTATCCTCATCAAGAGCAATAGATTTCAAGGCTACTTCAAGTAGATTCAGAGCCTCTGTTAAAATTTCCACTTGTTCTCCAGGTATTACTTGACTTATTTTTTTCTGCGTTCCCATAGTTCTATATTTTATTTGGTGATTCTGTAAATTTTAATCTATTAATTGTAACTCGAATGTAGTGTCCAGACAAGTCAACGCTTTCTTCTTGAAGGGCTACACCCATCCAAAGCTGATGCTTATGAAACTTATGCTGATCGGCTAAGGACAGCTTGTGATATTCAATGATACCAACCTCATAGTCTCCGGCAATCTCGCACATCGCTGTCTCTTCAACCTTATCAACAAGTCTTTGCGTAGGTCGCTCTTCAAATCCAACAGATTTACTTGGCGAAAAGAAAATCACAACCTCAGTGTCGCTGTGCCATTCCAAGATAGCTTTGATGCTATGCTCATACTCCGCTATGCAAATGAAATCTCCGACTCTTAGACTTCTTGGACAAGCTGTATATACTCCGTTCTTCATAGTGTTAATCATTTTATTCCATAAAACCATCAATGTAAATCTTCCCAAGCGTGATTTCCCTGGCCCATCCACCATTATGATCCATAATTTCATCGAATTCCATTCCACCACAGAACCTTAAAGGTCTATGCTTCCAGTTCGCATTGTACTCAGCTCGGAGCTTTTTCAAAACATCTTTCTCAGATGTACCAAGCACTTCTATTGAGTAGCTACCCAAACTAGGGAGCTGCGCCATCCATATTTGCTGTGTATTTTCCATAGTGTTAATCATTTGAGGATAAAACTAGTGATTACTAACGATGTTTACAAATTTTTTCTATTAAAAAATTCTCTTTAGGCATTTTCTTAGAGCGTACTTGGGAATCGAACCCAAACAAACCATTGTACGCTGACGCATCCTAGTCGATGCACATTATCCGATAGCGATCTGGACTAATGCGGTTGAAAGAATCGGGCATCGGATTCAGAGAATCAGAATCGGCATACTTTTCCCTAGCTATTTTCCTAGCTGACCGAACATTAGTTGCCATCACCGTGTTCCAACCACCACCTTCAAACGTGAAGATGTACCTATGATTTTTTCTAGCCATAGTGTATTGGTTTATGTTGTCGGGGAATCAGCCCCGTCTGTATTAAAAAATTCATCGAGCCACATAATATTAAACGTGTGCAGCTCCTTAGATTCATCAATGATCGTAAAGTGACCGGAGGAATCAACATCTTCGATAACAGAATACGATTTCCCTTTGACAAGAATTATCTCGTCAGACATATCTCCGTTTATATAATGAGTAGCGTTAGCTACAACTGATTTCAAGTCATTTCTGGCCATTAAAAACCTGGATTTGAGTTAGCAATCTTGTTTCTTAAGTTGTCGTTGTAACGATCCCATCGAAACGAACTTGTGTTTATCTCAACCTTACGTGGGGTTACTTGGCGAATTGATATTAGTCTACGTTTCATAGTTCAGTCTTTTGCTAGGAATTCTAAATGTTTAGTAATTGTATCTTGAATCTCGAATTCAGTTTCGTCATCGGAATCAATGCAGTCTTTGACTAGTTTACATTTCACCAATTCATCAATGATTCTAATTGCGACATCTCTGATGTCATCGTGTGTTAATCCTCTATTTATTGTCATAGTTTCTAGGGTTTTATAAAATGTCTTTAATCATTCTTAGCTTCCGTCTTAACTCGCAGTTCTCTTTCCAAAGTCTATACTCATTAGATTCTAGTCTTCGAATTTTTTCCTTAGACCTTTCATCTCGCAATTCGGCATTGAATTTTCTAGGATTTTCTAGGTAGCTAATTCCGTCAGCAGTAATTGCGTAAACTCCTCTACCTACACGTTTAATCAGCCCGTCTTTATTCCAAGATTGAATGTTGACTGAGTAGTAGCCTTGTCGATTAATAAATTCATCGATATTACGACCTTGTGCTGACCATATGAATTTTTGTAACTCTTTTCGAGTACAGATTCTTTCGTTTGCAACTTTACTTAGTACTGTATGTTTAATTGTATGTTTCATAGCTTCTAAGATTTTAGGTTAAACTCTTTAATGAATTCTACTACTGCTTCATATAGATTCTTCATATCACAATCTAAAAGAGCGTGCGTTATATCACCAATCTCTTGTTCTTCAGCACCATTGTGATAGCACGCTTCAACAACGGGCATCAACCAATCCCACGATTCATCGTAGCTTAATTCGATAGCTTCAACATACTCACCTGAGTATGGGTTTTCATACTCATTGTTCTGCTCAGGTAATCCCATAAATTCCGCTATTAATTTGTTATCGTTCATAGTTTCTAGGTATTAAGATTCAACTGCTTTTGAATTTTGTCTGAGAATATTTGTTCCCAAACTTCGTCGGACGTAAACGTGTCCCACATAGCTTCGTGATTATGTACTATTGTCGATAGTACTTCGGCTGGAGCGCCAGCTGCACCCAAGCAATCCGCCGGATCATCATCAAGATGAAAGAAAAGATCCGCCTTAACTAACTCCTCTAGAAAGGAGCTAGCTTCAGACATAGACGGCTTTGATGGTATTTTAGTAATATTCATAGCTTCTAGGATTTAGGCATAAATGAAATTAAATCGAATGCTTCGCTGACAACAGCCATATTACCTTTGGCAATTCTGTTGAATTCAACTTTACATTTTGCTTCGCAAGTAACTTTTTGTCGAAGCTTGTCATCTAGTATTAGATGTGCCATTTCATACTCTTGGATTATAATTGCCGTGATTAAATTTGCTTCAAGACTTAGATCATTATAAAATGTATCGATCTTATCAGTAATTAAATTGCGTACGTGAACTGCTCTTTTCATAGCTTCTAGGGATTATAGGTTAAAGTGAATTTGCTAATGCAATTAGTTCTTTTTTGGGCAAGTCTTTGAGCTTCTGGATTTTGATAAAGCCCATTCTACCATTCATTCCGTAGTACTTATCTAATTCTGGATTTTCACCTACTTGCGCAGTAATAGTTCCTAATGCCGTAAAATAATCTGTAATCTTACCTTTATCAATCTTCATAGCTTCTAGGGATTATAGGTTAGACTTAAGGAAGATCATTACATCTTCCAATCCATTAAATTGTTCAACATTGTAAACACGTTCATCAACATCTTCTTTGTGAAAGGAAATGCTGTATGTATTAAAGTCAACAGCTTCCTCAATAACGAACATTGCGTTAGGGACAAAGATTTGGAAGTAATGCTCTTTCACTTTGTCAGTGTAAACGGCAATAGACATTGTTGCATCGTTAGCATTAGATGAATCTTGAAATTCAATTCCGTTTCGCTGAAGCATTTTGCTCAGTCTTTTGTGGGCAGTTTGTTCTATAGTGTTCATAGCTTCTAGGGTTTAGTGGTTATCTCCAAAAAGATCATCGTGAATCTCATTAATCTCATCATCTGAAAAGGTCAGCAAATCAGCCTTATCAACATCATTGTGAGTATGCTCAATGTGTTTCCGAATATGCTTCCGCTTTTCATCGATGGTAAATTCATCTTCAATGATTTGTTCGTGAGTGATCTTTCCGCCGTTGATACGAACTACCTTGCAGTAGTTATCGTAGTGCTGTTGATCAGCGAATTCCATAGTTACATTTCTGTAGCTTCGATCCGCTTTCTGTATGGCTAATGACATCTTCATAGTTCTATAAATTCTCGTATAAAAAATTCTTTTAATTGCTGAAGGCTAAATTCTTTTCTCCATTGCGTAGTATGCTCTAGGTATAAATCCTTTTCTAGCTTGACTACATTGTCTGAATTTAACCACAGCTTAAATTCCGATTGCTTCAGTATAGTTTCCATTTGCATCTTCATAGTTGTATCGTTTTGATATATGCTAATATAGGCATAAGTGTTAGTTAAACAAGGGGTTATCCACATATTATTTCGCTAGTCAACCAAGATTGTAGTGTTCATAGGGCTTTCAGCGCTATCTTTTTTTTCGCTGATGGTGTAACCCTATGGGGTTATTACTTGGACGATTGGTTAGTTGGGGTGTTGATTGTCCCTTCGCTAGATGCAACAGCTAACGTCCACAAGTTTACCATCTGTTCGCCAACCTAGTAGATAGTTGATAGCTAGCTGACAATGTAGCTGATGTAGGTAGCTAGGTAAAACGCTGAAAGTTTTGGGCAATCGCTGACGGTTGAAGAGGGGCTGGGGTTGCAGATTCGTTTCGGTTCGGGCGACCAGGCGCCTACATATATATATAATCCCCAGTCTAAACATTTCTACCCCAAATCTAAAAGCCGACCCAATAATCGGTTTATCGTATTTTCACTTTTTAGATAGGCTGTTATAATTATTTAGGTGCGCCTAAAAAATAAGTGATGGTAAGACTAAATGGTCAAGGAATTTTTTCTAAAAAAAAATACCCTTTTTGGCTACCGAAAAGACTTGACTTTCTGAAAAAAAAGTAGTAACTTCGCATACATAAAATCGGTTCTTCACCCCCTTGTCGTCGGGGACGGGGGGTTTAGAACGAGTAATAGACTGCCCCTATTAAGGCAGTCGATAGGTTATTAGAACCCGATTACTTTAAGTAGTATTAGGGGTGTGCTATGTATTAATAAAATTAAGTATGACTAGGTGCGAACAAGCGTATTATAACTCCTACAAGCTGTTGGTTGGTAAGACAACTTACGATGAGCTTTCCGAAAGCGGATCTTTTCTTCTGCCAGTGAATCACGAGGATCCATCAGTTACAATAAAGTATTACGAGATATTAGAAGACTACGAGAAGTGTAGTGAAATTTTAAATCAATAGAATAAGATGAGTAAGTTCACGAAGTATTTAATGCGGGCAGCGGATTGCGCTAAGCCTGAAAAAGAAGCAGGGCTAGTATCTGGAATTACAAAGGAAGGTTTCTTGATGTGTAAGATTGTAGGGAACCCAAAGGCATCAGCTCAGGTTTTATTGCATGCGGCGGAATTAGATCTTGGAATGAAGGAGTTCCTTTCATATCTTTGTGAAGAGTTTAATCGAATACAACAAGAAATAGCAGATGAGTTACAAGACGAACAAGAAGGTTCGGGAGAAGATAGACAAGCTCCTGAAGAAGAATGCAGCTTACCAAGCGAGTGAGACTTGCATGACAAACTCCAAGACCAGGAGAGAAGAGATCAATAGATATTGTAGAGTTAACTTTATTAATCCTATAAAGGATATAGATGCAGACTTCTACGACAGCATCAAAAACTCTTGGTAATGAGAATACTAGTAGCCTGCGAAGAGAGCCAAGCTGTAACCAAGGAGTTACGTAGTTTAGGTCACGAAGCTTTTTCATGCGATATACTACCGTGTAGCGGTGGTCATCCTGAATGGCATTTCCAACAAGATGTGTTTGAAGTTATTGATCAGGGGTGGGATATGATGATCGCTCATCCTCCGTGTACTTATCTAGCGGTAAGTGGGGCAAGGTGGATGTACCATCCCGATGATAGGGAATTGCCGGTGGAGGATCGCAGACCTCATCCGATGCACCCGAATCGAAGGCAGTATCAGAGGGAAGCACTTGATTTTGTGCAGAGGCTTATGGATGCCCCGATAGAAAAGATTGCAATCGAGAATCCTATTAGTGCTATAAGTAGCCAAATAAGAAAGCCCGATCAGATAGTTCACCCATATCACTTTGGTCAGAAGGCAAGTAAGAGTACGTGCTTGTGGTTGAAGAACCTACCATTATTAAAACATACCGATGTTGTTGAGAAGGGAGAGTTTAAGGAGTGGGTTGATAAGAGGACTGGTAGAAAGAAGAAACAAGCTATGTGGTATTACAATGCTTTGTGTGAAGCAAAGACCCCAGAGCAGAGAAGTGGTATAAGAAGCAAAACATTCAGCGGCATCGCAAAGGCAATGGCTATTCAATGGACTAAATAAAATATTTAGAGATGAGGATACTAGTAGCTTGTGAAGAGAGCCAGGCAGTAACAAAAGAACTTAGAGCAAAAAAACACGAAGCATTTAGTTGTGATATTATGGAGAGCTCGGGAGGGCATCCTGAATGGCATTTACAGCAAGACGTTACAGAACTGTTAAAGGAAAAATGGGATATGATAATTGCTTTTCCTCCTTGTACTTTTTTAAGTAAGGCAGGTGCTTGTAGGTTATATCCAACAGCAGGCAATATAGACCTTGTTCGATACCAAAAAGGAGTTGAAGCAAAAGCATTTTTTATGCAGTTTTTAAATGCGGATTGTGATAGAATAGCAGTTGAAAACCCTGTGTCATTGAAGATTTTTGATATGCCACAATGGACACAAGAAATAGAGCCGTACCAATTTGGGCATCCATTTAGTAAGAAAACAAGATTATGGTTAAAGGGGTTACCAAAATTAAAGCCTACAAACATTGTAGAGAAAAAAGGAACTTACCTACCAAGCAGTACAAGTAAGAATGCTTATACCGGATTAAACGATAAAAAAACAAGATGCCCAAAAGTAGCGTCTAAAACATTTAGCGGTATTGCAAAAGCGATGGCTATTCAATGGACTAAATAAAACTTTTGGTGGTAGGTAATTGTTTACTTACATTTGCACCACTCATAGTGTATAGTTTATTTGGTTAAGGAGATAACCCTTGAAGCCTTCCTGCTGGCTGATGGGGTTATTTTTTTGTTCTTATATTTGTTTTGTGGCAAAGCGAACCCAACCATATAGATTAGGAATACCTTCAAAATACTTTACTGGAAAAGCTAGTAGCGGTTCTGATAAAGATCATGCTGATAAGGTTAAGAAAAGAGCCAAAGCATATGAAGAAGGTAAGCGAGTAGATTTCTCTAGTGTGATGAAGAAAGGTGGTAAGGTTGCTAGGAAAGCACTGAGCGCCTCAGTTAAAAAGACTCTCCAGGCTAAGGCTAAGAAGTCAGGTATCTCATACGGTAAACTGTCTAAGGTATATCGCAGAGGCCAGGGCGCATGGATGTCCGGAGGTAGTCGCAAGGGAATAGGTATGGCGCAGTGGGCAATGGGCAGAGTGAACAGCTTTATTAGAGGATCTAGAAAACACGACACAGACTTACGATGAAAATAGGAAAAACTAATAAGCTTAAGCAGTATATGTCTAAAGGCGGTAAGCTAGAAACTGATCCACCTAAGAAAGAATCTTCAGTTGAAAAAACTGCGAATAAAGTTAGAGCTCAAGTAGCTAAACAAGATTCAGCTAAAGCCTATCAAGCAAAAATGGCAGCGTTTGCTAGTTACAGTTCAGACAGAAAAGACAATGTCGATCCAAGTGAGGTGTATAACTTCGCATTAAACAAGCTTGAAAAAACAAGAGAAGACAGAGTAAAGAAAATTCTTGAAGACAAGTACGGGATTTCTACAGCGAAAGAAGCGAAAAAGATTACCCCTGACATAAAGATTAAAAAAGCAAATTAGTATGAAGTACGGAAAGAAAAAAATGAGGGGCGGTGGTCGCCTTTACGATTACATGAATAAGGGCGGTAAGCTCGAGATGGTCGAAAACGAAAAAGGTGAGAAGGTTCCTTTTTATGCTGCTGATGGTGAAGGCAAGATGGAGATGGGTGGTAAGATGCGTGGCTATAAGATGATGCAAGAGGGCGGTGAGACTGACCCACCAAAGGCAACTAAGAAAGATGTCATGCGTCAGCTTAGAGAGATTAGGCGAGAAAGAGATGAGATGCTTTCTGGTCAATTGATAAAAGGGGAGACTCTTTTTGCTGATGCTAACCCTGACTTAAGAGGCTTAACGAATTTCGGTGATGAAAGTAAAACCTCTGCTAAGATTAAAAACTTCTATGGTAAGAAAGAAGAATTCTGACTTAAGAAAGCTGAGGAGTTAGATCCTGTAGGTTATGATAGAGAGGAGTTTTTGAGAATGATAGGTGGCACTGATGAGTCTATCGAGATTGGTGGACTAGACTAAAAAAATAAAAAGGGGCTTGCGCCCCTTTCTTTTTACTTAAGCTGCATGGTAACGATTTCTTCAAGTGCCATGTCTTCAGTTACGGAGAAGTACAATGG
>Ga0114908_1001075_pt1 | contig 14081 bp, 18 predicted proteins | sample MalvireepMed_s17_FD_87292 | JGI IMG/M metagenome (GOLD analysis project Ga0114908, IMG submission 87292) | Marine viral communities from the Global Malaspina Expedition - Malaspina viral metaG DeepMed_s17 | ecosystem: Environmental > Aquatic > Marine > Oceanic | place: Mediterranean Sea... | reverse complement strand
TTGAACTGTTGTTCCACTTCTTTTTGCTCCAATGATTTCAACGGTTGCAACCGTATCTGTGTGGGTATCGTTAGAAATGCCTCTCAAAGCTAGTGAACGAGCAGCTGCACTTTCCTGATCTGATATCCCGTTAATCAGTAGGCCGCCCTGAGTTTGGTGTATCGGGCCAATGTCACCATAAGCATTGGTCTGGGCCACATTTGTTATTCCATGTACCACATCGTCGTCGGTTAACACCAAATGCGCATTATGGACAGCCGTAAGATCACGAGAATTCCCAAGCTCTGTCCAGCTTCCGCTAGCATGGTCTTTAAAAAGTAACGTTCCGTTTTTGTTTTGCGTAAAGCCAACAGCTGTGCTAGCATTAAGACCGCCGCCCCAGCTAAGATAAGCGCTTTGTGAAAGCGCACAGGCGCCTGTTACGTAAAGCGCTGAATTGTTAGCCATAAAACCAGTGCCATCACCTGCCATTTGAATCACCTCTCTTTGTAATCATAATTAAATTATGCACTTCTACAAATATAAATAGTAAATTTATTTTTTAATAGATAAAATAATATTATTTTTCCGGACTGTCAATGGGGGTCATCTCAAGTTTATCAATCTATTCCATAATATTCAATAATAATTGTCATTGTTCCTACCGATGGGTCAGTTGTACCGTTACCAGTACCGGCATTGCAAACATAAACATACGCATCGTATGTCGTTTTGACTATAGTGTTATTATACCAAACTTTATTCACAACTCCGCTGTTTCCTGCATTGGACATTATGATATCCGCAGCAGAACCGCCATTTGAATCGGCCGTTCCTGATCCGCCTGCACCAAGAAGCTCTGTTCCTGATGATATCGCGCTATCAGCAGCCGTTGCACTTGTAGCAGATATTTGAATATTGTATAGTGCAGTATTTAAATTACTGAGTGTTTTTGTGACAGCAACAACCCTTGTAATAATTGCATCATTAGGAATTTTAACAGGAGTCGATCCATCAATCATAAATAATTGATTGGCAACATCATTATCGCCACTGTCTGCTTTAGTAATATCAAGATCTACCGCAATTCTATGAAAGGCCGAACCAACAGACATTCCATTTGGTGGTGGAGAAATAACAAGCTCTTGTGTCCCATCTGCATCATATTCTAATGTGCTGGGCGCGCCGCTAGCGCCTGGCGTGCCTATATTTAATGCTACATTGTCCATTATTGTTAGTGGCTTGACGGCGCGCACATCCGAATATGTATCGGCAGTGTTAAATCTCATGTAAGTGTTGCCAGCTTCTCTAATTTCAAAGGCGGCGCCATCGTTATCTGGCATTTGAATTCCGCCACCATCGGAGCCTAAAGTTATAGCGAATTCATTTCCGGCGCCCGGGTTGCCATACATAATATTGCTGTCGTTGCCAGTTCCAAAGTACAGTTTTACATCATCAGCTGCAAGGAAAACGTCGTTGCTAAATTTTGCACCCTCAGAGGCTGTTAATTGGGCAGTTACGGTATGAACATCGTCTGCGGCGTCACCAAAAGTTGTTGAACCAATTCTGGATTTAGGGGGTGCAACTGATCTGAAACTAGGCACATTTAAACCCTCCATCTCTGCAATTGTATAATTTTATTATAGTTACCAATTCTATAACTCCTATGCTGTTAATAAGGTTTCGGTAAAGCCCGAACCAGTTAAATGATACATCCTGCGAGTTGGCACATTCGTTAAGTCGGCCAGAATTCTATAATGAACTACGTCTGCGGCACTTCCACCACCAAGATCGCCTGCTGCAATGTCACCTACTGTAACATCTGTGCTTATATATATTTCTTTAGCTTTTGCTTTAAAGGTTACTGATTGGCTGCCAGAGAGAGTGACAAAATGTTTTCCCGTGAATACATCGCTTTTTGCATCTCGTGTAACCGGTCCAGTGCCTTTGCCTGAAAAACTGTGGCCGTCACCAGAGCCACTTACAAAATGTACAAAAATATAGTTCATATCATCTTTTGCCGCGCCAATATTAGTAACAGAAATTTCTTTTGAAACAAAAGGAAATTGATATCTTTTAACTTGATTAGCAGCGTGGTCGTCAGAACCCGTAATCCATGGTTCTCCAGCAACTTGATAAGAACCTACGTTTCTTAAACCTACGCTTGGTGCTCCAGCATAAATTGGTTGTCCTGTTTTTACATCTGTTGGCATGGTCTACTCCATTTTTCGCTACTTATAATTAGTTATCGTTTAATCTATTTTCCAATTTCATACGTAATTTTTGTAAAACGCGCTTTCTTCTTTCTTTTTCTCTTTTTCTTTTTTTGCTTGGTTTCTCATAATACATTCTATCGCGATAGTTTTCTACAATTCTTTCTTTTTTGCATCTTTTAGAAAATCGTTTAATCATTCTTTCAATTGGTTCTTCTTTATACTTTGGCTTAACTTCAACTATTACTGCTCTTCTCATTTTTATTTGCCCTTTGCTAACTTTTTCCAATTTTGGCCGCCAATGCTCATTATCGCAGAAATATCTACACCAGCATCACCAGGTTCTAAATCAGAAAAAAGGCTTTGTGGAGATTTACTGTTAGAGGGGCTCCCACCTTCATTTAACGGCGTTGTTCCCTCAAAAATGTCAACGCCGCGGAGGCCAGTAGCATCTAATAGCTTTCTTTTTCTTGCCAATTCTGCTTTTCGTTTTTCTTCTAGCAGTCCTCTTTGGTTTTCAAAATTGGCTTTTTGTTTTTGTTTCATTTGTAAAGTTGGTTGGGGTTTGTTGGTTACTTGTGTACCTGTACCTTTAACCACTTCTGTTATAACTGTAGAGAGCACACCTTCTTCAAATATTACTTCTTTAATACATTCCTTAATTAAAGGTTTAAGTATTTTTTTAAAATCTTTTCTATTCATTTTCAGCCTTCTAAAATATCGTTTAATGCGCGATTAATTCTATCTGCTTTAGTAAAAATATTATTTAAGTTTTTTTCAATGCCCTCGCTCATCATATAAGCTCCAGGTGTAGAAGGCTCAGAAACAAAATCAAAACAAATAAGTTGAAAATCATCATTAACGTAAGTTTTTCCGTTCTTTTCTTTTGTTGAGCCTAAACCTCTTGAAGAAATTCCAAGCCTTACACCCACTTCGACAAGAGATTTTAAAACTTTTCCAGATGGTGTATCTAAAACTCGTACTTTGCCCATGACATTTTCACCATCCCACCAAACACTAGTAACAAGATGAGAAGCATTTTTAAGATTAATGACAGAATCATCTGGATGGTCTAATTCTCCTAGCGCTCTTCTTTCTTTTACTAATTTTTGATAATTTTTCATTTCTTTTTCTAGGACATTGCGCGGATATACACGACCATTGCCGTTTAAAGCATCTGCTTTCTGCATAATACCAGAAAGAATTGTGGCGCCGCCTGCAACAAGTCGTTTTTCTTCTTCTGTTAAAAGGTCTTGGCAAACACCGCCTTCACAAAGTTCATAATATTCTCTTAAAAGTACTTTTTTAGACATTTTTATTTCCTCTTAAAATGCGGGCACAACCCGCATGAGTTTAGAACCACTGCAACACCTACGAACAGGTTGAAGTTTCCACTTTTTAGTCACCACGACAATCTCCCTCATTTTTAAACGTCACTTTAAAACCAAAATCATTAACCAACACTCCTAAAAGATAACAAGCTCCAGAACTAAGCCATCCCAATATAAAAGCATTGGCTAATGTATAGTCAAATGTAAATAGTTCTGTCCATTTGTTTATTCCGAATAAAAACACACCAACCCAAAAACCCATGCACATTGAGCAATGAAATAGTTTACCAAAACCATTTAGCCAGTTTTTTGAAGGGCGTATTTTATTAAATATTGAACCAAAAATTAAAATTTGTGTTAAGCCGTATGCGGTGAGGATGAAATATATTAGATCCATACTTCCTCTTTGATCTTAAAATTTGGCGTTTTTTTTTGGGGCAAAATTTTGGCAAGTCGCGTTTTTGAATTTGATTTAGTTAATTCCATATTTAAGCTCTATACATTCCTGTTAAACCATATGCTGCGGTGCTGCCAGGCCATCTGTTTTGTACACCTTTTCTTGGTTCGTGTGTTTTTTCTGCCCAATCTAAATCAGTTGAATGTTCATCTTCTGGCTCTAACATCCAATCACCCACATCATCTTTATATTTTTCTTCTCGATCATAAAATGGTTTTTCTTCTTCAATGAATTTAGCAACAACATAAATTGCAACCTCAACTGGGTCGACCTCTTGGTTTACAGGCGGAGGGATATTTGCTTCTAAAGAGCCATAAAGATTTCCGCCCTGCACAGAATCAAGAACAACTACGCCTTTTTTAGAGAGAAATTCGAATAATCTACTTTGTGTTGCGTAAATATGGTCTCCCATTTCCTCCTTTGGAAAAGATATAATTTTAAGCATCTGCGGCATAATAACTACGTCTATTTCTGGATGATCAAATATAACAAAGCTGCCATCGAGAGTCTTTCTAATCTTTAAATCCACAGTAGCTTGTATTGGCTTTTGTTCTTCGCCTCCTTCCGTAGGAGGCATGTCTTGTGAGCCTTCTGATGGTTTAATTTTTATATCAAAGCTTGGCATTAGTTTTTTATTTCTCTTATTAAGGTTTGTATTTTTAATATTTGTGTTAACATTTCTTTATTAAATGGCTTATTTTTAAACTCTTCGATTATAGCCAATACTTTGTTTGTTTTTTCAAGCATATCCGAATCAGAATTTATTTCTTCTAATTCAATTGATTCTTTAACAACCTTTCTTAATCTTCCAAGCTCTTCGTTTAGGAATATCTTTAATTGAATACCATTATCATTAAATGAAGCAATATAATTTTGTAAAAGTGATTTTTGTTCCTTTAATAACGATTCGCCATAAGTTTTATTAAATTTTTTAATAAAAGTTTTATAAATTAAATTTGTGTTTGGCACTTTTGCATTCGGGTTTGAACTTTTAGAGGAAACTAATTTCTTTATTAACTCTTTTTCTAATAAAACTTTATTTTTAACACCTATGTCATCGTTAAAAATTTGTGAGATAGTAGCAAGACTTTTATAATTTGGAACAAAATTGGTAAAAACATATTTGGATAAGTTTCTATTAATTTTTGAAATAAGTCTACTTTGTTCTATAAACAATTTTTTTTTGTCTATTTTGTAGTGAGCTTTTTTAGTTTCTTGAATTAATTTTTCAGCAGTGTTTGGATCTAGTTCGTTTGTTTCGTTTAGTGTTTTATAAAGCTCTAATTCTTTTGCCAATTCAGTACTCTTTGTAAAGTGCTCTTTAATTAAAGAAACAATAAAATTATTTCTTTCAGGCTGTTTATTGATTACACTTTTTGCTATCTCGCGAACTAAAGTTTCATATAAAAAAGCCGTGTTTCTTTTTTTATTGTGTTTCGTTTTTATCATCTTTAGATCCTAGCTCCAATATTAAATTTTTAAGTTCCTGGTTTACTTCTAAAATCGAACGCTCTTGTTTGTCATAATTAGTCTCATTTTCCTCATAAATCGCATTTTTACCAAAACCAAACAATTCAAGGGCGCCTTTGTGAAGATTTCGTTTCGTTGGGCTTGATACTTCATCGGCCCACAGACCTTTATAGTGACGTCGACGTGCACCCATGTCTCTTCTGTCATAAGTTACAGGCTTATACCACCTACCTTTTGACTTGGAGGTAGTGGTTGCTTTAGGTCTGCCAAATATATCTTTTTTTGTAGTCTTATACCAATCCTCTTCGTCTCGTTTTCCTGGTGCTGCAACAAGATTAGTTTCTTCGCCACCTTCTTCCTTCGCAACTTCTTCACCTTCCCCAGCTTCTTCTTCAGGAGTACCAGCCGGTAATTCTTCTTTACCTTCTTCTGGTGGTGGCGCGCCGCCTTCTTCCGGAGGTGCTCCTGGCCCTGCTAATCCCATCTCGCCACCAGCTTGTTCTGCGGCACCAGCCATTTGAGCCATTCCAGCTTGTACAACTGACTCAAGGGCTGTTTGGAATTTAGCGTCAAAGAACATTTCTCTTTGAATACGAATAGCTTCTTCATCTGATACGCCAAGTATTTTTTCCCATACCCAACGCTTACTAAAATAACCCTCGGTAGCTGCGCCCGCAGTATCAAATTTCATTCTCCAATGTTCTAATTCTTGTAATTCAGCCAACTGAGATGGATTATTTAAAGAAAGGTCAAATGAAACTAGGTCGTCACCCTTAAAACCTAGTGTATAAAGATGAACAACTCCGATTTTTTCAAGCTCGGAAACTATTGATCTTTGTAATCTTTGAATAGTTCTTGCAAAACGAATATCTTTTTGTGCTAATGTTGTTTTATCTTCGTCGGCGCCTTCTCCACGAGAAAGATACGACTGTGGTATTTTAAGTGCTGAAAATAGTTTATCTCGCAAATATTTAACATCATCGATATCGCCAGTATAGGTCCCACCAGGAAGTGATTCAATTTTTGTACTCTGCTGTCCTCCTCGAACAGGAACAAAGTAGTCTTCATCGATGCTCATAGGATTATAACGAAGATCTACTCGACCAGTATCAGAGTCCAAAACTTGATTTCTCTTCATTGAAGTAATTACTTTTTGCATATATTGTTCAACATCTGCTGGGTTGATCCCACCAACATCAATATAAAAAACTCTTCTTTCCGGAGAACGCACGATACGATAAGACATCATTGCATCTTCTAATAAGGTCAATTGGCGCCAAATTCTTCTTGCTGGCTCTAATACAGAAGTACCATATGGAGCATATTTGTCATTACCCAGAATTCTAAAATGTGCAATTTGCCAATTCTCTAAAGTTATTCCACCTGTATTCCATTGGTATTGTACATAATTTGGATTTGTTTTATCTTCCCCCTCCAATCTTTCAACTTCTTGTGAAGGCAAGCCAATTACATTTGTAATACCAACTTCAGGATTAAGATCTAAATAAAGAAAAAAGTCACCATATTTGCACATGGTTCTGCACCAGCCAAATAAATTAAATTCAATATTTAAAATGTTATAATATAAAGTTTCTAAGATGCCTTTGATTTCTTCATTTCTGCAGCTGATTCTTAACATGTCACGTAGTGGAGTAGAAGTTGTCATTTCATCTGCATATATATCCAATCCAGAAGCTATCTCTGGGGTGTATTCCATTTGATCGAAATCAACATAACGTTGATTTCGATTTTGCTGCGACATTATATTTGCTGATAAATTATCAAAAGGATTATAAGACAACCTTTGAAATTTTTGCCCTGCAACATCTTTAAACCTACTGCCGTATTTATCCAGCCTTCTTCTAGAAAGTTGTCGAGTAGTTTGTGTTCTATAGTTAATTAAAGGACCAGAAAAAAGCCTTGTTAGCTTTTTAAATAGTGGCCATGTTGCATCCTTTGGATTTTTATTTCTATTCGCCATTTTTTATCCTTTTAATACCCATAAATGTTCTTCGTATAGCTTTTCTGTATCTGTTCTCTGTTTATCTAGAGTGCGCGCTTTTGACCTTCCAAGCATTCCTGGGATACTAGTATCTAAAACAGAATTGCTTTTCATTATAGCACCTAACATAGCTTTTTTATAGGCAGAATCTCTTTGATTTTCTATAATTGCAGTGTCTCTCACCCAACAACCTATTGCACATGCCATAATTAAATCATCATTATATCCTTTTTGTGCTTCTGGGCGACCATGATGCCAAATAAAAATATCTAATTCTGCTCTAAGTCGTGAGGAATAAATAGTAATAATTTTATTTCTTATAAACTCTTCAAACTTTGCTACTAAGAGGGGACGTGTTTTAAGAGAAGTAGTGAAGCCTGCAATTGTTCCACTTCTAGATTCTGCTGTTAATTGATCAACATATTCATGAGTTGATTTAACTGAAAAATAAATATTTGGGTAGGCTTTTTCTACTAGTTTGTCCAGCACGGTGTAGCCTACAGAATTGTTTTCTACAACTACTAGACAGTCAGCATATTCGTGTCCTGCGTTAAAAACTATTTCTGAAAACATATCGGGTGTAACTTTTCCTTGGTACTCGGCTATAATTTCCATGGTCTCTAATTTGAATATATGAAAAACAGAATAATCATTGCCGTCTCCTCTTGCTACATCAGCAGAAAGTAGGTAAGTATTTTCTGGGTTATATTCTTCCCATATCCAAAAATTCCTATCGAACCCAGTTCTATATTTTGGTGGTTTAATTTGTGTATCAATTCTTGCAATGTCATCTGAATGTATAACTGTTTCGCCAGAAGCATTAAAGTTGCATTCTAATTCTTGGGCAATTTGGCGCCGTGACATGTTCTTAGTTTCTTTTACAAACCATTCATCATTGCGATCTGGGTGTATATCCCACAGTAATTTAATGGGGTGAAAATTACTTTTGCCCGCGGCTGCGTCAATATATGTTTTATGAAACCAATTTCCTACTCCATTTGGGGTCGAAAGAGCGATGCATCGGCCACCTGTTGAAAGTGTTGGGTACAAACCAGTCCATAATTCTTCCAATCCTTCTACGTGCGCAGCCTCGTCCACAACCAATAAAGACAATGCTTCAGAACGACCGGCATCGGCAGAAGTTGAAGAAGCTTTAATTTGAGAACCGTTGCTTAGTTCAAAAGAATTTCTATTATCTACTTGTACTTCTGCTATTTGAAGCCACACAGGAATATGTTTAAGCATGTGTTTAACTTTTTTAACAAGATTGGATGCTGTTGTATATTTTGTTGCCATGACAAGAACGTTTTTATCGCGATGAAACAACATCATCCAAACTACATAAGCTGCTGTAATTGTTGAAATACCAAGCTGTCTTGCTTTTAAAATCACAGTAAATCGATGATCATCAAAAGCCCTAATCAGTTCACCTTGATAACCATAGGTTTTAAAAGGGATCAATCCTTCTATTGGGTGCGCAATCCGCGCATAGTTGTTAATAAAATAAACAGGATCTTTACCGCATTTTATGACTTCTTTACGAATCTCTTGCTTGGTTAGTTTATATCCCACGTTCAATCCTTATTTAATTTTAACATTTTCTGGTTTTTTGGCCTGGTCGCGACCTAGGTTTAACCAATCTTTAATTGCGCTGCGTACGCGATCTTCTGTATCGTCTTCGCTTGGCAATTCGGGTTCAGCTTTAAGGCCACCAATTGTGTAAGATTGAGTAGCTTGAACCCAGTTTCTTTTTCGCGACATAGATTGAGCGTGGATATCTGGTTCTCCATCAGAAGTTAAAGCCAAATTATTCCCTGTGATTTTTTTATATTCTTTTTTAAGATATTTAACAACATCGTTTAGAGCGTTTTTAACATCATCTTCAAAGCTATTATCATGAAAATCTTTCATTGTAATTTCAGCCTGGTAAGTCACATGTAACCTATTCGCACTATCAAACCTTACATTAAACCCATCCATTACACGAGAATCAACAATGCAGTCGCCCTCTTCGCGCTTTAGACCAACTTTGTGTTCCTCTCCGTCATAAGAATATCTTTTGTCGTGAGCACCATCATGCGCATTTGCCGCAGCTTGGTTGATTCCTTGAATTACATCATATACAGTAGCCATTATTTTTCCTCCTCCAAATAATTATCAAATACTTCTTCAACCGCACTACGAATCATCTCATAAAGATTTTTTTCGCCTTTGAGAAGCTTTACCCCAGGGCGATCTTTATTATCTGGTACACCGTCGCCGTCTTTATCGCCTGATTTTTCATGTTCTTTTTTGCCCTTTTTGCCTTTTCCCTTTCGGAGGGCAGCTAAATCTTCTTCATCAACATCTCCGTCGTCATCTGTATCCATTGTAGCTTTTTGGGCAGGAGATAAATTTTCTTCTTCTACGGACTCATGAAGAAAATATCTTGGGTCTCTTCTTTTTTTCTTTACAACTGGTCTCATTTTGCATTCCTCCTAGAACACTTATAATTATCATCTTGTTTTATAAAACTCATTTTTATTACTCTTATGGTTAATCTCGTTTGCCATCTCCATTTCTATCCTTGTAACCTGGTGATCGCATTCTAAAGTGGATATGATTTTTGTGACCTCCCCAGTGCTGATATAGTCCAGTTCTTTTTCTAAATAATTTTTTATATTCTTTAGGTGTCATCTGGTTGTTTTGGATCCATTTATCAGCTTCTTTCTTTAATTTAACTATATATGCCTTATCCACGTAAAATTGTCTGACACCATTTTCTATGGCGTGTAATCCCATTTTTAACAATCTATCATAATCCATGTCGGTTATGAGTTTTCTTTTATTTGGAAACGGATAGGCCCATCGAATGGGTTTATTATTTTTAAACTTTAATATTCTTGGATAGGTGATGTCTCCATCGACTCCAGACTGATGGGACTTGTGTGGAGGAAATTTGCCGCCAGCTTTTGTAGATAAATGTTGAACAGCGAATCCAGGTTCGATTTTGGCCAGCTTTCTAAGATACATTTCTGTATGTTCTGTTCCGTAGCGATGGCGGCTTCTAAATCTTACGCCCTTTATCTTTGGCATTTTTGTTAAAGCAGGGTTATAGTTTGGATTCTTTCTATAATAACGTGCATTTTGATACTTTGATGTAGTACTAGGCGTAGGAGAAGTCACAGTTATAGGAGGAAGCGTAGTAACAGGAGGAGGCGTAGTTGTAGTAACAGGAGGAGGCGTAGTTGTAGTAACAGGAGGAGCCGTAGTAGGCTCAGGAACAGGCTCAGGAACAGGCTCAGGAACAGTTTCAATATCATATTTCCACATACTAGGTGTATCTGGAAAAGTAGTTCTCATTGATGCTTTATACGGTTGTGTGGTCTGTTCCTTTAAAATTCTAACTTTATATCCTTTTCTTTGTTCATTTTCTTTCACCAATGAGCCCTCTTCTATTTGTTTGTTTTCTCGTATATATTTGTTAACGGCTTTTTTTTGAGCGGGTGACATGAGATTCTGTCTTTTGCCATATTCTTTCGGATTATTAGCTCTAAGTTTAAGCATGTTAGAGATCCACTTAGGTGGTTTTTGTCGAGTTTGAGATTTGGTTGTTTCAAGTTTTCCTTTTTTCCCTGACAAAATTTTATATAACTGTTGTGCTTTAGGATCGTTTTTATATTTTGGGTTTGTTGCTAGCTGGTTAATATACCACTTTGTTTGTCCTTTGCTAAAACCTCCGGGTTTCCCTGAAAAAAGATCTTTAACTTCGTCGGGTGCATAAAGATCAAGAATATATTTGGGACTTGCCTCATCATCAATACCTGTTTGTTTTGCCATATCTTTATCCCAATCTACTCTAGCAGCCTTATGTCTTCCAAAAGCAGCTGCTCTATCAAGTTCAAGACTTCCATGGGCAAGACTGCGTTTTTGTCGTTTAATAACGTCCTCTGGTTTCTCGGGTTTCTTTCTCGTTCCTGTTTCAGGATCGAAACCAAGTTCTTTCGCAGTTCGACCTTTCCGACCTTTCGGGATATCAGTACGGACGTCTGCTTTTTTCGGTGAAGGTTCTTCGGGCTTAAGCCGACGTCCAAATTCAGGAGGTCCTTGGCCACGCGTATGAGGAAATCGACGGCCATATCCAGTCGCTGGTTCTGGACCTCTTCTTGCTGCTTCACCAGAAGCTGGTGGAACACCACGAGCTTTTGCAGTAAGATCTTGGCTAAGGAAGGCTGGCTTTTTCATTGTCTTAGGGGCTTTTCTGCGTCTTATTTTTACCGCTTGTGCACTTTTTTTCCAACGCTCGGCGCCGGTAAATTTTCCAGTTTTACCTGCACCTGGGCCAGGTCTTCGAACATCATAAGTTGGTTTTTTAGGAGGTGGTTCAAAGAGCGAAGGCTGGCCAACAGAGGGAAATTTTGCCGTTAGAGGTTTGGGCCCAGGAGGACCAGGACTGCGACCTACAGCTTTTCTTACTTGTTGTTGTGTGGAACCAACCCTAGGGGGAGCTTTTTCTTTCGGTTTAGGCGCCATTCGTGCTGCGCTTTCAGGCTCTCTTATGGTTTGTTCTTTTACTATAAATTTAAAATTTTTCTTTTTTGACATTAGGGCGCCATCCCTTTTCCCATCGTTTTTCGCGACCTTCAACCCATTGAATATAACATTTCCAACAACATTGGAACTTATTCATATAAAGATCATCTTGCCTGTTAAAAGAATATGTCACACAAACTGGACATTTTCTTTTGCTTTTCTTATTAATTAGATTTTTAGACAGGAAAAAGCCATCTTTTTCAACCCTTTCATTTTCTTCTTTAATAGCTTGCAACTTTTTAGAATACTCTTTTAGTTGTTCAAGATATTCTTTTTCTTTTTTGTCATCCCAATTAGACTTAGGATTAAGTATCGCGTCTTTGCCATATTTCTTTTTTATTGCTTTTTCGACTCTCGCAATATAATCCCAATCTTTTGCGCTCATTAATTGCCCTTAGAAACTTCTGAGACTACAAAAAACATACCAATGGTTAAAACAATCCCAGTAACAAAACCGGCGGTTACCCATATAGTAGTATAGTCTTTCTTTTTTAAAGCGATATTAGTTAGCTTCTCAATTTCTTTATCTTTTATCTTAATAATAGCATCATACTTCTTTTTTGATGCTTCCAAACTAGCTTCCATGGATTTTAAAAATAACTGATGTTTTGCGATTTCTTTTTTTAACATATAGTCAATCTTTAATTGGCATTCGACAATAGAATAATTTCTTTCAGAAAATACTTTTGCAGCTGCAGATGAATTAAGAAGAACCCCAGCATATGGAGCTTTTTCGCCTTTAGCGAGGCCTGTGACTTTAGGTTTTGGTGCTAGATCAGCATCATCGGGCGGGTTCGCATATAAGCTAGGTGGAAACACTAAGGCTATTATTAAAACAATCGGTATTAATCTCATTTATCCCTCTACATATTCAATATTAAATCTCTCGGCAATCTTTTTTGCTAACTCGTCTGGTTTGTCATGGTACATTTCAACGATCTCTTTGACTTCTTTTCGTTTCTTTTTGTTTAGTTCTGATTTTTCTTTTTCATATTGTTTTTCTATTTTGTCTAAAATTATAGTATATTTCTTAATAATTTTATTTCTTTCAGCGATTTCCTCTTCGTGTATTTTGTTGATAGCATCAATTTGAGCCTTATAGCTTTCCTCACGAATTTCAATTATTTTTTCAGCTTCGCCGCGGCGCCGTAAAACTAGCCAAGTAAATAAAACGGCAAGAATAACAAGTGGAGCTTTCCAATTATGCTTTAACCAAGTCCATACTTTTTTTAAAAAAGTTTTTATTGCTAACCATGTTACCAATTTACTCTTCCTCTTCTGGTTCTAGTCCAAAAGTCTCCCCAAGCTTAGTAATCCACCATGCTGTTTCTCCTGGGTCTTGGGTGTCTTTCGATGCTTGTTCTAAAACATCTAATGCTTCTGCAACTGCAAGTCGCCTTTCTTTGTCCATATCAGGAGTGTCTTTTCTTTCATCTTGTTTTTCTTGTAGATTTCTTTTTTGAAACTCTTCTTTAATGATTTTTCTAAGCATATTGATCGTAACTTTCATTTTATCTGCTTCCTTCAATAGCTTGACGCAACCTAGCATTCTCAACGTCTTCTAACGATAGCGGTGCTTCATTCGGATCTGCTTCATACCGGCGTCCTAGGACGCCGGGAGGAATCAATCTAGCTTCAGCTTTAGCGTCTTCGGCTGCTTGAAGATCTTCAAGTTCTAAAGCAAAATCGCGCTCATAACCCGCACTATAATCATGCGGTGGACCTAGATCGCCCATTCGCGAAGGCATACCAGGCGCGCCATATTGTGGAGGACTTAAAGCTTGTAATGCAGAAACTGCTTCATGATGAAAATCAGAATCTGGATCCATAGCAAAAGCCTCTAGCGTCTCCAAATCAATTCCAGCTTTTTCCGCGGCTAACTCTGCCTTGGTAGGTCCGGTAAAAACATCTCTTTGTTCCAGAACTGTTTGAATCTCTTCTTTAATAATTTGTTTAAGCCGTTCTACTGTAATTTTCATTTTATTTATCCTTGTTTTTCTTTTTAGAGCTTTTCTTGGCGCGTTTGACTCGATTAACATAATGGCTGCTCATTTTTC
>Ga0114908_1001066_pt1 | contig 14132 bp, 29 predicted proteins | sample MalvireepMed_s17_FD_87292 | JGI IMG/M metagenome (GOLD analysis project Ga0114908, IMG submission 87292) | Marine viral communities from the Global Malaspina Expedition - Malaspina viral metaG DeepMed_s17 | ecosystem: Environmental > Aquatic > Marine > Oceanic | place: Mediterranean Sea... | reverse complement strand
TCCTAGATCTGCTTGGTATTCTAAGAGAACTAAGGAACAATACAGGAGAAAGAAAAATGGCTAAGAAGGCATCGGACAGGCAAATCAGGAGTCGGATTCTCAAGGCATTGGCACCCCAGCCATGCTCTTGGAGAGACGGAGCGTACAAACCCAGGTACAACTTGACTGAACTCAGCAAGCTGATCTCGGGCGCATCTAGGACGAGAATTGAAAAACAACTACAGCGTCTGGAAAAGGAACTAAAGGTTCTCTCTGGTCGTGGTCAGCGCTGCACTATCGTTTGGTCTATCCCTGATGAGGATGAGGTTAAAAGGGTTAAGGCACAGAGAGAAAGAGGATTGAAACTTCGCAAGACTAAGGAGAAACTCGCAAGAGCTATTGGTAAGAGTGGTGATGTTGATGATGTATTTTATCACGGCTCAATCAGAATATCTCTGGAGCAGGCTGAGAAGATTTTGGAACTGCTGGAAAAGTAGTAGCAAAACAACAATTTGTTTGGTATTCTTTGTAGAACAAACAACAAACCTAAGAGGTAAAAAAATGCACGATCTGGCAACGATGAAACGTCTGAACGAGGAACACTCCAAGCGATATTTTGAGAACCAGCGTAAGGATCAGGTTAAACTCCTTAACGCTCTCACCGCTCGCAAGAGCGAGGACGAGAAAATGATCAACGATCTCAAGCAGAAGCTCGGAATGTAGAAAAATGTAGCATGGCGGCCTACGGGACCATTGAAGGAAGGGAGGCAAGTAATCGGTGCTACCTCCCTAACTTCATTTACTAAGGAGAATCAAGATGGCATATCTGGAATTGAGTAAGTGGCAGGACAAGCAGCGTAGCGACAAGCAGTCGCTTTACTCCCGTAAGCAGAAGGCTCTCAAGCAGCAAGAGGACCGCAAGATTGCAGAGCGCAAGCGTAAGGTTGCGACTCGCAAGGCTCGCCTGGAGAGTCGAGAGAAGGCTCGTCTGGAGCTTGGCGGAAAGCCTGCTCTGGATCAGATCCAAGATGTTGGAATGGCAGAGGCTCGAATTCGCAGAGCTTTGGGTCGTTCGTTTGATCGCACTAGCGATGGCTACAAGTTTCCCGGTGGACTCACCACCAAACAGCGCAACGCACTCAAGAAGCTAGGCTATCTTTACAAAGATGGTAGCTGGAGGAAGGTAGCGTAAGAATCAACAGGCCGACAGGTAGTAGGTAAGTAAATAATACCCCAGGAATATCCTACTCACAACGAAGAGCGCAGGCAGAATTGATGGATCCAAGGTGCTGCGATACCTGGCTGGGTTTCAATCAAGAGGGAAAACATGAGATACGAAAAAGTTTGGGAAGTATTCATGCTGGCTGGAGTCAAAATGCCGACTAATATAGTGCTGGATGGTTATCCTTCAGTTAGAGGGGTATCTTTCCAAGAAAGAACAGAAGGCTACGATTGGGGTGAGCATAAATGTTGTGGCGTTGATGCTTATCCACATCCTGATGGGGTCAAGCTGGTCAAGCGTTGTCTCTCGAAAGGAAGATGTGACAAGTCAGGTCTGAGTCAAACTTTTATAATTTTTCCAGAAGAAAAGTTGTAGCAAAGCGTTCAGGTTGAGGGTATTCTAAGTGTAGTAAGAAACCTAAACCAGAGGAGAGAGAGATGAGTAGAGAATTCGAGTTTGAGATTCCGAAAGGGCTAACTCGCAAGGGTCGCCAAGCTGCACAGAGGATTGTCAAGTTTATCAAGAAACGCCAAGGTGGCAAGGCTAGCACTGGTGGATGCCGCACGTTTTACACTCCCCAGGAATGGGCAAGGCGTGGGGAGAAATACGGAACCAAGTCGCTTTTGATCGTGGTCTATGATGGTGGCGATGTTATGCCATACTTCAATATGAACTACGGTTGGCGTCTGGTTGAGGACATGAATGATGAACTCCGCAAGATTGGGGTTTACTCTGAGGAAGCCACTGGCTGGTACGCTTCGATCTACGAAGATTAGAAAGGAAAATCAAGTGGAAGAAAGTAAATCGTTCAAGGGCTTAGTTGCAGCACACAAGTGTCCTGAATGGGCAGAGATCAGAGACAGTAGGCCCTTTTCAGATATGAGACTATCTCTAAATAAGCATGTGCCGCACTGTGAGATGTGCAGCAATTTGGCAATAAATAAGGTAGTAATGAAAGACAAGTAGTAATCAAGATTACCGAGAGATATGATCGGTCACTGTGTGTTGCGGCACATCAAAACGGAATCAGCCCGCAATCGTTCGCATCGGGGCGACGACCTTGGCTGGTACGATGCTAGTCCAGCAATCTTACACAAGAAAGGCAAGAGAGATGAAGATCCTGATTGGATTGGTTTTGGTGTTTGCTCCGCTCAGTCTAGTCGAGTGCGAGGTTCGATTCTGTAGAAATGCTGCTAAAGTTGTGGTGCCTCATGGCGACCACGAGCATGAATTGTGCTGGAAGCATTATCGAGAGTTGGTAAAGTAAAAAAAGAAAGTAGTAGCAAGATCAATACTTCACTGGTATTCTAAGTGAAGTAAGATGTTCTGGATGGCTTAGGATGTTGGATAGGTCATTGAAGAAGTCACGGTGCGGCACGCAAAAGGGCCAACGCCGTGGGCGTGTAAACTTTAGATGGAGTCAAGGTTGGGGGATACATAATATGGTCGCTCCAGCAATCAGTGTGACTCTATCTGGGTTGAAGCACGTTAGTGCTAACCTAGGCACTAGGAAACAATGCCAACATTCAAGTCGGTTCGATTCCGACTGGGAACTGCTGAGAAGTCAAGATGCGAAAACCTACGAAGCTCGCACTCTTTCCAGGGGTTTTAGGGTGTACCATCGACTGTCAAACACCCTGACTAAAAAAATAAAAAAGAATAACCATTGCTAGTTTTGAAATGCATAACTATAGTGAGGAGAACGAAGATGGCACGAGGTAAGAATCGTAATCAGGTAAAGGTCAAGGTGAAGTGCAAGAAGTGTCAGGACAAGGGTGTTCGCTCTGTCCTCGTGATTCGCTCTGGTCCCAAGGCAACTCGTGGTGGTGCCTATCGCTCGCTGGTCAAGGTGGGCTGCTGCAATGTTTAATTCTATTGAGTCAGACAGAGCAGCTTGCGAGGCAAACAAGACAAAAGCAATCCGCGATGGCAAATTTGATGAAGCAAGAGAGTGGAGTAAAGCAGCAGAGCTTTTGAGGGAAGCAAACGTTGCAATTCGCAGGATCAAGTGGCTGATGAGAAAGTAGTAGCAAGATTAGTAGTTCGTTGGTATTCTAAGTGAAGTAAAGAAAACCACAAAAGGAGGGACAAAAATGAGAGTGAAGATGAAGAATCCAAGTAGCTGCATGGCTCGGACAGCTAAGATCAAGACCATTGCAAAACAGTGCAAGGCTCTGGGCTTCACTGTCGAAGCTGACTTCAAGGACGCTGGCACTGTCAAGATCAAGGACGGTGAGGAATTGATGTACATGGCTATCCAGAAGGGAAAAAGCGGTCCCTGGATCGTTCGTTACAGTCAAGACTACTTCGCATGAGAAAGAGAGAGAGCCGATGGAGACTAAGAGGATTTACAAGTGGGTTATCTACCAGACGATAGGAAAGATCATGACCGCCAAGGTTGGCGAGGCTTCCACTGAGGCTGGTGCGATCAAGTGTGCCGCTAACTATCGTAAGAACACTGGCTACATCGGTTCTCTCAAGAAGATGCGTCAGAGGACGCAGTAGGAGAAAGACATGCGACTACGAAATCTAGACTCAGAAATCACCAGGCAAGCTCAGAGTGAGCTTATCGCACAAAACAGAGACACAATCAATGAGATTATGGCTCTAACACAGTTACGTCGAAATCATGCAGGTAGTCCACAAGACCCAAGATGGGGTCAACCTGATCCTATCGACATTACAGGATTACTTGAGAATGCTTTCAGGGCTGGCATGAGAAACTATCGAAACCAGCTAAACGCGCAGCAAGAAAAAGAATAAAAAGAGTAGCAAGAAGCAATGTTGGTTGGTATTCTTAGTGTAGTAAGAGAAACCAAAAGGAGAACAAGATGCAAGTCGAAAAGATCAGAACAGCGTTTGAACGGGCATTTGGTGAAGCTGAAGTAGTAAGGACTGTTCCGGTGATTAGCATTGCTACACCAAACGATGAGTTTACTGTTGAAATCGTTGACGGTAGGCTGATTTGGTCAGACTTCAGTCACACAACCGATCTGGGACCGGAAGATGGATCAGAAATTATCCAGAAACTGGTAACAAAATGGGTAACTGCCAGGTAATCTAAGAAAGGAAAGGGAAAGCAATGACTTTCGAAAAGCTCCAAAAGGTATTCAAGGAAGTTGAAGTAGAATTTCCTAGGAACTTGATTCTGGGTCATTGCAGCGTGGAAGATTACAACGACCATGAGAGTTGGTGTTGTGGCTTTGATGCTTACCCTCATCCACATGGTGTCAGGCTTGTTGACAGATGTTACAAGCGTGGAAGCTCTCAGGATTTCATTATTCACAAAAGAGTGATTTGGGAAAACTACTAGGAGAGACAAATGCGTAAGGCAGACGTGGAAGTGGGCAAGGTGTACAGCGCCAAGGTGAGCGGCAATTTGGTAATCGTGAGGCTTGATCGTGAGTCACGATATGGCGGCTGGGAAGGCACAAACCTGTACACTGGTCGCAGAGTGAGGCTCAAGACTGCTGGAAGATTGCGTTCGCCAGTGCCAGAGTCTGTTGTTCAGAGAATGATTGACAGGGACAAGATCCACAGAGAGGAAGTCAAGAAGTGGCAAGAGGGCAAGTGGTCGATTTCTTAGAAAAGTAGTAGCAAGATGACAACCTTGTTGGTATTCTACTTAGTAAGAGAAACCACAAACAGGAGACAGACAAATGGCATGGCAAATAATTCTCAATGGTGTTCCAGTAGTTGAGGAAGATACAAAAGAGGCAGCAGCAGAGGCAGGCATCAAGATGCTTGACGCTGGTGTTTTCGGAACATACTCAATCAAGTACAAGCAGAGTGAACAGAAGCGTTACACTCTGGAAGAGATCGAGGACGCAGGAGAATTGCGCCGTGAGAAAGTCAAGAAACTAAGAGAGACAGACGAGTGGGCATCACCGTCAGAAGGAAATAGATGGCTCTGTCCTGATTCAGTCACTGGATTCTGTTGGTACGATTGGGATGAGCATGGTGAGGATTGCGTTGGCTGTGGACACCCGGAAGAAAGGAAGTAAAGATGACAAAAGAAGAAAAGCTCTTTATCCTTCATTGGATGCTAGATTCTTGTCAAAGTAAGGGAATTATAGAGTCTGGCGAAGTTTCTCTGGATGTTTGGAAAAGTGGTGAGATGTGGGAGTTCGCCAAGAAGGTAATTCAGGACGCAAAAGAAAATTTGCAAAAAGAGTAGCAAACAAGTAGTTACGTTGGTATTCTGTATGTAAGGAAAACAAAAACAGGAGATCAAAAATGGATGACTACGCAGTCAAGGTGATGCTGTTCTCGCGGGAATCAGAGTACGGATGGGCAACATACTTCTCGGTCATGGTTCAACCAGCGCAGACAGGGGAAACCGCCCCGCCTGCACTGAGAGAAACCTATCGCCTCGATAGCCCAGAGGACATCGGGGAGGTTGTTACGGAAATGATCAAGAAGGCACAGCAGTACGAAATCCCTGGACTGCCAGGAAAGCAGTATCGCGGTTTGCACATTGCCGATTCCCTGGAACTTTAGAAAGGATAACAACATGGATTTTGACGAGACTTGCAAGCGGTTGGGGTTCAAGGTCAAGATGATCAAGATGGGTTATAATGACTATGACCTGAAGCTGACCGACAAGGAAATCCTGGGCCTGATCGGGCTGCTTGAGCGGGCTGCGGAGTTCATGGCCCTGACGTTCGAGGACGACTACGAGAGCCTCATTGAGGACTGTCCGTATGCGCTGCTAGCCGACCTCCGCGCAGCGAACCTGCTGGGCGACGGCGAAGGGGGTAGCGATGCTGAGTGAGGACCGGCTGCGGGAGATCGAAGGATGGCTGAAGGAGAGATCGCGGGTCGAGTCATGTTCAGTTGCTCCAGAGGTCGGGCTGGAGTTGGTCGCAGAGATCAGGCGGCAAGCCGAGACGATCAAGGAGGCGGCGAGGCTACTACGCTCGTTCTACGCCCACATGGACCCGACCTATCTGGCGGGCATCCGGGCTGGCGAGGGGCCGAAGATCAAGGCATGGCTGGAGGCCCAGCACGCCCCCGACGCACAAGCAGATGCGCCCTGCTCTGCATGTGGCGGCCACGGCCTGGTGAACGACGGCGAGGATATTTCGGACTGCCGGTGCATGCGGGCGGATGCGCCCACGGCGGGCGAGCCGCCCACGGTGTGCCCCGAATGTGACGGCACCGGCAAGGTGCTGACAGGACACGACCTCGCCAGCATGGAGAGCGAGCCGTGCGAGGATTGCGAGGGGACGGGTGATCCGCCCAGCGAGGGCCAGCCCAGGCAAGACGGTTTACCGTGGGCCTCGGGCAAGAGACTTCATTCAAGGCGTTCTGTGGGGTCGCTCAGATGGCTTGCGAGAAGCGGAAGAAATCCTCGCTAGAAAAAAGTAGTAGCAAAACTTAGATAAGATTGGTATTCTAAGTGTAGTAAGAGTCAACAGAACTCAGCGCAAAATCAGGACGCGCACACAAGAAAAGAGCAAACTGGATGCTGAGAATCTAGGGGCAGTACGCAAGGGAAACGGTGAGTCGTGCGTGCAAAAAGCTCCGATAAATATAAAATCACCATTGGTTCTGCCGCAAACCGCTGAAGGATGCTAGGCAATACCTAGTGTCAGGGTTCAATTCCCTGCGGAACCTCAGAGGAGAATAAACATGAAAAAGAAAGACAAGGTAATCAACCACAAATTCGTGACCGGCAAGGTAATCGGAGTCGGGGGTTTCAAATGCTCCTGCTGCATGCCGTACATCGGAAAGAAAGCCAAGAGATGGCTCAACCGCCTGGTGCGTCGTAAAGTCAAGCAAAACCTGAACAACGGAGAATAGAATTATGAAGATTTATCTGACACCGCAGGAAATTGATCTCATTGAGCAGAGCCTGATCCTGACCGTAGAGGACTACGGACGGACGGAGGGCTTCAAGGATCGCAGAAATGCGCTCATCGCCAAGCTGCGTGACGCTGTAATCAACGATTGGGAGTAAATCATGTTTACCAGACAACATTACGTTGCGATTGCTAAGAAAATCAACAAACTCGACGTGCAGAACAAGGACTACTGGTACAAGGATGCCGTGGAAGAAATGGTTGATGAGCTTTCGGATATGTTCCAGGCTGATAATCCTCGTTTTGATGAGGGACGATTCAGGATGGCTTGCTTCAAAAGAAATAAAAAGAAGTAGTAGCAAATAAGTAGTTAGCTTGGTATTCTTAGTGAAGTAAGGTAAACAACAACCAGGAGACAAGCATGAGAGAGCATCTGAAACTTCTAGTAGAGTCGTTCAACGACGAGCAAGGATTGCCGGAAAACGCTTTTATTGCAACTTATGCTCTTATCTCTCTTGAGATGGGCGTCAAGGCTGCAAGTAAATTCAACAATTGCGTTGATGCAATTGATGGATATTTCTATACTGACTGCGCGTCAGCCGGTCAAATATGGGAACTGATGGAAAGAGCAGAAAAAGAGTAGCAAAAGCAGCAGCACGTTGGTATTCTGGTTGTAAGGCAAACAACGGAAAACAGGAGAATGAAAATGGCACACAAGATCAAGATGGTCGGGGAGAAGATTGAAGTCCTGACCGATGGCTGGCCTGGAAAGCCAGCGCTTGCGAAGATCAAGGCTCTGCCTGGTCGCAAGTGGGACGGGGATCGCAAGATCTGGTGGCTCCCGGCATCGCCGGATGGCATCGCCGCTGCCGTTGCTCTGGCTGCTGAACTGTGCTACGTCGTGGGCGACGATCTGCTCAAGCAGGCATCGGATCAGGCCAAGCAGGACGCTAGCGTTTTCGCTGTTCAGGATGCCTTTATCGACAAGGACAAAAAGGCATGGAAGTTTCAGCGAGAAGGCAGCAAGGCGCTGGCTCGTAACTCGCGCTACATTCTGGGCGACGATATGGGTCTGGGTAAGACGCGCCAGACTCTGATGGCTCTTCCGCCAGCGAAGGAATGCAGCGGGCTGGTGATTTCTCCTGCAAGCATCAAGGGTGTTTGGGAAGCGGAGATCAAGAAGTGGCGACCGGAATTCAAGGTCACGGTTATCTCGGGACGAGGAAACTTCAGGTATCCTAAGACGGGCGAAATCATTATCATCAATTTCGACATTCTCCCGAAAGTGGATGAACTGGAAAAGATGCAAATTCCGGCTGATCTCATCGTGGCGGTTGATGAGGCGCATAACTGCAAGAATTACAAGGCGCTCCGCACCAAGCGAGTAACTAAGATTATTGAAGGGGCAGATCAGGCATGGCTGCTGACGGGTACAGCGCTTCAGAATCGACCGGGTGAACTCTGGACAATTCTCAATGTGGGTGGTCTGGTCGAGAAGGCAGGGCTGACGTTCGGACGCTTCTGCGGGCTGTTCGGTGCTAAGAAGGGGCAGTACGGAATGGTCTGGGGTGCGCCACGACCGGAGATGGCTGAAATCCTCAAGCGAGTTATGCTTCGCCGTGAGAAGGGCGAAGTGCTTCAGGATCTGCCGGAAAAGGTGTACAGCAAGGTGCCGGTGGATATCTTCTAAAAGAAAGGGTGCAGAGGATAGCGACGTGTTCATCATCCAGAGCCTGAAGCTGGGGCCGTCAATGTGGGCAAAAGAAAAAAATAAATAGTAGTAGCAAGATCAGTAGCACGTTGGTATTCTTAGTGTAGTAAGGAACAACGGAACGCAGGCAACGAAAAAAGGAGCGAGACATGGCACGACGCAAGACGACCAGCCCCGGCAAGATCCGCAGCACGACCCGCGAAGCGAACGAGCTTGCGGTGCAGTTGACCCGCATCCTCACCCCGCTGCTCGGCAGCGACGAGGGCAAGGCGAGTCGCCTGGCCCGCAAGGTGCTGCTGGCCCGCAGCCCGCTCCAGCGCGCCGCCGCCGCCAAGAAGGTGCAGAAGCTGCTCGGCGCGGAGGGCGCGAATCTGCTCTGCAAGCTGGTGATCGCCAAGACCACTTTTCGCAACGAACGATAGGAGATCAATCAAATGACCAACGTGCTTACGCTACTCGACAAGGTGCAGCAGGACTGGGATGAGAACTACCCAGCCGACAAGCTGCCGCCTTTCGAAAAGCTCTCGGCTGCTCGCGCTGCTCTTGCGACTGCTAAGATCCCTGCCGCTCTGGAGTGGATCAAGCAGTATCAGGAAAACAGCGAAAAGCCTCTGGTCGTTTTCAGCGCACATCGTGCGCCGGTCGAGACGATCAGCGAGCTTGACGGGTTCGAATCAATTCTCGGTGGTACACCCACTGAGCGCAGGAATGAACTGGTTGACGATTTCCAGGCAGGCAGGTTGAAGGGTCTGGCAATCACGATCAAGGCAGGCGGTGAGGGTCTGACGCTGACCGCTGCCGATCACGCGCTGTTCGTTGATCTGGAATGGAACCCTGCTAAGAATCGCCAGGCAGAGGATCGAATCCACCGCATCGGTCAGCAGGATTCAGCAAGCATCGTAGTGCTTGAAGCGAATCACGAGATCGACCGCAGGCTCTGCGTGCTTCTCCAGTACAAGCAGGATCTTTTCGACAAGGTGATCGGTGGGGCGGCTGTCGAGGAAAAGCTCACCCAGCAGGAAATCGTGGACAAGGTGAAAAATCAGGAAATCCCTGAAGATGAGCCTAAGCAGAAACAGCCCTTCGCTCGCTATGAGAAGTTGATTCAACACATGGTTGACGCTCGCGCCAAGGGTCTGAAGTGGCCCAAGATCACGCTCAGAGCAAACGGTCAGGTTGTCCAGCTTGCTCTCACGGGAGACAAGGCGAAACGACCAGGCACCATCAATATCACAAACGGCGAGAAATACCAGTCGCCCAAGAACAAGTATTTTGGAGCCATCGGAAAGGATGGAAAGTGGTATCCGTCCAGAGGCATGGGGCCTGTGCAGCGCTCTGCAATCGTTGCCATTCTGGATGCGTTCCAGCGTGACCCAAGCGAGATCGCGCTCAAGCATTCTCACGATACAGGGTTCTGTTGCTTCTGCGGCATCGGCATCGGATTCACCGGGAAGAAGGAGCCAGTCCTCAGAGGATACGGTCCCAAGTGCGCCCAGAACTGGGGTCTGCCGTTTGACTTCGCTAAGTACGCAAAAGAGTAAGATGTTCATTCTCCAATCGTCAGTAGCTCAATCGGTGAGCTACTGACGATCTCCTTTTCTTGTGCAACTAAGGAATATTGGTCATGAAAGCTACAATGGAAGAAGTGGAAGTCAAGAGTGTTTTGGGTGTTTACAACTTGAAGGACAACAGCAGCAAAAAGGAATATAGAAAGGTTCAGGTCTTTCTAGGATTTGATGGCAACCAATATGCCTGGATCAACAACGCTTGGTACAGCATGGATTCGTTCGACGTTGTTCTGTAATGTATGACGAGTAATACAAACGAATACACGAATAACCCTAGCAAGTATCGTGCCAAGAGTTCAACGATTGCTTGAGGAGTTCAACGATTGCAGGGATTATGGCCGCGTCCCCGCGCTGTTCAAATCCCTGCAATCTCACACAACGGCATAATCGCATAAAGCGTACATTATGCCATAAAAGAAAAAATAAAGAAAGATAGGGGGGATTGCAGGTTTTTGGGGAATACACTGTTGAGCAGCAAGTTACTTTTCAAACTAGGAGTTACAAAATGACCGCAGTTCAGCAGGCTTTCGTTTTGCAGTATCTCGCGCTGGCGCTGAAGATCGCTAGCAAGATCCTGGGGGAGTGGGTCGATGCGGATTCGGACAAGGGTGCGAGCGCGTATTTCGGGCTGGTGGAAGCGGCCCAGAAGTTTGACGCCGACAAGGGCACCCCGGAAAGCTGCATCTGGCTTTACGTGAGAAAGCGCGTTTTGCGCGATCTGCAATCCTTCACTCGCACCAGCAAGTCGAGAGCTTGCAAGGCTTGCAAGGGCAAGGACACGCTGTGCAGCGCTTGCGGCGGAACGGGTCGCCAGGTTGTAACGCTCAACCTCGCTGGCAACCCTGGCCGATGGGACGCAAACAGCGAGGACGCGGAACAGGTCGATTCGCTGCTGGATCGCCTGGACGAGCGCTCCCGCGAGATCCTCAACCAGCGCTACCTCGGGAAGCGCACGCAGGCGCAGGTAGCTAAGGCGCTCGGGATCTCCAGGCCCTACGTGCAGAAGCTGGAGAAGCTCGCTCTGGCATCGCTCAGAAGGGCCGGAAAGGGGTCGCCAGTCCAATAGCTTAGGACTGGTAGACCCTGGACACCTTGACGCGCTGCAATCGCTCAGAATGGACGCTGGAAAAAAGAAAAAGAAAAGCAGGGGGTTTGGCGGGGTTTTAGGTCATAGCTTGTAAGCAGCAAGTAACTTTTCAAACTAAGGAGTAGCAAAATGGAAAAGGTCATGGTCGAGGCGCGGAGCGGTTTCGAGGCGGTCCAGCGGGCGAAGGCAGCGAGGCCCTGCTCGGTGGTTGAGCTTTTGGACGTGGTTCAGGATCCTGACGACAACTGGGAGGGCACCGGCTGGTACCGCGTGCGGCTGATCCCGCGTGCGACGATTCGCCGCGACCTCGCAAATGCCGTGCCGCACAGCCCGTGGGCGCACCACCTGGAGGACATGCTGGCGAGCTAGGCAGGCCCAAGCGTGGCACGCGCACAAGGCGTGCCACGCGCTGATGTTTCTTTTATATATTTTTAGAGGGGGTTGGTTAGCAAACTATTGGGACTCCTACCCACGCGCTGCACGGGGGGTGGTTACTTCTGTATATATATACCAAAAATTTTGAACTTTTAATAAGCGATTTAGTCCTTGTCTAACCAACTGGGTAATATATTGACATTATATTTAACAAACAAAAAGGTACGTATAAAGCTTGCATCCCAATCTGAAAATATATCTGAGCTATCATCTAATTCTTTGAGATATATTCTAGCTAGTTCTATTTCAGCTTCTGTCATTTAAACACAACACCCTTTCTTATCACAACTCCTTTATCTCTCGGTGTAGGACCAGCTAGAAATATAGAATTAGTTGTTCCATATAATGAGTGTGCCCTATTTGTAGGTATTGGTTCGCCAGCGTAAATTATGTTCATCCTAACCTCCTTAACTTGTACCTCTATTATACCAAACCCTCTTAATCTTGTCAAGAATCTGGTATAGTTGGTATAGTATATGAGAGGACTACATATGTCAAAATCACCAACTATAAAAACTAAATTATTCGATACATCTGCTGCCACTGAAGGTATTGACAATTTGGCTTTAAACAATGTCATAGCCAAGATTCCACTTCATAAGGAATCTAGAAGTTTAAGACAATTAGCTAGGCTGTTCCTTGATGGAGATAGCAAGGAAACTTTACATGTTAAAACATTATCAGGAGCGATGTTTGCAGCAATAGATGGTTTAGATACTTCTGCTACAGCTAGTGAGTTTGTTTCCATAATTAAATCGGTTAAGGATGTAGCACTAACTAGTACCATTGGAGAGCCAACAAAGTTTGCACCTTCTATTTCTATGAAAGCTATTTTAGATTCAATTACTGTAGTTTTACCAAATGGTAAATATGCTATAGATGACGTGGGAAAATCGTCTGGCTATGCAAGGGCAAAATCAGCTAATTCATTGAGGCGATCAATTAGTAGAGTTTTAACAGAAATCACTAGTCATATTTTAACTATAAATACTGTTTCAGGATTTTTGGTAGAAGAATTGAGCGATATAGATATTGGATCTACAATAGATGAAGTGATATCTATTGTTCAAACTGCATTAAGCGAAACTACTAGCATATCTATTGCCACAGAAGAAAATGTAACAATGACTAGCGTTAGAAATCTTTTATCTAGATTAGTTAAGAAAGACATTGATGATGCAATTTTCTTAGACGATCATCCTCTTACGTTAAACGATGACCACGTAACCTTTTCCTCATCTAAAGAACTATTAACAAATATAATTAAGGTATCAGGTAGTGGATTTTTTCTTAGAACTGCTTTAGGAGAATTAGCAAGTGACTTAGCAGATTTAGGATCGCCAACTACAAGTGAAATATTAGGACTAATATAATGACAGTTGCAAATAATATTTTAAGTTTAATGAGAACTTTAGGGGAAGATATAGAAGAAATTTTCACTACAAGTATCAGCCCAATTGTATATTCAGGCAATGATCAAAGCAATATTACTTTTAGCAATGATTATGCCCAAGACATAGTAAACATACCAAATGGAAATATTAGAGCTATAATGCTTGGATCAATAGCCGCTTTAATGGGAAATACTGCTTTTATATCCATTGATCCTTCTAATTTTCCTAATTTAGAAAATAATAATATTTTTGATAACACTGATAGCTCAATAACTAGACCAAATGGTGAAAACGCTTCGCTTAAAATTACCGTCCCTCACGATTTGCCTGATCAAAATGGCAATCCTTTCAATGAAGATCTTTTAGAATTAAGTCTTGAAACAGGATTTAACAATTTTATTGTTACCTTGAATGGCACTGAAGATGGAAATTCTTCAAATAGTGGCAATAATAGTTACCAAGTTACGCAAGCTGCGTTTGGAACTTTTTTAGAACAAGTTGCAGCAGAAGAAAAAGCTAAAAAGGTTATTAATGCTATTGCAGAAAGTTTAAAACTAATAGTAGAAAGCTTTTGTCTTTATAAGGCTGTACATAATGAAGAAAATTATCAGGTAGAGATTACTACAGCACCTTCTGGAGAATCGGAAGTGGAAGGTGCCATTTTTATGACTGAAGCACAGAGTCAGCTTGCGCAAGAAAAACAACAACGCACTAAAAGTAAATTTTTTCATACTTTGGCAGGCGAAACCGGAATATCAAGCGGAACTGATTCTGTAACTGGAGATTTTATATTAGCTTGGCCTCTTGTAAACGAAGAAAATCTAAATATAACTCAAAGATTAGCATTATTAAATTGCTGCAAGTGTGCAAAAGACAGGTATGAAAATCTTACCTTGACCATAGAGATAGTAAAGCCAGAGGTGTTTAGTTTT
>Ga0114908_1001063_pt1 | contig 14168 bp, 17 predicted proteins | sample MalvireepMed_s17_FD_87292 | JGI IMG/M metagenome (GOLD analysis project Ga0114908, IMG submission 87292) | Marine viral communities from the Global Malaspina Expedition - Malaspina viral metaG DeepMed_s17 | ecosystem: Environmental > Aquatic > Marine > Oceanic | place: Mediterranean Sea... | reverse complement strand
CCCTTGTTGGTTCTAAGTTTTATTACAGAATTATTATCTGTAAATTTTTCAGATTTTAATTTCGTTAAAAATTCAATAATATTATTACTAGGGAGTTTTTTAACAAAAAAATCAATTAATTCTTTATATTTTTTGTCATTATGAAGTCTCGAAGCTTGAATTAAATCATTATAACTTATCATACTTACTCACCTGGCTTCTTTTTGAGACCGGTCTTTAGACTAGTAATCGCCTCAATACCAGATGGTAAGGGCTGCCCGATGTCGGTGTTTCTCGCGGACGCTTCAGCAAGTTGCTTCTTATCATCAGCCTTCCATTTTGTATCATATTGTTTATCAAGATCATCCATTTGCTGTTTTGCTTCTGCTTTATTTTGGTCGCGTTGTGTACTTTCACTAGTTCTAAAATCTCGCGATTTCTTAAATGTAATCGGATTAAATTTGTTCTTTCTAGGCTCGAGTTCACCGAGACGGGCCTCGAGTGCGTTACCTCGCGCGTCAGTTTTTTCTATTCCGCCGACCCACTCCTTATGAGCAGCTTTTCTTTGTCGGGTCGCCGGTGAATCTGGATTAATTTTCGAACTGTACATTTCTTCCATGGTTGCATTTGGATCATTGAAGTTGTATTCATAACCCTCTCCACCTAAAGCGGCTTCAGGTATATCTTCTGTAGGATCTTTAGCTTTAGGTTTAGCCTTTGCTGGTTGTACTGGCTCGGGAGTCGCCGCAGGTACTGGTTCAGGAGGAGCAGGATGAGGAGTAAGTACCTCATATCTAGAAAATCTCCATTTAACTGCTATAGAACCAATATCTGTATCCCCATTGTATTCGTTTACTCCTGCATCGTTTATTTGATAAGGTATACAATCTTTGTATTTGTAAATTTTACGAACAACTGGGCTACCAGATCCAGGTGCTCCGAACAATATAGATTTAAAACTTGTTTTTCGGGATGTAATAGATTGTCTTGATAAAAAGTATATATCTATATTTGTTGTAAGTACAGGATTATCTATATTTCCATAAACACCATATAACTGAATCCACGGTCTAAATATACCATCAATAACACTAATATTAGTTTCGTAAAACTGTACATCAAGATCATTATCAGGAAAATCATGACTTTCCATATATGGTCCAGTTGGTAATATACCATTAATAGTTCTTCCTCTATTTTGAACTGAATTATGTTCTGTTGTTGTATCAACGCCTGTAGCTAAGAACATATAACCACCACTCTTACCAAAATATTTTCCATGTATTTTTTTATTTGTATCAATACCTGGATTAGTATTAAATGGTCTCATACCTAATTTTTTTATAGACTCATCGGTTAATGCTTGTGGAAGATTATCTATTGATACTAGAAAGAAGTTTTGCGCAGCAGGAAATGTAGAAAAATCCTGCAGTATTTCATAAAAGGTTTCTCTTAAATTATTTACATCTGAGGATGGTAATGAAACACCCATATAAATATTTAAGGCTATTAACCTAATACTGCACCAGCTAATTTACCAATTGCGTTAACTGCAGTGTTAAGTTCATTATCTCGTCTGAAGAATTGATACGCTATACCTATAGTAACAGTAGCAACTTCTCCATCACCTGTCATAGAATAACTTATATCACCGCAATCAGTAGGGAACACACCATGTAGTTTATATGTACGTAACGGCTCAAATTGAGTATCTAATTGTACTAAAGTAACTGTACTATTATCATGAAGTACTCCATCACCAGAAGTAGTTTCATCATTATAGGTTTCAGTTACCCAATTTTCCATTGCAATGCGAGTTTGAGTTGTTGCATCACAATAAAAATCAATAGTAAAATTATCACTGTTATTATATGAAACAGTCCCAGGAATACGAAATTCAAAACCGTTATATGGAACTGGTTTCGTAGCAATAGTTTTACCGGGTAATGTTGCAGTAGTAGCATACACTAAATCGTCTTCTGTGAAGACAGGCACTCCCTTGTTCGAAACATCTAACACGCGAAATTGAAAGTCACGTGCAAAGTCTCTTGTTTGAGCTACTTTGTAAAAGTCTTGGATTGTTTGTTTAATATCAGCCATGATGTTATAATTATTTAGTTTTTACTTTAATTTATTGACCAACTATTTCCTCAAAGTTAACATCTGTATTAACAGCGTAAAAGTTAACCAATATAAACTCTGCAGCGCGAACAGGTTTCAAATAAATATCTACTCTTAACTCATTCTGGTCAATAACACTAGCAGGGTTATTCCTATCATCACAAACAATAAGGTAATCATATACACCCTCTGTTTGTTTACAATTCTCAAAAATCGGCGTTAATGTATTAACAACCTTATTTCTAGTTAAGAACGTATTAGGTTCAAAGATAAAGAATTTTAAGGTCTCTCTTGTTCTTTTCTCTAAATCGAGGAACAATCTACGAACATTAACTCTATCAAATGCCGTCGGTTTACGTTGCAATGTCTTTTGACCAAATACAACTATACCTTCTGCAGGAAATTGTGTAACTGGGTTAATCGCGATCCTATATAATTGATCTCTTTGACGTTGTGTTGGGCTAACAGCAATATCATTTACACCTGTAACAACTCCGCGGTTGAAACCAGCCGGGGCATACCATGGTGCAAAGTTTGAATCATTATTAGCATAGATCTTAGCAGCGACTCCAGAGAATGGAATCCAAATTTGTTTACCACTGGTACCGTCGTGAACTTTAGCCCAGTTACCATATGTTGTAGCAAAGTTACTATTTGCAACACCGAATTGATGCCTTAATGGCCAGTAAACATGCTTACTAAAGTTTTTAGTTTTATCATCAAGAATTTTACCTGCATCCCCTTGTACAACTAATGGTCTAAGCGCATCAGCAATAAAGATATGATCTTTTCTTGTTTGCCGGGCGAAAATTTCAAATTTATTAAAAATAGTTCTATAATTATCTCTTATATCGGTATATGTTGAAGTTCCTTCATCCGGGTTTATCATATTTTGATCTGGTGTATAGAATCCTGTACTTGTACCACCAATATCTTGATAATCAGTATCAACAAATGTACCAGCATTATTATTCGCAAATGTATGAACTGTACCTAACCCAGCTTCAATAGAAACATCAATAGTAAATAGATCAACATTTTGAGCAATTTCAAATATTCTGTCTAATTTATTAGGAATACTGCCAACTTCTTTAGTCGTATTATTAGTTGTATGATACATACCTAATGGAAATAGTGCTTGTGTTACATCATAGTTGTTAACTGATGCTGATAAAGGCCCGGTGTTGGTGCCTACTAAATTTTTTAAAATTGCAGCATTTGTATTATTATCATGCATAACACGAACTGTCTTTGTTGGAGCATCTCCATATGTTGAAGTCCAGTCTCCACTGTGTTCACTAATATATGGATTTATTAAAATCTTAACATTTGGAGATGTATTATCTTGATCTTCAATGAAAAATGATCTTTGTTGACCTCCATTCTCGTTTTGGACTTTTCGTCTAGAGTTAAGAGATCCAGTATATCCTTCTGCTAAGAAATTAGTTAATTCTAATTCTGTATTAGCAAAAGGTGTATTACGTATTTTAAAAACACCTAAGCTTATAGTATCGTTAAATTCTGGACCGTCAATATCAAATTTAGAAAATGTTTCTAAGGTTTTACTTGTACTACTCTTTTCAGAGGTAGCAGAGCTAGTTAAATCAAATCCTATCCTAGATCCTGGCACGGTTGCGTAATCAGTTGATGCCAGTCTAGTTACTGTACTAGTAGTAGTCTTTATAGTACTTACTGTATCAAAGTCAGTTGCGGGATTACTATTAGATCCATCTGCCATTCCTACATAATAACCTTCAAAATTATTATTAGTTACCGTGGCTCCTTTATTTAGTACAATAATACCAACACCCTCGACGGCAGCGTCACTTGTAAAATTACCAGTAAATGCAGTGTCAGTTCCAACATTTCCATTATCTGACCAGCTTATTCTACCTTTACTAGCATCATTAAACTGGGCCTCATTTAAATTAACAAGCGTAGGGGCTCCGACTACGTAATAATCTGAAGCACTTAAAGAGGAGTTTAACTCACCGAAGTCGCCGGTCGATTCGCCGAGTTGTTTGACTTCGGCAGAATGGACTTGACCAGTAACAAGAGTCTTACCTGTTATACTTTGTAAAAATGTAGATGCTTTAGTATCGTTTACATTACCATACTTCGTAGTATCTCCATTAAATGCACTTAATTGCCAAACATCACCGGGATAATCTGTATCACCTACACAGGCTGTAAGACCAGAGACCGCCGCACTAACAAAAGATAAATTATCATTGGCATCTTTTAGTGTTAATTCAAATGCAACAACGTCAGTAGAAAGTATATTCCCGTGCGCAAAAGTAATACCAGACCCATTACTATTAGAGACATCAAATGTCTTCCCGTAGGCCGTATCAAAAGCTGTAACTGTTGCTGTAGTAGCACCTACGACTGGGTAAACTAAAGCAGAATATTTGCGATCACCGACACCTCCGCCATAAGGAAGTCGCGAGACAAAAACATTAGCATCACTATTAAACACTTGTCGCGTAGAATGATAAAAATATCTCTCTGCTGCGTTTGTAGGTTTGCCGTAAATTTCTTCAAATTCTGCAAATGTTCCAACGTTAAAGACCTCATCTGTGGGGCCTTGATTAGAGAAACCCGCAACAAACACGCTTGTCCCTAATGGAGCACCCGGGCGTTGGGTCATATCAATTTCTCTTATTTCTACACCTGGTGATTGGATTGTTCTTCTACTCATAGTAAACCTTTACAATTATTTATTGTTTCCCGTAGTTATATTTCAGTTGATTTGTCGAAATAAGCATTATAATATAAATATATGAAGGGCATCATATTAGCTGGCGGTACGGGATCAAGAGTTTATCCTTGTACTAAAACAGTTTCAAAGCAATTATTACCGATTTATGACAAGCCTACTATCTTCTATCCTCTTTCGACATTAATTAGATTAGGTATTAAAGATATAATGATTATTACTAATGCCCAGTCGCATCCTCACTTATTACGCCTTTTTAATCAAACAGATAAAGGTAAACCATATCTAGGGCTTAACCTTACATTTAAGGTACAAGTATCTCCAGCTGGTATAGCAGAGGCGTTAATTATTGGTGAATCATGGCAAGGTGATGATGATGTTTGTTTAATTTTAGGAGATAATATTTTTACTGGTATACGAAAACCTGTACTTAATGGAAATAAGGCCTGTATTATTAGTTATAAAGTTTCAAACCCATCTGAATATGGTGTAGTTGAATTAGATCCGAATGGAGATATTATTTCTATAGAAGAGAAACCAGATTGTCCTCTGAGTAATTATGCTGTTACTGGTATTTATTTTTATGATAAAACTGCTGGAGAAAGAGCTCGGGCATTAGAACCATCCGCAAGAGGTGAGTTAGAAATTACAGATTTAAATAAGAGTTATTTACAGGACAATACGCTCGGACATAATAGTTTAAATAGTAATTATGCATGGTTTGATACTGGTAATCCAGATGAAATGTTCGCTGCATCGATGTATGTTAAATCTATACAAGATAGAACCAATACAATGATTGGTTGTATTGAAGGTGAATCATGGAAAAAAGGAAATCTCTCTGAAGAGAAATTTAAAAGGATTGTTGATAAAATGCCTATGTGTTCTTATAAAACAAATATTGTAATGAGCTATTATTTTGATTAAATAATAAATGATGAAATGGTTCCCCGGGGATGATCTTAAGTATACAATTATTATAGGTGCAGTAATATTATTTTTGATTGTATTATCAAAATCGTGTGAATATTATGGGAAGTATTCGTCTTAAATTAATTTTGCTTCTACTCTTGTAAATTGAAAAGTAGCAGAAGAAGTAATCTCAGTATTAATAGCATAATCCCAATTTATTTCAGTTAATTGAGTTGGAAATGCTCCAATATAATCCCATTGTATTTTTCTGTTTTCATATTCATCTAATCCATATATTGTAAGATTGGATGAATATACAGGTAAGACTTGACCTACATACGGATATTTTATAATTTCATCTTCATTTACCGTCCCTGCTTTTACATCATTAATAACATCAAGCCATTTATATATTGCCCAATAGTTTTTAAATTCATTGTCTACTTTAAAATCTATAGTTAAAGGATCATATGACGGGCGTGCGTGTGAACTTACTTTTATAGTTTGTGCCCCGTACGGAATAGTTTTTTCTGGAACACTAATAGCTGGAGTTACTGCACCTGCGACACTAATCTCTAAACTATTGGCATCTATTCGGTTTGTATTTCTAGTTATATTATCTACAATCTCTTTTATACCGTCCGGTAAATTAAGAATTAGTATAAATTTATCTTGTCTATTTTTATTAAGTGGTGCTTGATTCATACTCTAACATATCCTTGCGCTTCTAATTCTTCCATATCTGTATTATAATTAGGACCTTCATCCTGTTGTAAAATATTTATGTCATCGAAGATGATAGGAGGTGGCTGCCACGTATCATCAATATTTTGCATTTTATAATCTTGTAAAAAATTACTAAATTTTTGATCAATATATGGCCCTAGTTCTATTTTTGCTGGTTTTTGATTGTCGTCAATTTCTACAACATTATAATATTTTTGTATGACACTATTTTCTAATATTAATAATGCCCATACCATAGCCATTACTCGATCATCAATATCAAATCCAGGCTGAGCGGCCCAAGACCCGTTAGGATATCTTACAAAATTTTTCAATTCTTCTACAGCATGTTTTGATCTAATATCAACACACTTGAGTTCATTGATCCAATATCTCATATTAGTCACACCTTTATATTTGGTATTAGTATGAGCATAAACACCTAATCGGTCAAATTTAACTTGACCTACTTTAGGTGACCAATTAACTACACTTCTATAATTGTACTGATGATATAAGTTATCTACAACCTGACTGCCGCAATTATTTCTTTCTATTAATACAGGTGGTGCTCCCCAGTGATAACATATGTCGCGGACTTTAGTAGTAAATTCAAACGGGTTAATTTCATTGCTTACATATTCTGCGACTTGTTTTATATCTTGTAAATCAGTTATATCTAAGACTTGTATAGCACTATAATTTTGTCCAACTCCTTCTGCTACGTCAACACCTATGGTATATAAATGCTCTTTATCAGGTTCATCCCATACACTATAACATCCGTCATCAAACACATATGTCGGCTCTTTTGTTCGTGCAGCTAATTTTTCATAAAAAAGTTCATCAATAAAAGAGTCACCAGTATCGAGGAACTTACAGTCAAACTCTTGCGCAAAGGCCTCTTCACTACCTATAGATGAAATAGTGTCCTGTTTCCATTTTTCATCTCTACCGGGAACTTCATGCCATAATATTTTTTCTGCATGCCAATTATTTGTTCCTTTTTCTGCTTCTGTATATAATGTAAAAAATAAATTACCACTACCATTAGGAGTAGATGCAACGAATATTTTAGATTTTACTGAGGCGGAAATAATAGGATATACTGAGCTCCAAAATTGCTCAACGAGATTATTTGGAATAAACGCTAACTCATCTAGAATAAGTACATTAACAGATTCACCGCGCCCAGCATCGGAGCTTGTAGTACTAATACCAATACTGCTACCATTTGCTAGTTTCATGGAAGTTTTTCCGTATTCTAAAACACCCGGTTTTAAATAATTTGGTAAATTTTCATATGCAAGTCTGACTCTTGAAAAAATACTAATGGCAGTTTGTTCTTTATTAGCAACAATTAATATACGCTGATCATCTTGAAAGCATGCAATCCATAAGGCGTAGATTGTCATCATAGTAGTTTTTCCAGTTTGTCTAGAAGCAAGACAGGCTACAAATCTATGATCTCTTAAACTACGTAACACTCTTTTTTGATAAGGATATAAATCTATTAACATTCGCCCTTGATCGAGATTAACAATATGAAAAAAGTTCTCTGCAAAGTGAAGAATGTTTTGTCTAGACTTCTTAAGAGATTTTACCATCTCTGGAGTCCAGTCAAATTCCATATTAGGGTTTGGTAGATTCGTATTACCTAAATAAAATTTATCGTCTTTTTTTAGCCTCGGCACTATAAATATTTACATGAACAGCAAAGATTTAAACTCTATTAATGAAGCCTTTGTGCATGCTACAACAAAGGTGGTTGCTGAAGATACTGAATTGACTACAGAAACAAAAGCGCACCCTCGTCATACGCCCAAGGGCACGCCGGGCGACGAGGGTGGAGCTCGGGTATTTCAGAACCCAAAAGAACCTGGAGAGTCTGGAGCATCTCGTCACAAATGGAAAAAAGGACAAAGGATCACTAATCCAAGGTTTAGACCAGATACTAAAGATCCAGATGAAGGAGTTGATGAGCGAGATATGTCATCTTGGAGCGATGAACCAGTTGATGCCGATTGGGTTCCAGAAAAGGGAGAATCTGTAGAAGTTAATCATCCTGGCGCTGAATCAAAAATAGGTACTATAATAGGTGTAATAGATCCTGATGATGAGGATCCTGATGTTCCGCTTAATTATAAAATTGAATTTGAAGACGGTGCTACAGAAGTACACCCTAGACCGCATTTAGTACAAAATGAATTAGGAGATGATGAACCCGGACCAGATGATCCAGGTTCTGATGAAGTTGGTAGTGACGAGGATCCATGGGATATGAATATAAATGATAGTGTAAATAATATAATGGATGAATATGAAAGTCGTTTATCTTCGAGTAGATATAAGATTAAGAAAAACGATAAGCTAAATGAAGAAGGCGGAACATCATATAAACAACCAGATGAGAAGATATCTGAAGTAGATTCGAAAACTCAACGTCCGAAAGGCGAAGTTAAGGCTGACGAGACGAGTAAAGATGTGGGTGACGTAAAGAAGGATTTACAAGAACCTGTTGAGGCGGATGAAAAAGATGCAAAGGAACAGAAGAAAGTTGTTAAGGAGAGTATAAATAATTGTAACAAAGGTAATATTATGTCAGAAGATAAATCAATATTTGATAAGCTCTACGAGCAAGTAATGGGTGAAGACGATGATTTTGAGCTCGGTATACCGGGTGATGGTGGTCCTGATCTCGGAGACGAGTTCGGAGATGAAGGTGGCGAAGACGTCACAGTAACATTAACTCCTGATCAGGCTGATGCTTTAAAAGCTATTGTTGATCAACTCGCGCCTGCTGATGATGAGAACGGCGACGATCTAGGTGATGAGCTCGGTCTTGGTGATGAAGAGCCTGAAGAGAATTTCAGACGAGAAAGCACTGATACAGTTGAAGAGGATCATACTCCATCGACTGGTGTGCCGACACAAGACGGGGCCAAGCCAGGTGTAGATCCTTCAGACGGTGGAGGTAAGACAACTGAGGTCGATGGTCTGGGTGGAAAGGTATCTGGGACCGGTGATGCTAAAGTTACAGATGACGCACCATCAACTGGTAAAGAGACTGGTGAAGGTAAAAAGCCAGGAGTTCACAAAGCCGGTGGTAAGCCTAAGCCTTTAAAGGCTAAGTCCAAAACATAAGATAATTAAAAATACATAATACCTTTGAAAGCCCCTTACAATGTAGGGGGCTTTTTTATTAAATAATTAAAATGTTGTTCACACGGAAATTTTTTGAAGCTCTTAAAAGACCAGAAAATTTGTTAGCGGCGAGAAAATTGCGAGGGAGTACTGGTGCTGGTAGACTTCGTCAAGGATTGTTAACTCAACGCGATCATGCTGAATCTAATTATCCGCATAAACTAAAAAACTTAAAAGCCTGTCAAAATGGTGTTCGACTTTTAAATGATCAAGAAGTTCTAATTATAAAGAGATTATTTAATATTACAGATCTTGAAGAAATAGGATCTAGAAATTTAGGTAATACTGGTATAGCAATGTATATAGCAGATAACAAATATTATATTAAGAAATAATGGCATCAGCATGGAGTACAGATACAGTAACTGCAGTTAATTATCATAGTGACGCAGAAGATATTACCCGGTTTAATAATAAATCGTTAGGTGATAATGAGCGTAATCAAACATATAAAAGATGGTGGAAAGAGCAAGCAAGGCTATATGGTACCAGTGTTAATTATTATGTTCGAAAATTTGATTTAAGTAATACTGATAAAGTGTATGGTGAAAATCCGTATGAAGGATATCAGGCTGCTCAAACCCTTACTATGTTAATAGATTTGACTGACGGATCGATAACATATTCACAGTATGGTTTAGTATCTGATGATGAATTAACAGCAATTATAGATATTGAAACTTATCAAAAAACTCTTTCTTCTTATTATCATAGTGCTGGGTTTACTGGAACGTTAAGCGCGGAGCCGAATGCAGGAGATGTATTTCAATTAATTGAATATGGTAATGATCGGCCAGCATCAAGAGACGGTAAAATATTCGAGATCACAGAGCGATTAGATGAGAGTATCAGAGAGATAAATCAATTGCAAGGGCATTATGTCTTTAGGTTACGTGCTAGAAGAAATGATCATACGTTCTTACCAGGACTAACTGCTGAATCTAAATCTACGCAAGTTGTAGATGTTTCTGGTGTAGGTCCATTAACTGCTATTGAAGTTGATTATATTAATGATATAGACACTGAACAGACGTCTTATTTTAATGAATATGGTACTAACGATGATGTGTATGGGGATTATTATTAAATTCGTATTCTACATCTTTTAATACTGAGTGATATCTCTCATTAATATATTTGTTTATAGGTATTGGTTTTAAACAATCAGCTGAATGACCTATTTTGTCTGCTTTTTCAGAAATAATATTTACAGCTTCGAATAGGCATAACCACCGAGCTAATTTTGAATAATCTCTTGTTGAATTATTTATCATAAGTTATTTTTGTAGGTAAAATAGTATTAATTTCAATGTGAACTTTATTAGTAGCATTACATCCGTCACAAGTAAACTCGTTCTCTTCATTTAAGTTTATATAAATATTATTCATTTTTTTACATCCTTGACATTCTGCAAGAACTCGATTTTGTTCTGCTAATTGAGATAATTGAAGTGCTTCTTTTTCAAGGTTTAATCGAGCTATATATCTAAGAATATTATTATAAAGAAAAAAGAAACATATTTGAATTCCAGTTATAAGCATGAATACTTTTGCAAAAGTAATAAATGAAGGGTAAAAGAAAAATGTAATACTACTTATCGAACTTGAAATTATAAATACAATTAATAAACTTTTAACTATCTGACTCATCACGATCTAAATCTTTCGATACAGATTGTATAAGATCCTGAATTTTTTGCAACTTTAAAGTTGCGGATTGAACAATTTTTTCGTCTAAGTGTACGGATGGATTTTCAAAGAGTTGATTTAATAAGTAGGTTGCATCTGATATATTTTTAAATGCGCCGCCAAGTTGTTCAATTAAATGATCTCCCGGAAAAGGCATTAATTCTGCAGAAACTTGATTAAATGTTTCCGGGCTAGCTTTTGCAATATCATCAAGTGTTTTTGTAGTAGGTCGAACATGTCTAGACTTTACATCCTTCCAATACTTGTTGGTGTACTTATATAAATCTTCGAAAAGTATGCCTTTCATCATAAGTATTTAATAAATACTTACATGGGAAAGTTTGAAAATCGATTTTTATCTTTACTTAATGAAGATGATCTAGCAGATATAGCGCCAGCGGTTGATGCACAACCTACTGATGATCAGCAATCATTTGCTAATAGTTTAGATGAACCAGAAAACGCTAGTGAGTTTGAAGATGTAGTTGATTCACATCCTAATGAAGGAAAAGAGCTTGAGGATTTGCAAGAATGGATTGGTAATATTGATGAAGTATTAGAATATCTTAATGGTGGTATTGAGAGTGTTTTAGGTAAATTAAGATCTGATAATAAGATTGGTACTATTTTTGCTGATGTTTCTGATGCTACAAAAGCTGAGATTTTAGATGTATGTGAGCGATTAGCTAGTTTAAATCAAATTTTCAAAAACCTTTATATAGAAAAACATAAATAATTAATATTATGGCAACTCGATCAGAATTACAACAAGCAGTAAATGAAACGACCAACGCGGCGACAACCGCGCGGACAACTTGGAAAGATGCAATCCCGGGTCCTGATGAACCGAAAATGACTGATGACGAACAGGAGGAGGTTGATGTATTAGAGGAAGCATATACCCGAGCCAAGGCGACTAGAAAAGCAGCAGAACAAGCCTTAGCTGATTTTGATACAGCTGAGATTGCTAGAAAGGCTGCAACAGCAGCAGCTGCCGCCATTGCACCAGTAGCTTCAGTTGCTCCAGTTACTCCATTAGATGCTGAAATTGAAGAAGCATGGAAGCAACAAGCTAAACGTAGCGGATATCCTAGTAGGCCGCGACCGACCGGGTGGAACCCGTTTTAATTTAAAATATTATGTTTACACAAGGATCATATACTGAGGCACTACGAGTTAGTACGAGTAACTCAACTAGTGCAATTGATTTAGATGGTATTTATTCTGGTATAATAGTCACAGCAACGTTAGCTGGCGCAGTTACTCTTTTTATGATAAATGAGAGTGCTATTACTGACGGTGCAGCAGTACCGGTTACAAAAGAAGTGTTATTACCTGCTGGGACGGCGCCTGGTATTTATCCTTTAACTGTAGGTAAGGTGCAATGTGCAGCCACGGCCGATGCTCAGAAATTAGTTGCTTTTAGATAAATTAAATTCTAGATAATAGCAATTTACCTTTTAGTTGATTGAAACTATTTTTTATTATAAATCGTGATGAGATTTCGTCACGATTTATTTTTGTACAAAGATCATTAAAATCTTTATATTGAGATAATTCTTCAGGCCATATAAAACATTGTTCTCCTTGACTAAGTAGTGAGAGAGTTTTTTCTTTTGCAGTTTGATCGCAATGTTGATTATCCAATACCCATATACGTTTATGGAATGGCTTTTGTATTATTTGTTGTTCTTGTTTTTTAGTAAAACAAGATTTACCTTTACTAATTCCTCCTACCGCGACTCCGTTTTTGACAAAAAAACTATCTATAGGACCTTCAAATATAAAAATATAATCTAAATCATTTTTTACTTTATCAATATTAAATATTGTTTTATCTGCTCCTATTTTAGAAAGATATTTTGGCTTTGTATCTTTTTTATTTTGTTTTAATTTTCTTGATTGATAAAAGACAATATCATTTTCATCGTAAAAAGGAATTATTATTCTATTTTTATGTACAAAATCATTTCTACTAAACCACAGAGATTTAGGTTTATTAATTGCTGTGAATAATTTTCTTTCTTTACATGTAATAATTGCATGTGTTACCATTATTTCATGACTATAAAAACTACATTGAGATTTGTCATATAAATTAATACAATCACCTGGTAGAGAAGGTGGTGGTGTTTCTGGAGTTAGTGAAGTTTCTTTTTCAATAGGAATACTAAATACATCTATATCTTTACATTCATTAATTATATCAATATAATTTTTTCCAGTTACTTCTTGAACCCATTTAACTGGGGATCCGCTCCACCCGCAATTATGACAAAAAATATGTTCTTCTTTTACTATATAATAAAGACGTCTTTTTTTATTCCAAGACTTACCCTCTCTACATATAGGACATCCTCCTTCATATACATTAGTTAGTTTTTTATACTTAGGGTATCCTGCGTATTGATAAAACTTTTCTACAATATATTCTTGCGGAATTACTTCATTTAGGTTCATCTACTGGCCGTACGCTAACTGGAATTTTTGTAATAAATTGACCGGTTTGTGGATCAGTATAATGAGCTTCAGTACGAATTTCGTTACCGATTCGGATTTCTCTCATTACCGGTCGAGCAGTGAAGCCTGACGGCGCAACAAGAGATTTAGGTTGTCTTGGTATATGCATTTTGTATTGCCTTGTTAATAATATTTAATATATTTTCATTATTATTAAATGACTCTCTCCAAGAAGTATAATTTCTTACAATAGACCACAAATTAAATTTTTTAGCTTCTTCAATAAATTTATTATAATTACTTTTTTGATTTTTACAATCTTTTAATTGTTTTTTATATGATATACATTCGTCATGAT
>Ga0114908_1001062_pt1 | contig 14169 bp, 33 predicted proteins | sample MalvireepMed_s17_FD_87292 | JGI IMG/M metagenome (GOLD analysis project Ga0114908, IMG submission 87292) | Marine viral communities from the Global Malaspina Expedition - Malaspina viral metaG DeepMed_s17 | ecosystem: Environmental > Aquatic > Marine > Oceanic | place: Mediterranean Sea... | reverse complement strand
GTCGTGGCGAAGGTGGAGTACGCCCATACCGAATCCGCTAAATGGCGGGCATGTTGGACGGGGCTTAAAGCTCCCTATTCGTTCCTACGAATGATGGGTCTCTCGCCCCAGATGGCTGTCGGCCTCCTTGCTGTCGGGTCTACGGCGGGGAGTGCGGTGGTCGTTTCTGAAACGGTGTTCGCGGAGAGGTCGTTTGCGCGAGGCGATTCTGGAACCTATTCCGCGCCGGCGGATGTACCGGTAGTTTACAGTGATTCAGATAACACCCTGAAGGTGGATTTAGGCAGCACCAGTGTGGGGGTTTTGACTATCGAGGACGTCCATGTAGGCACATCGTTTCAAGGGTCAACTCTACCTTCGGGAGAGACATCGGTAGTTATCATTGGCGGGGTAGCAACCTCGACGGGTTTCACCGGAACGTGGCTGGAGGTGGGAACCCTCACCGTGGATCGATGGCGGTGCAACCAGATGACCCTCACCAATATTGAGGCCCACACATTAAACGTGGTCGGAAATGCCTCGGACGGGCAGAGTATTTCGCCTACACCGGCTACTCCCAGAAGACGGGGCATTGGAGGCGGAAACAGGGCTGACTCGATGATAACGAGCGGAGGCACCTACGACCAGCTACGCATCCAACCTATCACCAGCGGAATTGACGGCAAAATCGACGTTCTGACGCTGTCTAACATCTTTACGAAGGGTGGCCTGTGTAAGCTCGACCGCATACGTGCGGGCACGGTGAACATAATCCTGAACGAGGTGGGTGCCGGAAACGGGTTCGGCACTAAGGACTTTACTATCGCCACGTCTACGACTTATAAGGTAGCTGACTTATCGGACAATGTTGAGGTCGCGATATCGCCGCCGTAGGGATCGAGGTGGAATTGTGAAGGATTTTTTTACACGCATCAGGCCACAGATCCTGGTGTTTGGTATTATTCTGGGAGCTATCGCGCTGTATGGCCTCCGATTGGGGGCTGTGGAGGTCACAACGGCTTGTGTTAGTGGAGTCTGTGTCCTGGGCATGAAAATATTGGAGGACAAGGACTGATAATGCTAGGCTTTTTAAGACGCTTGATCCCCGAACGCACACAGGGGCAACGCATCCAGGTATGGTGCGTGGGCTGCAAGTCGCGACAGAAGGTGCAGGTGGTGCGCTACACCCCGCCTCCAAAAGCGAGGGTGATAGGGCGCTGCGAGACGTGCCAGTGTACGACCTCTACCTTCACTCCAGCACCTCCGTGACCACTGTCTCTTGATATCAGCCGGGTAGAGCAGTTGCGCTCGTCCCTAGCAATGACATTTACAGGCGCATCCCTGGCAATCGCGATGACCACCATATAAACAGATCAGAGTTATCTCTGATGGTCTTCGACCGCGAATCATTCTAGCTCGCCGCAGACACATTCTGTGATTCGGGGAATGAACTTCAAGTTGCACTCACATATGTTCAGGTAGCTGTCTGGCACAAGTGAGTGACAGTCCGGGCATTGAAAGAGCTTGCCGTCCTCACATTGGGTGAAGTGAACGAAATCCACCCAGGGCGGGTCTACCGGTAGGTTAACGATTACGCTGTTCATTCTCATTCTATCTCCAGCAGGCCGATGATATTCTTCGGCGTGACTTTCAGTCCCGAGGCTTTCTCTAGGCCCTCTCTCAGGGCACGGTGTAGCTGGCCCTTGTGGATGGAAGTCTCCTCCTCGGGCACGGGTTCCATCTCCACACGATCGACTCTAAATCGGTGTGGCATCGGCTTCTCGCCCTGAGCTAGGATCTTGCGGAAGGTCTTGCCGTAGACTTTTACTCCGAACACGGTTATCGGTGGGGCATCTGTCGTGTGCCACCGGGTTGCATCGAATCGATAGAGATTAAACTCTACCTTCTCAAGATCGTAAGCTTTCATATGGACTCCCCTCGCACCTGTCCCTGGCTTGTTGAGTAGTTCTGCCGATGTGTAAGCACCCCTATGTTTGCCGACGGTTTGGCTGGCACCAATCTTGTCCTCCTCCCTAGGCGCTCGTGTCGGACCGCACCAACCGCAATCACAAACAGGGTTTTCGTCTAGCGGGTCGTAGCGTAGGTCTCTGGCGCCACAGTGGCCGCAGACGGATATGTCAGTTACCATTTGCCACCTCCGTTATTTACGTTCCAACCTCCTTCGCGAAGCAACTCCAAGTCCATAGGAATTTGACGGTTGGATTTGTCAACACACCATCCAACCCAAGCTTGTGTCACTGCTCCAGAACCAGGAAATAGGTCGTGGAGTTCGTCATCTGGTGTGAGCCCCATGAGGTCGAATATCCACCTACTGAAATTGTGTGGCTTGACGCCCACCAATCCCTTCTTGAGTGTGATGTTGGAGCTGACCCAGTCCCGCACCGTGGGCTCACTACGGCTTCGCTTACGAGCCCCCTTGAATAAGATGGGTTCCCACGCATAGGCGGGGTTCACGTTCGGCTTGAAAATAGCGAACGGTTTGATCCATGCGGCTATGCGTGTTCCCTCTGGACACATGGGCAGTATTGTGAACAGGGACGGGGAGCTGGCCGAGAGAGCCCAAGCATCGTACTCCTCCAGCGTTGCTATTAGAGCCTGGTGGTCAACTTCTTCCTTCTCGGGATAACGATGGGCTTGCCCAATGTAAGGTGGGTCTGCATAAGCGAATCTCACTTTGCCACCTCCTCGAGTCTGTGCAAGATGAACTCCGTCCGAGGATTCTCTCGGTCGAATAGTCTACGGGCATTGATTTCGAGGACTTGCGTGTCGTCTTTCCAGACCAATCCAGTAGCACTATCCATCAGTAGCTTCAGCATGTTGTCGAGATCCCGACGATGCCGAGTGGAGGAGAAAAAGAGAGCCCGAACTCCGAAGTCCGATTCATCGTCCACGCACAGATCGGGAGCTTCCTGCTTGATGATCAACCCGGTCACAAACTCCGCTTCGGTAGTTTGTGACGGGGTGTAGAACCTTTGTCCACGACCACCTACGGCGACTCGAGCGCGTTGCTTGGAGACGGGCTCCACCGGTATGGTGGCCTCGACCACCACCGTGGAGTGGTCTAGGGGCGTAGGCCAAGTCCGAAGATCGACAGGTGTAATCACCTTTTTGACTGGTACTTGCCCGACGTTGCCAGCCCGTGCGCGGCGTAGTGTACGTTCCCCTTGGAGCGGTTCGCCGGCGCCCTCTGCCTACCCCTGCACCAAGTCTGGAAGACGGCCCAGAGGTCCACGTAGGCCCTGCGACCGCCGTTTCCTTGGTACACCCACCGTGGCCTAATCTCCCCGGTATCCTTGTCCACTTTAGGTTCGTAAAGCAGGGACGCCTGCATGGAGAGGGCAACGTCCTCGGCTTTTTCCGCGCTGATTTTCTTGTCAGCGAGGTAGTTCTTGCAGTAGTCCCAGGACGGGACGTATGCGCCATCGATGGACTCGAGGATCTGATACCACTCGGGGACAACTTCCAGCCGTGGTTGAGTCATAGTGCTACCTCCCAGGTAGGGCGTAACAACCTGTTATGCCCCGTGTTATGCTTATGCCCGTTTAGCCCTTGCCATAGGCATACACGCTGTTATGCCTGTTGTTATGCCCTAGTATTCATTAACGTACGGTGGTCAAATCTGGGGGTCATAAGATGCAGAACATGACACTTGTCATGCTGTCATGTGACACCTGTCATGTGGGATATGACGACGTAACACCGTGCGGTGTTACGCTTGAATTAGTATTCACCGAGGAGTCCCAAATCCTCATTGCTCTGTTGCGGTCCAACAAAGCAATGGCCCAGGTCCGAAAGCTTGCTGGCATCGCGGACCCAGGCCATACAAAGGAGGCGTGTGATGAACACACTCCGAGATGATCCTATCACAGTTATGTCTCCCTTTCCCCCACTCAGTCTCTCTGAGTTCTCTATGCCGACAGCTATCCAGAGGTCGGTCCCATAGGGATTTCTAACGGCCCCCCTACCCCCCACTAAAAGGGGGTCTGGGTTTCTAACGTACGCTTGCCCGCTCAGGCTGGCTGATGGGAGATGCCTGATTACCCGTCTGTGGTAGTGGCGGACGGGCTTACCCTGCGTACTTGGCCCCTCGCCGTTTGTTCTAGCTACCAGGACTCGTTTTGAAGAGCCGAGCCCTAAACGCTCTCGGTCTGGCAGTTTCCGGGGCAAAAAAAGAACCGCCCCTCTGTCCAGTCTGGCCGCTCTCTACCGACATACCAAAGCATGTCACGACCAGACCGGGTAGAGAGGCGGCCGTGTACCTACCTACTTTATACATGATGCCTATTCAGTTTTCAAGAGGCTTACAGCGACATTAGCAAAGAAGTAGTCCAGCCGCTGACGCTCAGAGCCCACAACCCAGTCATGACCCAGAAGAGCTGCCTGTAAGTCATCACCCTCTCCTCCGTAATATTTTGATAACCAACCTTCCCGCCCCCGGTGCCCGTGTGCCCTGCTAGCAGCCGTACGGAAGCTGTGTTTAAGAGCTTCGCGAACACCGGGGGCAGGGTTACGTCTACTACTTAATGATTCTCTGTCCATCGATCTTCCATTACGACATTTATGTTGACGCCGTCGCCTTCTAGCAGTAGCAATAGTTCACCCAACAATTCCTGGATGCTCATGTCTAACACTTCATTGTGACGTATCCGGTGGTAGTCAGCCATCCTCTCCCCTGCCTCCTTCGCATCATCGCTTAAGGCCGAGAGCTCTTCGTTTAGGCTTGTCATGGTCTATCCTCCCTTTATAGAGATTCTATGCCGAGGTTGTTCTTGACTCGGATGAGAGCGGCTCCGACGGTGCGATGCCGACCGTCGATCCAATCGGTCAGCGACTTGCCGCCGAGGGCGCCCTTGACCTGCTCCCGTGTGACGCCCAATTGGGTCATGGTGTTGGCAAAGTCCTCGATTGTGTCGATGGCCGGCATCTCGTTTATCACGATCTCTCCGTCCTTGTCGTACACCACGTCGGGGCCTTCCACATCTGGAGGCGGGGAAACGGGCTGTGGGACGCTCTCAGGGGCCTCTGGTGGCACCTGCGTGGCCTCGGGTGCAGCGGAGATCCACTGATAGAAGAGGCTTGCAACCTCGAGGAGGTCGCCGGCAGATTCCTTGTCTGGCAGATAATCGATGGCCGCTTTCAGTGCGGCCTGACGTTCGATCGAGCGGCGTTTGCTGGGATGGTCGGCCTTCATAGGCTGTTCCTCCCAGGCTGGCGCTCGCGTGACGGCTGGCTTGGATCGAGACCACTCCTCGGGCGAGGAATTGTCCTTGACCTGCCCTGATGGACGAGGGCGAGGGCTAGCGGGGGCATCTGCGGCTTCAACGGCGTCGATGCCCCACTGGTCGATCTTCCATCGCCAGTCGTAGTCATGGTCACCGTCCTTGCCGTCCTTCAGGTCTCGAACGGAGACCATGCACTTGACGAGGTCATTGGCCCTGGGTATCTGGTCTACCCATGAGCAGTCGATCCAGAATCTCTCGGGATATTGGGACCAAGGCACTTTGCTCTCTAGCTCGTACTGGTCGCCATTGCGGCCCTCGACAACGCTGGCTTTGTTGATCACCAGCGTAATGGCGCGTGGTTGTGGTTGCTGGGTCATCTTGCCTCCTCGGGTAGCGGATGAGTTGGGTTCGGATATCTGCGATGGCAGCACGTCAGGCACGTTCGGACGTGTACGTTGCACCGGCTATCACGGTGGACGGTGCGCTTGCACCTGCGGCAGCGTGCGCGGCCCACCTTGATGAAGTCACGGTACTTCTGTCGGACGGCCTCGTGCTCTTCGGGCGTCAAGAGCGGCATGGTGCGTAGGAAACTGTCGCCCTCGTACGGGTTCGGGTTCGGGGTCATTACAGGATCTCGTCCGGGTGGTAGCGAGCGTCAAGCTCACGCACCAGTGCGTCCGACATGGCAAGGATCTCGTCCTGGCTGTAGCCTACGCCCTCGACGGTACAGCCGTAGGAGTGCAGTCCCTTGCTGGTCGTATCGACGCTGATTCGGTATCGGAATGTTCGCTCGTCGGAGATCAGGCTGGCGTCCATGGCATCTATGCTAGCCATCGGTTCCCTCCTCCTCCTCAGCTTGTGCTGCCAGCATCAGGTCAAGCGCATCACTCGGGATGAGGATGCGACCCCCGATGCGTATCGACGGAATGTTGCCTGCGGCGATCTGCTTGTATACAAAGCCTCTTGACAGCTTGCCTTCAAGCGGCAGCAAGAACTCCTTCACCGTTATATATTCCTCGGCTGTGCGTCTCGCCATTTATGATGCCTCCTTTGACACGATCTCTCCGTCCCTCTCCGCTCCGCGCTTGTGGAGTTCCTGGTCACACCACTGCATCGCGCCCTCCAACGCGATGATGTACGAGTTGCCCCAGTATTTAGGTGCATCACCACATCTGAGGTAGTGCTGGCTGAGTGCGTCGTGCATGACGCGGAGGCGCTTGACCGTCATCTTCCGTGCCTCACTCATTGCGATCCCTCCTCCTTGAGGTCCAATGGTGCATCAGGCGGGGTGGACCCCTCAAAGTTGGGATCGTATCCGAGTTCCTTGGCCTTCGCCAAGTCCACCTCCGCTTCCTTGGACATACCAAGGGTTTCGTACGTCAATCCTCGGATGTGGAAAGCCGAGGCGTTCTGTGGGTTGAGGAGAATGGCCTCGTCGTAGTCCTGTATGATCTTGAGGATTTCCTCCTTTTCCTTTTCTTCCTCTTTGGTCCTTGGGCGGGACCAACGGTGGCCGCAGATCACGCATCGCAGCGTATCGTCAGACGCCCTATGTCGGACGTTGTGCAAGCCACAATCTGGGCATTCTGGCGTCTGGGGAACCTTCTTGCGGGGCGTTATTTTTGCCATGTCATTCCTCCTAGGGAGATGTCTAAACTATCGTCCAACTATCGGGCCTACGGTGGCTCTGCTAGGCAGGCCGACACGTATGTAGTGACATAGTCGGCACTCGTACAGGATGCGGCCATTACGCAACGGTCTGATCGGATCTAGTTGGCAAACGTGTTTCTCGAAAAACATTCTTCTCCTTCCGGTAGTGGTGGTGGGCGGGGAGGTGATCATGCTAATATATTGCTGATCACTGGCGTGATCTCCCTCCTCTCGGCGGGGCCGTAGGCCGCCCTCCTACGGCCCCCACGCTCTCTCTCCATGCTAGTGGATGTTTGGTTGTGTGTCAAGGAAAGCTCGAGCCTCACGAACGTGGTCGCACTCGGCTCGCGTGGTGTTCGGGGACCGGGGACAACTGGTGCATAGCCATCCCCATCGATACGCATGGACGGGCACGCTCATGTCGGCACTGGTTTTCCCCGTCGGGATCGGAGCGTCGGGGTCTAGCGTGACCAGGTACGTCCCCGGCACGGTGCAGCTCACTACCTCTGGTTGCATACGTCCTCCGTTGCTGTTTTAAGGCTGCTCTACGGCCCTGACAGGCCGGTCTACGCCGATCAGGCACCTAGCTCTGCCTTTGCCTCTGCCAGGGTCTGGTAGTGGGGGCAGACCGAGTCCTCCCACCGCATACCAGTCGGAGAGTGGTACGAGACAACGTACCACCGGCCTTTGTGTTCCCCGGCGGCATAGGCGCACGGTCTGATCAACTCGCCTCGATACCGGTGGACTTTCGTGTACTTCGCCATCACTCACCTCGGCTCTGGGTCGGCTCTACGTATCTGATATCGTCCTCGCTCATGTAGTCGGGCACCCAGTAATCGGCTGCGTCGCAGTCCCAGCAACGCTGGTCCTCGGATAGGTTTTCCCCCTCGCATTCGGGGCATCTCCTGGTCTCGGCGCCCTGCCGAGGCTCGGCCCTGGTCGCATCGTCAGCCATGATTCCTCCTCCTTCTCATTGCCTCGCTAAGTTGGATGTAAGCGCGTGCTGCCACTGCCGGAACGACTCCGTTTCCAATGGCTCTGAGTCGTCGGTCCACCCCGGTGGGAGCCCCATCAGCATCTCTGCAAAACGTGGGTTCAACCTGCGGCATGACGGAGAGCAGGTATGCCCATCCGGCGTGGTCGTTGGGGCCTGGGGGATAGAGCGGGAGTCTGGGTTCTGCCAGCTCTTGGCCTGTCGAGGCAAGCCCAGCTCGTCCTTCCGATTTCCGCCCCTGCTCCTGAATGAGTCGCTCTGCGGCGTGGGCCAGTTCGTAGTCGCCATCCCCAGAGTCAGGCCGAAGCCGTTGCCGTTGATTCCCTGTTCCTTGATTCGCTGGCGGCGTTCCTCCCAGTTCGTATCCCCCTCGCCATGCGTCGTTGCGTTCGGCGTGGGCCAGCGCCTCGCCATTGCTGATAGGTGTGGTGGAGGCGTGTTTGCCCTTCGGCTGATTGGTTGGTCTGGGTTCTTGTACTCCGTACTCCTCGGCGTGGGCCAGGATGAAGAGCCGTTCTCGCCGGTGAGGTGCGCCTGTTTCTGACGCCGTGAAGAGTCCCTCCTCAATTTCGTAACCCATCTCTCGTAGTTCGGGTCGTATGGACTCCCAGTAGAATCGGAGGATGCCGGGGACATTTTCAAGAAAGAGGTCTGGAAGTCCAAGCCCGTCGGCGATTCGGAGGACTTCTCCTGATAGCTCTCTGGGATCGTCCGCTCCGAGCTGGCTTCCCGCGACGCTGTGTGGCTGGCACGGGAATCCCCCAGCGAGGATATCCACCTTGCCACGCCACGGCTCTGGATCGAAGGTTCGCAAGTCAGACCAGATAGGCGCTGGATCGAGGGAGCCGTCCTCCATACGCGCCGCAAGGATGCTGGCGACGCCGAGTTCGTTTTCCACGTAACAGACCGTGCGAGTTCTGCCAGCCAGGGCTGCGTGGAGGGCCAGCTCGATGCCTCCGATGCCGGACGTGACGCTGAGTACGTTTCTGGTACATGTATCCACATTGATTCCTCCTCCGTGGCTCCAGCGTGGGTAATTAAGTCTTCCCATGCCGGGATTAGCCGTAGACTAACTCGCCCGTGCGTCCTCCAGTCTCGCAATGACCCGCTCGGCCTCGTACCACGTCATCACGCCAGCGGCGATCAGTGCTCGGCATTCGTTGATCACGTCCGTCATCTCTCGTCCTCCTGTAGTCTCGTGACGGCATTCCTGAAGAAGTCCTCAGTGGTTCTTTCGATTTGCAGCAAACGTCTGTATTGAACACGTAAATTGTTAACTGGGAATGCCAGTGCGCCACAATCGTCATCGGGGCATTCCCTAGTTGTAGCTATACCTCCTGGGGTTAGACGCATGTGTAAATCCTTGGCCTCCGGGAAGTCCTCCTCGTCGGATTTATATCCACAATTGTCACATTCGTACTGATTTGGCTCGCTATAGGAAGTCATGTCTACCCCTCCCTCCTCTTTCTCAGGAATTCTTTCTCCCGCTCTTAGAGTGGAGGTTGCGGGAGAAAGAATTCCTGGTGTTTTATATATACGGGATTCGGTCCATCTTGAATCCCGTATATATACCTACTTCGTGGTCAAAATCTTTTGACCGTCCCGGATGCCATATAAGTAGGCCCATATCCACTCGTACAGTTCCCGTTTTGGCAGAACGGGACTGATATACCAGTCGCCATGCCTGACGAGCTTCCAGCCCTTGGTGAAATTGTGGATGCGGAAGCCCTGGCTATCGTCGGTGAACTCGTCACCGGTGACTTTGAGGACGCGGAAGCCCTGGCTGTGGTTGGTGACCTCGTCCAAGTATTCTGCCATATGGTCTAGATCGGCTTTCAGGATTCTGTCTGTCATCAGTCCCTCTCGTCCTCCCGGCTGAACCAAGTCAGGTCCGGGCTATTGTCCCAGTCGAGGCCGTTTTCCTCGGCTAGCTGGTGCATCGCCATCCACACGTCTGGGAGGCCGTAGTCTCGGACCATCTCTGCCGTGATCGTCCAGCCGTCATAGCCCTTGAACTCATTCTCGCCCCCACAGAGGCGGCACGGCATCCGCATGGCGTTTAAGAGCCCCCGCACGTCCCCCCAGCGCCCGCTATCGTGTGCCCAGATCACTCTGTGGCACCCCAGGCAGAAGACCATCGTTCCAACCGCTTTACTAGACATTGCTCTCCCTCCTCAATCCCGTGGCCTTGGCTATTGCGGCTTGACGCGCCTTGAGTCGCTCGGCTATCTCGAGGATTTCCTCGTCCTCCAGGTAGACCAACGGGCGGTCAAAAACGACCACGCAACTGGACGGGTCAACTCGCATGGAGTCCTCTGCGAGATCGTCGTCGAAAAAGGTACGGTTGGAAAAGATTCGCCACCCCGTGCCGCGTCCATCAGTAGTAAACTCCATCAGTCCCCCCTCTCTTGGCTCTGCTCGACCGCTCTCGTCAGGTATGCACGAATGCCCTCGACCACCCAGTACTCATTCGGGTCGTTTTTGTAGTAATCCTCGATCTCTTGCTCCATAAAGACGGCTACGTCCTCGATACTCTCCCCCGCCTGTACACGGGCAACGTATGTGTCCACGCCAGAACGGCAGTTGTCGTACCAGTCCCCGGCCTCGGCCCAAGAGACGTAATCCTCCTCAGATATACTGTCGGTCGCGGCCTCAATCGCTCGTTCGGCGACTGCGATTGGGCAATCGCACCCCCACATGGACGCTGGAGCCATCCCAGACCACGGCGCATACTCACAAGTGCGCTCATGGGTACGCACCACGTTGTTGCTGCCATCCCAGATCACCTCAGCGTGGTCTAGTATGGCCTGAGCGTGATCCGCAATGTCCTGCATCAGCGCATTGGCGGCTTTGGCTAACGGCGGTCCCGGCAGGTAGTACCGGCGCACTAGGCCGTGCCAAACGTCCATTGGGACCGCGTTGCCGATCTCTGGGTTGGTTTGGGCGGACATACGTCCGGTGCGGAGGTCGAGGGCGATGAAACACGCCTGGGGCTTGGTCTCATTGGGATAGATATCGAGTAGATCCCCTAGGTGCTTGACTGGCAGTATGGATAGGGTGATCATGCGGTCACCTCCTCGGTGGTCTTGGCTATGCCGTAGAACTCGCCCCAGAGCAACGTGATATCGGTATCGCCGCCCAAGGTATCCACGTAGTCCTGCACGTACTGACGGCCCTCCTCGGTGAGGCTGCGCTCAAGGAAGAGCTGGCACTGGCCGCAATGATCAGGCGTATCGGACTCGCCCTCGCTGGAGTCATACGCCACCGGGTAGGAGCATGAGTCAGGATGCTCTCGCTCCCAGGCATCTGGGTCTGGCAGGGTGGCGGCGATGGCCTCGCCGCACGGCTTGCAGTACAGGTCTCCGTCGAACATGTAGATTTTCATCAGTCCCCCCTCCCTCGGCCCGTGGCCTTGGCTATGGCGGCATATGCCAGATTGCAGTCAGCCATGAAGGAGTCAGGACGGGAGTCGTCTTGCAGTTCCACTGGCTTGTACGGCCCTGATCCCAAGGGACATTTGCAGTAATCGCCAGAACCCCTTGCTCCACATTCACAATTGTCTGATGCGTTGATGATGTTAGACAATGCGTGGTAGGCCCTTGTCAGAGCCGCCAGCAACTCGGGCGCGGATGCGGCGAGTCTGAGGTTTGCCAGTTCCTCGTCTCTATCTGGCGTGTAGCCGTTCTCATCCGAGTAACAGGCACGCCACGGCCCCTCTGTGTGTCCCATCTCGATCCCCTCCTCGCGCCGTTAGCCCCGGCACTGGGTGCTATTGCCCTCGGCTACCCTCGGTTGGTACAGCCGTTGAGCGGGAGGAACCCTTGCTCCTCCCGCTGGACGGCGGTCTAACCTCGTTGTGTTAGAACCTTGAGAGCCATCTCGTACTCCCAGTCAATGTTGTCCTTGAGCGTCTGATTCCGCATCCTCGCCTTAACCTCGCCGTGCGTCTCGGAGATGCGATCGATATCTACGCCATGCAGCGCTGCCACAATCATCCGCACCTTGAGAATCTTCGGCGGGTTCATTAACAGATCGAAAATTTGCTCCATCTCGATCCCCTCCTCGGTGCCGTCGCCCGGCACCCTGGCCTAACGTCCGAGCGCACGCGCCCAGCTATCGGCGGCTTGTGACCGGCCACCGGTGAGTAGCAGAGCGAGCGTATCGAGCGCGTCGTATAGCTCTGGACCGGACATATCGAGGGACCGCGTGCGGACGATATCATCGCAGTCCCACCGCACCCCAAATATGGTGCCGAGCCAGCCCGTCGAGCGGTGCCATTTCACCAGCCGATGCAGGACGTTGGCGATGGGCCGTTTGTCCCGTTGCGGGGTGGACCGTAGCATCCTCCCGGTGCGGCTGTTTAGGACGCCTCCGACGGCCTCGCGGACAAGGTCCGCATCGGGGAGCCTCACCGTGCCGTCCAGGGTCGCACGGTGGCGCTCCACGAGGTCGCATAGCCTCGAAACTCGGATATCGTGTATGTCTGCCATGTCTCCTCCTCCTCGGTGCCGTCGCCCGGCACCCTGGCGCTAGACTACGTTCGGGTGGCTCTCGATCCAGTCCCAGGGTTGATAGCCGCTCCCCGTCATCGTACTCAGCCACTCCTCAGCGTTCTCTTGTACGGCGTACCGATCTGAGCCGCACCAGCCGTATTCGCAGTCATTCGGAGCCTCGCATTCACCGCCTACGTTGCCCCAGCAATCGCCCTCCGAGTCATGCTGGTTGAAGTAGAGACTCAGATATCTATCCTCGCTGAATCTAGCAAGGATGGCGGTGCCATAGTTTCCAGCCACGGCCTTGATATCCAGCATGGTGCCATAGTCTGGTGCATTGCCCTCCTCAATGGCGTCTCTGTAATCGGCCCGGAATGCCTGTAACGTGGTCTGTGCCATGGCTCCTCCTCTATTGGCCGGGGCTATGGGTTGCGCGGTAGTCTTGATCGTTCGCATCGTCCACGGGGTCCAGGGACCGGCGGTAGCGTGGGCACTCGAGGCCGTGGGCGCCCCATCGGAGGCAAAATTGAGCCTCGGCGTCCAGGTCTGCCACGTAGCAGGTGCAACCGTTCGGCTCGGAGGCGGGGACCGCCTCGACGTGCTTGAGGATGGTTGCGGCGTACTCCTCGGGGCCGTACGCCTTGAGCATGTCAACGCCGATGGCTTTCATCACCTTGGTGATCGCCTCCTCGGGTGACGCGGCATCCACGCTGCCGATCACCTCGTCGCCGCGTTCATACAACATGCTGGGGTCTGTATCAATGACGTTATATTTCACGGTGCTATCCGTTTCTGGCCTTGCGGCCGGAGCTATGGGTGGCGGCGTAGACTGATTATAACAGGTTGTGTGTTTGTGTACAACTAGGCTTAATGGATACCTATTACGACGGGGACACCGTCGAAGCGGCTCGAGCCGCAAGCGTGACCGTCGGGTATGCAATTGCCACATTTACCAGGGCATACGAACACTTTACCGTATCCCTTGCTTTTGGCGATATTGCGCAGGGCTTTTGCCCATGCTTGCCACGCTTGCGGCTCGTCCGCCTTGACGGGCATTTTAGAGTCGACTGGGAGCGCGTCGAACGTTCCGCGATAGCACGATAGCTTCTGTATTTTTGCGAGTGTATCGCGGCCGTACTTGCTACCGCTTGACGCGTTCAACTTATAGTTAGAGGGAAATTTGCGGCCGAGTTTATCCCATAGCAGTAATAATTCCCAGGATTTAGAGTAGCCATATACGGGGACGTCTGGCCGAGTCTCGAGTAATTCAAACCAAAATTTCATAGTTTTTAAACTGTCGAAGTCGCCGTCGACGTATAGCCTAAGATCACGTCCAGACGGTAGCGCGTCGAATGCTTGCGTGATAGTGGCACGGCCGAGGGTAGTCTTTAACAGATAGAGATTCTGGAGTTGTTTGAAAAATGCATCGGGGTAGCGCCATGATTTGAAGCTATAGCAGAATTTCAAGCATGGTCCAGCGCCCACGCAAGGGATACCAGGTATCGCAGAAAACGTGATGAATGGTAGCTTACCGTTACCATCCATGCCGAATATCGGCCATTGTGGGACTGTCGGATTGTCAAGGAATAATTCCCACTTGCGCCAAACATCAAGCCACTTGCTATCAGCTTGCGGCCACTTCGACGCCTTGCCGTTTTCGCAACGAGCTGGGATAGCGTAGCCTTGTGGCATTATTGGACGTGGTCCGCCGTCGATGTAGGCTAAGGTTTGCGATACGAGCGCTGTACAGTCAGCCTTGCTTGTGTAGATACCCACTTTGCTATAACTCCCTATGTGTTTACAGATTGCC
>Ga0114908_1001044_pt1 | contig 14302 bp, 8 predicted proteins | sample MalvireepMed_s17_FD_87292 | JGI IMG/M metagenome (GOLD analysis project Ga0114908, IMG submission 87292) | Marine viral communities from the Global Malaspina Expedition - Malaspina viral metaG DeepMed_s17 | ecosystem: Environmental > Aquatic > Marine > Oceanic | place: Mediterranean Sea... | reverse complement strand
CTTCCAGTACCAGCAAAGAGTGATGCAGTTATAACTGCTATGCCAGCCTGATAGAAAACTATTCCGACTCCCCCTGCATCTGACCAGCCCGGGCCCTGCCTAGCGAGGCCGGCGCCGGAAATGGGCATAATTCCAATATTGCCGCCGGGATTGCCAATGTTAGCACTAGCAGAAATATAGAGTACGCCGTAATCTCCACCAATTGTGTTTTTAGTACCAGCATTTAATGCTGCTGATGCCGATGCATCAGTTAATTTAAGTAAAGGACCAGCGGGGAAATACTTACCGGTGCCGCCATCCGGGTAGAACCCCGGGGCTTCGGCCCAGGCGCCAGTCATGACCGTAAGTGAAAAGCTTCCCTTTCTTATTTGATCTTTTGTTAGTAGACGAGAGAAATTAATAAAGAAAACCTCTTTCATCTGATTATTATTATCGCCAAAATTTAAATCACTTTCAAAGATTTCAACCGCATTCGCACTCCCACTATAGCCCAATAATACTTGCGCAAATTGATTATATATATTAATTTTCTTTGCGTTCTGAACTGATGTAGAACTAGAAAGAGTAGAGCTATCGTCATATCCGCAAGTAATATCAAAAATGTGATTCGCGGAGGAACTTAAATATGGATAATCATACACAGATTGAAATTGTCCGTGAGAATAATCTTTGATATTTGTAGGGGTATTGCCTTCTTTATAAGTACCACTTATAATAGCTCCTGTAATTGGAATAGCTTCGTGAAGAAGCGTTCTAGTTGTAGTAACATCTGTATTTGTGTTTAATGGTTCGTAGTTTTGTACTGGCATTTATAATCTCCGCGGCTTATGTGCCGGCATACCTAATAATTCTAACAGGGAATTGAATTTGCGCCGACGAAGCTACGCCGGCTACATATACAACTGTGTCTATATAATCATATAAGTTCCCATCCCCAAATAAATTAGCATTTATTGTTCCATATAAATTATATTTTGCACTGCGGGCGCCGGTGCTTGTAGAGGTTAATTCTTGATCGGCAGTAAAATTTAACGCAGTGGCTGAGCCCCGGGGGCCATTAATAACAGAAACATTTGTGGCGGTGCCGTTTGAAGTATATGTAACCAAATTCGTAACCCCATTGACCGTAAATCTATTATAGTTATCAAGCGACGGTGCTGTAGCAGCTACGGGAACATTTGCTAACGGCGCAAAATTGACCACCTCTGCTCCATCGGGTTGCAAATTTTTAAAGGTGGCGCCGGAGCCCGGGCCAAATAATCCAGCAATAAATCGGCTATCGCACAAAACATCATATCTTGAATCTTCTAAATTATTATTAACAATAAACTGATTTCTATTTGCAGTTGTGCCTAAAATACCGTCATCGGCTGCGCCATCTAAGCCAGATTCAATTATAACATTGGTAGAGGTTCTTTGGCCGCTTTGTAATACATATTGTGATGACGTGTGCGATATTATAAGATTGTTATATGTTTCTGCATTTGCAGCACAATAATAAACACTTGATGTAACAAAGGCAGGGTTTCCAGATCCTACTTTTTCATTTGCCTTTAATTGAGGAATATATAGCAAATCATTTCGCGTAATCGCAAGTAAAGCGTTTTGAATATTTGCGTTTGCACCAGTAGTCGACTCAAGAACGGGAGTCGTCATTATTGTTAAATCTTGATATGCGGACCCAGTTGCTAATACAAATTTTTCATAATTAATCTCATCATCACCAAATGCATATTTCGTGATTCTGAAGCTGCCTTCGGCCATTCTTCTTCGGCCCAGGGTTGTGAGTACGGCATCTAAAATGATGTCGCCAGAATTATCTAAAAAAGCCATTTATTTGTCTCTCTAACGTAAATAGTCGTAAAAATGTTTATATACTTCAATATTTTAAGTGCCTGCATATCTAATAATCCTTATTGGGAGGTGAAGAGTAGATTGTGAAGTAGCACCTTCCACTAATACTGTTGTATCGATATAATCGTACAAAAAGCCATCTCCAAACAATTCAGCTGAGGATGTTCCATAAGTGGTATATTTATAATTAGAGCTTCCTTTAGAAGTTGCCGTCATAGAATCATCTATAATAAAATTTAAAGCCGTAGCAGAGCCCCGAGGGCCCCTAATGCTTGAAATATTTATATCAGTGCCATCCCCCGATCTATCATAAATTAAATTAGGGATGCCGACAACATTAAACATGTAAGAATGTTTAAATAATGTGGTGGTAGATAATGGGGTGTGTTTTTGTAATACTTGAAAATTAACGCGAGCGGCATTGTTATCGGCATTCTTAAAAAAAGCATCGTTGCCAGCAGCCAATACATTAGTAATAAATCTAGAATCACAATAAATATTAAAATAATTATCCAGAAGATTTGTATTTAAAATAAAAGCTTCACGAGCCTCTTCAGTGCAGGGCAAAAGTAAGCTATTACCGGAGGCTTCTTCAAGAACAGCATCAAGACCAGATTCTACTATAATCTTTAAATCTATGGGGTTATTTGTCTCTAATACAAATCTAGATCCTGTAAGCATTGTTGTCAAGCTTGTTGTGGTCTCGCTATTTGCTGATAAATAATAAAACTCCGAACCAGTCGGGATGGATGCCGCACTTGTCGATGCGGAGTGGGCTGAATCTGTAAGGTTCTCGTTTGTTTTTAAGACTGGCAAATAAAGTAGGTCTGTCCGATCAAATGCTAAAAGTCCGTGATTAATAACGCTATTTCTTTCTGCAAACGCCTCAAATATCGGAGTGCCGAGGGGCGTTCCGCCCGACTCGGATGCACTTAAGTTCTGGTTATCATTAATATCTACTAAGTTATAATCTATTTCATCGTCACCAAAGGCATATTTAGTAATTTTAAAGTTACCCTGGACCATTCTCTTTCTGCCGATATCGGTCAAAACAGCGTCTATTACAATCGTCCCACAATTGTTTGTAAATGCCATTTTATATTGTTCCTAGATTATTCATTTTCTAAATTATAAGTAATATTTAAATCAATTCTTTTGCCTGTTTTCTTGGACAAAAGACGAACTTTAAATATTTTTCCCCAAATTGTTTCATCAGCGGTTCCAACGATTAAGTTGTCTTCGGTTAAATTATATCTTGCTGTTTCGCTATAATCTAAATTGGTATCATCCATTGTCAAGTGAGATAAATTTGGTTTAAGGTGAAATAGCTTTTTAAAATTATTTATAGGGTTGATATGCGTGCCAATATCAAAATCCTCTTTATAGACAACATCAAATAAACTATACTTATAGCCACCATCATCAACCAACTCTGCCTGATATATCTCCGACAAATGAGTGGGGATGTTGTGTTCGCTTAATCCTCTAAAAAGATAATAATATTTTTTATTTGTGTCAATCTTATCAACAAATTGTGTTTTAGAAACTGTTGTTCTTGTATTCTCAATTCTTAAATCAATTAATGATAATAGATTATTAGCAAAATCAGAAAATGCTGTTGGTTTTTCATTAATACGATATACTTCTATAGCTCCTATCCTTGTAATTGAGTCGGTTGAAACTTCTTCATTTGCTAATATGTTGTTCGAATTCGCGTAGTTTGTCCACAACGTCTGATCACTTGTCGTAATCGCTATTGGGAGTGCATCTTTGGCGCCGTCACCATAATGTTTTGTAAATCGCGATGTATCAACAGCCAATGTAAAGCCGATTTTTTGGGAATTGTCCATATATTGAAAAGGCACTGCTTCTAATGCTGGGCTTGAATGATCTGATATCTGGAGTGTTTTTGAATAAATCGGTATTTCTATTAGTTTAATAGTCGGTTCATAATTTAAATAAAAATCTGCCAGATAATCAGATTGTGTGATAACCTGTGCGGAAGTGCCGAGTGGGTATACCCACTCGGCTAAAGCGTCTTCATCAAACAATTGAGAAGTACTCTGGTCTGTGTCTGGGTTAAAAAATTCTAAGCAGTTGTAGGCGGTGCCGAACTCGCCAATATGTCTCGTAATTGCTAAGTCTGAGAAATTATATTTATGACCCATAACGGCAACATATGCATATACTCTATATGTGTAATCCTCGCCATATTTTACTTGAGAATCATAAAATTTAATATTTTCGGTCGAGCCCTTGGAATTAAAAATCCAAAAATTTTGTAGTATGTTTTGTGTTTGAGAATCTCCCGTAGGAGATCCTCCAATTTTCTCAATTCGATAAGCAATTGTTTCATTATATTTTGAGTCATTTGCCTTTTCATATAGATCTTGCAAGCTCGTAATATTATAATCTGAATCGTCTTCTATTTTCTCTAAAAGATCTTTCATAACCTTGGCAGTACTTATGGTATTAATATAGCGATACTTGCCGGTAGTATCCATGGTTGCGTTCCGGCTAGCTTCAGTGCCAGCAGCGGTGGTGGCCGACAACGGTCTTGCAACAGGCATAAAATAACAATTTTCTGTCTCAGAAAGATAATTATTATAATAATATGCTAAGCTGTTCATTAAATTAATAGATCGAAAAGTGTAAGTCGATACCGTCTCAATCTCATTTTTAATGATAGCGCTACCTTTAATCGAGCCAGATTGATAAGATGCCTCCACAGAAAAATCAAGAGGACTTGGCGTAGGCGCAGTTGTTGCATCACTAAAGATCTCTTTTGTCATTTTGAGAAACCGTGGAGAAAAATTGTTATCTGTAATTGAATCTCTAATATATGTGGACTGTTGGTCCCACGCATTGGCGGTTGGCATATCGATTTCTATATAAAATGGAAATTTGCTTATTCCGTCCGCACTAAAAATATCTGCTGTGTCGAAGGTGTTGAACATCACGTCATTATCAAAAAATATATTTTGTAATTTTTGTTCTACTGTCAAAGAAGGCGTGTGTGCACTGACATAATTGCTCAAATACGTATTTATATTTTTTGTTTTGTCTTTATAGCCTGTTGTAGCTTCATAATCACCTTCACCAATTATATGAGAAGGCAAAATATTAGTATCTACGGGAACAAAAAGACTCTCTAATTCACTATTTGTAATACTATCGTTTAAAGTAATAAAATCAACGATATTTTTATCTATATCTTGAAGCGCAGATGCAGGATCCACAGTAGAGGTGCCGGCCGCCATTTCAAGAAAATAAGCATTTGGAATTTGCAAAGGAGATTCTAAGTCCGCAATATAGTTTTCGTATTCTTGTAAATAGGAATTATATTTATATGAAATTGTTATTGGATTTCTTCCAGATGCCTCAACTTGATCTAAATTTTTAGACTCTAACGCTGAATATGGCAAATGATATGTAAACATATGATCATCAAATGTATCAGTATTAAAAACTGGTGTTAATGACGCGGTTCCAAATGTGCCTCCAAGTAAAAAGCTTCTCCAGAAGTTATCATTTTTAATGACCGTTGGATCGCCAACAAGTCTTAATGGAAATCTATAATTTGGTAAAATCGTCTCAGTAGATATAGGTTCTATTAATGGCGTATCGCTAACGTTTGGTCTAATATTATCGAATGAAATAAGCTCTGCATTTGGGTTTGCTTGAAAGCTTAAGTGTAAGCCAGTACTGCTACTTATTTGGCTCCAACAATGATCCACTGCTGTTCTAAAGGTTTCAGAAGATCCTGACAATAAATTTAGATCTGTAAGTTTAAGATTTTTATATTCGTTTGAGTGAGACATCGTTTATTAATATGTGGAAAATCCAAATAGGTTTTTTCCTGTTTCGCTTGAAGCATATTCAGTAACTTTCGCGGATTCATCACCTATCATTGTGGTCGTTTCGGTCTTGGTGGTTGCATGTTCTATGTTGATGCTTTGAATCTCTTCTTCTTCTGTTAGTGTGGCAAGTTCTGCGTTTTTAAAAGGGCCTTGTCTGATTCCTGTCACAGAATAACGATTTTTAATACCAGCAGTCAAAGTCTCTTGCGCTATTTCGTCTATTACATTATTTATTGCATCTCCAATTACAGTGCTTGTGTATCCAAATTTTTCTGCTAAGCGCTCAATTTCAAGATCATTATAATTCATTATAAGTTTTAATTGTGCCATTAGATCATGCTCCGGACATTGGTCTGAATCAGACTAGCCATGGCGACATGTCGGGAGATGGAAATCTGGCCTAGGCCCGCATCCAGGGTAAACGAGCCTATATTTATGTTCAAGCCGCTTGCAAGGTCGTCTATACTAGTTTGAGTTATAATATCCCCTTGTAAAAGAAGGCCTATGTCTCCGATATTAATTCCTTCGTCCATAGCCCGTTGAAGCTGGTCGGCAAGGTCGACACCAGCAAGTTGAGTTACTATGACATCTGACATCTGATCTAAGGCACTTTTTAGTTGTAGTCCATTTCCGCGCTCAATAGCGTCCATGGCCTGCTCTGCCACCTTAAAGGCCTCTGCGGCCTGTTCTTGCGGTGTTAATTCTTCTTCCTCTCGGATGCCGGTGATGATAGGGGGTGTGACCGTTTCTATGGAATGAAAGAGTTTAAAAGTCTCGTTTACTTCTGCATCATAGAGGCGCTCATACATTATTCCTGTGTCTCCATCTTCAATGTTGTCTGCTCCGGTCTCGATATTTATACCCATACTAAAATCTAAAGAAGTCAAAAGACCATCGTCTCCAAACCCTTGTATGCTATAAAACATAAACTCTCTTGACGATCTTACAGCTTGTCCGGTGCCAAGGATGCGCTCCTCGGCCAAGGCCAAGTTTACGGCTGCAGCTATATCACCCACTACAGGCATATCTAAACTCCTTCTTCTATAATTATTAATCTAATAAAATTTTGTTGTTTCATTTTTTATATCATCTATAATTTAAAATATTTTGAAGTAGTGCCAGTGGAACTTATATTAACACCCACCATGGCGCCGGCGACAGAAATCACACTTGGCACTACTTTCGTATCTTTAATATTTTTAGTTGATTGTAGACGTTTAGTAATGGGCGAGCTATCTGGCTGAAATATAGGATTTGCAACATTCGGAAATCTACCGGCCAAGCCAGCCGCTTTGCTTATTACTTTAAACTGCATTTTATCGAAAATGTTTTCATTGTCAAAAAGTTCCGTATCAGTCTGAACTTCTAATAATGAAAAGTCACTTCTATTATAAGGATATCCTGTTTCTATACTAACACCAAGAGATGCTAGCATCGTTAGCGATATCATATCATCAGTCTGGCTATTGTTTTGGGGAGGAATTATCGCCTGCTTTTTCAAGCGCGCGGCGCCAATAATAGTTTGAACAGAGGCTCCGGGTCTTCTTTCTGTAATATCAACTTTTCTGCCGCGAATTCTTTTTACACTACGGCGTGCTTTGTTCTTTCGAAGTCCTTCTCCGACCTTTCCTTTTCTAAAACGTTTCATTATAAATATTTACCTCCCTGGTTCTCAATCTTCGATGCTCTCATAGTATTCAATGGCCTCGTCCACGAGTTCTTCTTTTGTTATTCTTTGCTGATTGTCCTTCTTTGTTAGCCCAAATTTATTCGCGATTTCCTCTTTCCAATCAAATCCTTTTTCCTCGTTTGTGTCTCTAGCAGTGGAAGAACCCCATGCCCACTGTGCAAAGTCTTTTACAGCTGTTTCCGCTTCGCCGCTTTCTACTTCTTGCCACTTTAGTTGGTAGTGAATATTATCATAATAGCCCTTCCAGCCTAACTTAAGGTAATCTGTCTTAACCAACGCGAAGACCGTATCCCACTCTAGCCAGGAATAACCCTTGTATACTGCGTGGGCCGTGTAGGGAGATTCGCCATGCGCGGGGTCGTGCTGGGTGGCATCAACCGCCGACATCGTGCTGCCTTTGCAAGTTGGACATACATCCAAAATACGGCGCCACTTGCCGAACATGAATTCTTTAAACTGCTCGCGGGTGTTGTTTCTGGTGGTCGCTTGTTTTTTCTCGTCGTTCCAGGCATACTTTTTATAATCATATATTGGAATTGCAATTTCGGATTCGGGCGCGCGGTCGGGATCTACAAAAGAAATATTGGGAAGAAAATCGGTTTGTATTTGATAGCGTAAATCAAAAGAAGGGGGTGTATCAGACAAAGGATTATAATCAGAGCTTAAGCCGGCATAAAGGAGGCCACTATTAACAGTAAAATAAACCCTATAGAGACTCTCGATTTTATGCAAAAAAGCCTCTAATTGTTCGAGCGTACCTACTTCAGGGCCTATTTGCTCACTTTTATGGGCTGTTGCTTCTGAAATTGCGGTCCGATCACCGCCAAAATGATCTTCTAATAAGTCTAAATAAATATAATATGCAGAGGCTGCACGAATCCATGGTGCCTCGTTTGGGTTGTCCTTATATCTTTCTGCCATGGCATCAGCAAAAAAAGTATTAAAATACCCAGCTTCTTCATTATAACTACATGCATCGGCGGCCTCAGCTTTATAAGCGCGTAGATTGCTCCAAACGCTCTGCAATGCCGTTCCGAGAGCATCAACTGTTTTTATTGTTTGATCTTTAAGAGAAACTGTTGCTTGATACCATTCGAATGGCCGCGGGAGAGTTACTCCAAGATCTCCTCCCTTATAGGCCTGATCGCCATCAAAATAATCTTGAAAATAGAAACACATTAATCTATAATCTTGTGCGTCAGCAGTAGAAGCTACATCAAAGCTACGTGGAATTACATATGAAAAATCTACTCCGGAGGAGGTCTCTCCATCCTCAATGATCACGCCGGCGGCTTGATCCGGATCGTACATAAATTCTTCTGTGTTTCCCCACTTGAAATCAGTCTCTAAACCATCACCTCCGGAAGTAAGAGTTTCCTCCGTAATTCTTGGATATGCGGCTTCTGTGTCAAAAGTTCCTACCATTTGTGCTAATAAATCGGCTTTGCGAACCAGGGCCGCGAGTTCATTTGGGGCCCCAAACCGTTGCAAAGAAAGTTCACTAACTTTTAATCCATAATTTGATAATTCTCGTCCAAACCAAAATTCTAATTTTGAAATATCAATAATTCTTGAAAGCTCTGTATCTGCGCGCAGAGCTTTTTCAAAGTCAAAAAAGAAATAGCCTCGATTTATACAATATTCCTTGCCACTGTAGAGAACACCCGCAGGATTATAGACGGCAGACAAATAATAAGTCTCGCGCGACATATAAAAATTAGGATAGATGTATGAACTGTCCCCTGCCCAAAAAGGTTCCGAGGCTGGATTATATTCTAAAGTGTTTCCAGAAAAAGTACTTGGATCATATTCACCCCCGAAAGGAGTTCTATAATCAATAAGTTTATAGTTTGTTGTAAGTTCTATCTTTAGAGAATCGCTATTCTGTAGGGCTTTATCGAACGCGGCTAAACTCGTACTGTACTTAACAAATAATTTTCCGGCAGCGGTGGCAGCAACTCTGGTTGGCCAAACCTCGAAAAGAGTCTGCAATTCCTTTAATAATTTTGGACTTTTGCTATAAGTGCTTAGAATATAAACAACTTGATCCATGATATTAGCCATTTCTTCAGTCACCGTTACGCCGTCGTATTCAGATATTAATTCTCCAAACGTGTTAGTAACCTGTTCGTGAGTTACTGTGTCAGCTTTATAAAAAGTGCCCCCAAGAGATTGTATTGGAATATCGCTATACTGAGCGCCAGCAGAATCTAAATAAATGGCGCGAGGGGTCAGGTCAACTCTGCCATCTTTTATAACGCTTTCATAGGTTATATCGCTTGTCTCTTTATCTACAAAAACTAACGGAGTTTCAGGCATATGAGCAGTATAGTATCGCGATGTTTCCTGCAGCCCAGCGGAATTCTTAATAGGTAGTGATATTGTTGTGCTGGTGAGTCCAGCAAAGCTGGCGATATTGACAAGGCTTGAAAAACAAAAAAGTGTTAAGTCCCGGTATCCGACGTGGTTGGGGTCTCCGAGGGTGGCCAGATGTGTCCCCGCTGGTCCGGTTTGGCGGCCATAATATAGATCTACTTCTTGTGTATATTTATAAACTATATTGTAACTCTCATCGTATATCGTATCTTCTTGGGTCCAGTCAGCGCCGGACGTTCCAAGCTTAATTGCGTTTTCATAATACATGTAATACGCGGTGTCCGCGCCTGTGTGGGTAATATAATTTATCCACAACTTGTCGTCACCATTAATGGCTTTAAAAATATTTTCTTCTTTGTTTATAAATTGATTTATTTGATCTTTGTCTATTACATAAGCCAAATAAAAATGAAGATCGTTTAATATGTTATTAAAAGTCACCGCTCGATTGAGATTGTCGTTCGTATCCGGAGTAAAGTCCTGATCTTGCAAAAATATTGATACTTTAACCTTTAAATAATTATCATAAATGCCGATCTTTTCAATAATTGGCGTTGGCAAAAACTTACCAAAATTCTTAATTATATCGCCGCGAAACACTAATCTTGACATATTTCAGGCTCCGTTGCTGCACCATAAATATCATAGTAAAAAATTTCTTCATCTTCTTCACAATCAAAATCAATATCAATATAATATGATTCCTTATTAAATATTTCCGCTCCTTTGCAGGCTAATTTTTGATCTATTTGCTGATCTGCAAGAAAATCAAACCAATATTCTACACTCGCTGTCGTAATAATTCCTATTGCTGTTTGTGTGGGGGTTTCAGATGTCATAAATCCATCTTGAATCTGCGTATTTTCATTCTGAAAGTATTTTCTGCTCAAGACGTCTCGCCCGTCGCGGCCGCCGTCCATGCCTTCAATTGTAAATGCGTTTGTATTACTAGCAACAATGTCTTTATTGCCACCGACGCCAACTCTGGTATTCGTGAGATCGAGACCGGTGGAGCCTCCTTTGGCTGTTTCAGATTTCAAGATTGTAATATTTAAAACTGAATCTTCAATGGCCGTCTTCAAGGCAGTAGCGTTTGTGGAATATTGATTCGCGGTAAGAGTAACAGCGGTGTTTGTACCAGATGGCCCACCTGAGCTTTCAAATTCAAACGTGACGGCGCTTAATCCATCATTAATTTTTATTGTATCACCATCGGAAATACCTGTTGTTACTTTAATGCTTCCGGTTGCTGGTTTCGCTGTATTCGTAACTATTTCATATACTTCTACATCAAAATTCTCTATTAATAGTTCTGTGTTTAGTTCTTCGCCGTAAATCAAAATATCTTCTGCCACAACTCGTATTTGTTTGCCATCTGAAAATGGTTGTGTGATTGCTATAATATCTTCGAAGTTGGTTGGGTTTATATTGATACTATAATCAACAATCTCTTTCGTATAATTTGCTTGAATATTTATTTGTGGAATTCTCGTAGAGCCGGTTGCATCTTCTAAATCAACCGACATTATTTCTCCTTGCAAGGTAACAAGCTTCCATGCAGGAGCGACATTAGAGTCTCCGTCTAAAAAGGCATCCCCAATTGCTGTATTATATCGATAAACATCTTTTCTTGGCTCTCTTTTTACGGGGTTTATATCTATATTAAAGTGGCCGTCTTCATAAGTTATGATCTCTTTTGCTTCTTCAACGTCTTCAAATAAAACAAAACTCTCTAAATACTGAGTTTCTTCTTTGATTCTCTTATGAATAGCATTTTGAGGCTCTGAAGAGCCGGAGAATGGATCATCTGTAGATGAAGCAGACAATAAAGTACGTGTATAGTTGTGGTCATATATAACATTGTCGTCATAAAAAGCATAATATGTTGGCTTAAAACTTCCAATAGACAGTGCATACCTCCCATAAGAAGTTAATTGTAAATCATATACTTGTTCTTTCTTGTTTAAAAATTTTGCCATGATTAATACTTCTTCGGGCCCTTCCTAATAGATTTTTTGCTCTTGCGTTTAGTTTTGCGCGCGGATCTGCGGGCTGTGGTGCCGGTGCCGGCGCGCGTTGCCATACCGCCGCCCGGGCCCATGGGGCCCAGACCGCCGGCTGCAGCTTTTTGTATCGTTTCGCCAATTGTTTCTGGGGTTATCTTCTCCCGTTGTACAGTGCCGCCAAATCCTGGGCCGGCTGAAAATGCCGCTTGCCGGATGGTCTCGCCAATTTGTGCTGGCGATAGTTGCGTCTGGAGAGGGCTGGTAACCGGAGAGGGACCTATTGTGCCTATGGCGCCGATCATTCTGCTAGTATTGGAGTCAGGCTTATATAATACCTCGGCATCTAATTTAACCTGCTCAACAATTGATACATAATCATAAGGCCAATTAAATCTTATATTATATGTAGAATCTGGGTTCGTCTTTTTAACAAAGGCGCCTCGTAATTGTGTAAATTTATTACTAATCGTAGATGCGCGTTCGCCGGCTTGAGATTCTATCAAATCATAGTAATCTGTCTGTGCTTTTTGCTTAACCTTAAATACCATCCAACGTAAATTCTCATTATCTATAATGTGGTTTTCGTTAAGTAATTCAAGATCCATTAATTCGTGAGCAACTGATTCATATTGAAATGTTAAGTTATCATAATTTCTTGGTGCTAGGTTCTGCCAAATATATGAAAGATCATCTCGATCTAACTCATATTTAAATTCAAACATATACATTACAATTGGGGTAAGCTGCGGGTTATTAACAAAGTCAAATTCGGGCGGCAAACTATAACGATCCATCTTTTGGATTAGCTTTCTAATAGATTCTCCGGAGGCCTCAAGAGAATCGCCGGCTGCGGAGCCATCGCTGTCTTTTGATGCAGCATCAAATTGTTGTTGAGGAATTTCAATAAATTTCTTTCTCTGCTTCAATCCTTCTGTTATAATTGCAGGCTTAAATGCATCAAACATACTTGTCTTTTTTCGTTGAGTTCCAGATTCAATAATGTAGGGAACTGCTACGATAGCTTCTCGAATTGTGCGACTTTCAGCTAATTCTCCTAGACGTTTAGAAGTGGCATCTCTGTTAAATCCAAGTAGTCCTGCTAATGATCTTACGCTTTCATATACTCGTGGGGCGCCTGTGCCGCCGGCCCCAGAACCACTTTCCGCAGTATTATTACAATATACGCTAGCACTATTAAATACTAAATAATGATTTTTTAGCCAATCAGTAGGAATATCACCAATCTCTAGAAAAATCCCTTTATCAGGAGATGGTGGAATAGAACCAAATTGGTGCCACATTCCGCGAGGAGTCGATGCTGAAGCATATGTCGGTACTGTTAAGTTTCCGGCCTTGTCTGCGATCGGATGTACGCCTTCATCATTAAAATTAAGCATCGGGGTTTCCCACTTAGGTTGGATAACCCATTGTTTGCCAACAAGCGTATTTCTTTCTGTTAGGACCTTGCCAAACTTATCTCTTTCTTGTAAATTAATATCTCTTATGCCAAACGCATTAATACTGTGTGTTAATTGCATTGAATTAACATTAATATTATTACCAGCGTAAATAGGATTTGCTGCATGAGTTACGCCGAGTCGAGGGCCGCCCATTATAAGAATTGGGCTACCGGTTTCGCCACCTACAAGGGCGCGCGGACCAGTCGTAATTCCAGGATCCCAGCGCCAGCTTACTGTTTTTGTTTCTCCCAAAATCCTTTCAAGATCGTAACCACCATCTATATCTGGCCTAAAAATCAAATCAAGCCAAGCTTCGCCATCATAATAAGGCGGTGTAAACGCTGGATTAACTCCCATAAAACTATCATAGATGCCTGACGCTGTGGCATAACTTGTGTAGTTTGTAGCGGCATTGGTTTGATTGTCTGCAATAATCCCGGCTACGGGGGGGCCGAAAGCAGATGGGCGGCTATACATCGTAAATGTTTCTTTAAAGTGGGGATTGTTTTGTGGATCTTGTGGTAGCGGATATGAACCAGAGCCAAGCGAAAGATCGCCGGGATCCCATCCCTCCACGCCGCTGGACTGGCCTTTGCGCGTTCCTGGCCAACCAGTGTGCTGCGTGCCTTGCGTGGTAATGCCGGAGCCTGATGTAAACGCGGCGCCCCATCGAGTAAATCCGTCGTTAGTACCAAGAGATGAAGACTCAAATTCATAAGTACGAAGGCCGGCTGTACTACGGCGCAATTTAACTCTTGCCATATATACACTTCCACTTTCGAATTCCATATTATCGCCAATTACAGATGATTCAAGACTCGTAAGTCCGGAATCTTTTAGGAAGAAACTACTAACTTCTCCAAAGAAATTGCGAGCCATTAGTGTATAAACACTATCAGATGCCTGTCCATTCCATGAGCCGGTAACATTAATAGAAGCGGAAGGATGGGGCTCCATGTCAAGAGCAGTAAAGCTTCCTAGGTGTCTTACAGGGTCGATTATTGCTTCAAATGAAATTCTTTTATCCCAGAATGAGCCAGTAGCATAACCAGTATG
>Ga0114908_1001035_pt1 | contig 14367 bp, 11 predicted proteins | sample MalvireepMed_s17_FD_87292 | JGI IMG/M metagenome (GOLD analysis project Ga0114908, IMG submission 87292) | Marine viral communities from the Global Malaspina Expedition - Malaspina viral metaG DeepMed_s17 | ecosystem: Environmental > Aquatic > Marine > Oceanic | place: Mediterranean Sea... | reverse complement strand
TTTTCTTTATAAAATCAATCTTAAAATTATCTTTGCCGTATGTTTCAGTTAGGTAAAACCATAGTTTCAGAAGAAATTCTAAAAAAAGAATTTGTTTGTAATCTTTCGGCCTGTAAAGGGGCATGCTGCGTAGATGGCGATGCCGGTGCTCCCGTAGAAGAACACGAGAAAGAGATCATGGATAAAATTTATCCAAAAGTTAAACCATTTCTTAGACAAGAAGGCATCGATGCCATAGAAAAGCAAGGACGGTATATCACAACCGAATTAGGTGAGATCGAAACCCCGCTTATCGATGGTGCCGATTGTGCGTATGTCACCTTCGACGATAAAGGCACTTCACTTTGCGGAATAGAAGAAGCCTATAATCAGGGAGAAATCGATTGGAAAAAACCGGTTTCCTGCCATCTTTACCCGGTACGCGTTCAGGAGTATTCAGAATTTTCTGCGGTAAACTATCATCAATGGCATATTTGCGACGACGCTTGTAGTCTTGGCGAAGAATTAGGGGTACCTATTTATAAATTTACCAAAGAAGCCCTTATTAGGAAATTTGGGGAAGACTGGTATGCCGAATTAGAAAAAGTAGCCCAAAACCTATAATTTGGGCGTTGCCTTTGGCCGGGCTTTCGCTACTCGCTTTACAAGATTTAGCCATCTTGCAAGAGCTCAAACAAACCGCTCTATCCCTAACGCAAAACCAAAATCATGAACTGGGAACAACTATTATCGCTAAAACGATCTGGAGACACCAATAAAAGACTACGTAAAGAACAAGATGAAACCCGCTTAGGTTTCGAAGTGGATTACGACCGTATTATTTTTTCTTCAGCCTTTAGAAGTTTACAGGATAAAACCCAGGTGATCCCACTTTCTAAAACAGATTTTGTACACACGCGTTTAACGCATAGTCTGGAAGTTTCTGTAGTTGGCCGCTCTTTAGGCCGTTTAACCGGAAAGAAAATTCTGGAAAAACATCCCCATCTTAGCACTATCCATGGTTACCAGATGAACGATTTTGGAGCCATCGTTGCCGCAGCAGCTTTAGCCCATGATATTGGTAATCCTCCCTTTGGACATTCTGGAGAAAAAGCCATAGGCGAGTATTTTTTAAACGGGAACGGCAAAAGATTCCAATCCCAACTTAGCGACAAAGAATATCAGGATTTGGTAAAATTTGAAGGGAATGCCAACGGTTTTAAGATCCTTACCGAAGATCGCCCCGGCACTCCCGGTGGATTGCGAATAAGCTACGCTACCCTTGGCGCTTTTATGAAATACCCTAAGGAATCCTTGCCGCACAAACCCACAAAAAATATAGCCGATAAGAAATTTGGCTTTTTCCAGAGTGAAAAAGAAACGATGCTAGATCTCGCAGAAGAACTGGGATTATCCAAAACCGGCAAAGAAGGAAACATTAGTTTTTCAAGGCATCCTTTAGCTTTTCTGGTAGAAGCCGCAGATGATATTTGTTATACCATTATCGATTTTGAAGACGGCATTAATCTTGGTTTAATCGACGAGGATTATGCTTTGGAATATCTTATAAAACTGGTAAAAGACAACATATCTACCCCAAAATATAATTCTTTACAAAGCACGGCAGATCGTTTAAGTTATCTGCGATCTTTAGCGATTAACACTTTAATTCGCGAAGCTGCCGAGATTTTCCTGGCCAATGAAGAAGCCATTCTTGCAGGTGAATTCCATCAGGCCTTATTCGATAAAAGTAAGTACGAAGCACAGATTAAAGATATTATCAAAATTAGCGTTGAAAAAATTTATCAGAGCGAAGAGGTAATCAATAAAGAAATCGCCGGCTATAAAATGCTAGAAACGTTGTTAGACACCTATACCAGGGCATTTTTACCCGATCGTAACGATCTCTACTCAAACTTTAACGACCTGGTCTTAAAATCTGTACCTAAACTAAAACATTTAAAAGCTGAAACTTCGGCATACCAGAAACTTATTCAAATTTGTTCGTATACCGCCTCGCTTACTGATGGGTTTACCGTATCTTCTTTCAAAGATATCAGGGGTCTGGTTTATAACTTTAGCAAACTACCAAAGGGCAATTTATTCGAAAATCATTTCTATTTCGCGGCATGCCGATGGCTATCGGGGCGGGATCGGAACATTTAATCTCGATTATCGAGTTAAAAAACATAGGTAAAACCAATCCCTAAAAGTTGCTTCCACTGTACGCGGGCTCCTAGGGTTTCCAGCTCTCCATCACCGTTGGTATCTTCTTTATATTTTACATCATTATCGTAAAGAAGGTGTGAACCAATATTGGCTTTTATAAAATCGTTCACTTTCATATCAAAATTCAGTTGCCAATCCACGTCAATATTTCCAAAATCCCGCAGATAATCTGAATATAAACTTATTTGGGTATTCATATTCACGTTGGGGAACACCTGTTTTTTGAAATCACTGGTCACCAAAAACCCAAATTCCGATCGTACTTTATTCCCTTCTTCAATCAGATTACCCAGCTCATCATATTGTGCCGGATCTACCCCAAAAGCACCCTCATTAGCCAAACGCTGATCGAGCACAAAAGTAGATTTTTCGGTAACCGGAGAGATATAAGCATTAAAATTTTCGTCTGGATGCGAAAACTGCGTACCCACACCAATTAAAAGGTAGCCCGGTGCCATGAATTTAGAAATGGCCGCGTCGGTATTGGGATATTTGTAACCATTGGCAAACTGAGTTCTAAAATCGATATTCCCGGAATAATACCAGTTAGAAACCGAATCGCTTCGATACCCAAAAGTGGTTTTAAATTGAATCTGATCGTCTGTTTTTCGAACTTCCTGGCCTTCCTGAGAATTCAGTCCGTATCTTAACGAAAGATAGTTTTTCCAGCTGGTTAACTTTTTCTTGTAATTCCGTTCAAATTGCCCATAAAAAAGAGAAGAAATAGAGTTATTTCCACCGGCATTCCAGTTTACAAAAGCTACTTCACTTAAATTCACTCCAACAGTGTTTTTCTTGGACCAGTATATGATCACAGGCTGCTCGACTTCAGCAGAATCTTGTGGCGACTTTGTGGTGTCTCGCGCCGTTTGATTTTGTGCACACATCGAGAAAGAAGAAATACCAAGATAGAATGAAATACAAATTAAACTGATGATTAATCGCACTTGCATTGGTTATTTAGATTATTCGGATTCGCAAAATTAAAACTTATAACAGAGATTTCACCTCGTTAATTATAGTTTTAACGTCGATTCCCGCAATTTCTTGCAATTCGGTAATCTTGCCATGTTCTATAAAGCTGTCTGGAATTCCCAAACACTTTATTTTAACCCTATAATTATTAGCTGCTGCAAATTCTAATATCGCACTACCAAAACCACCAATTACCACCCCGTCTTCTAAAGTCAAAACCGTTTTATAGTTCTTAAAAACCTTATGCAACATCACTTCATCTAAAGGCTTAACAAACCTCATATTATATAATCCAACCTCACTTTCTATTTCTTGCAAAGCCAATTTCGCATTTTTAATAATCGAACCTATAGCCAGGATTGCAAGATTTTGGCCTTCTTTTTCACAAACCGCCTTACCAATCTCCAAAGCTTTAAAAGGCACCTGCCAATTCACCTGTACACCTCTTCCCCTTGGGTAACGTATAGCCATGGGGTGTTTTAAGCCTAATTGAGCGGTATACAGTAACTGCCTAAGTTCGATCTCGTTTGCCGGGGCAGCCACAATCATATTGGGAATAGCGCGTAAAAATGCTAAATCAAAAAGGCCGTGGTGCGTAGCCCCATCTTCTCCCACCAAGCCGGCACGATCTAAACAAAAAATTACCGGTAAATCTTGCAAGGCCACATCATGAATTACCTGATCGTAAGCTCGCTGCAAAAAAGTAGAATAAATATTACAAAAAACTATTGCTCCCTGCGTTGCCATCCCTGCCGCTAGTGTCACCGCATGCTGCTCGGCAATTCCTACATCGAATGCTCTTCCCGGGAAAGCTTCCATCATATATTTAAGGGAGCTACCGGTTGGCATCGCCGGGGTAATCCCTAAGATCCTCTCATTTTTCTCGGCTAATTCTACCAAAGTCAACCCAAAAACATCTTGATATTTTAAGGGCAAGCCTTCAGCGCTACTTGGAAGTAATTCGCCGGTTTCTGGCTTAAATTTTCCGGGCGCATGGTATTTTACCTGATCTTCTTCCGCCTTCTTTAATCCTTTTCCTTTTTTGGTAATAACATGCAAAAATTTTGGCCCTTTAATTTCATTTAATTCATTCAGAATAGATAACAATCCTTCTAAATCGTGACCATCTACCGGCCCAAAATAGTTAAAATTAAGTGCTTCTATAATATTGCTTTCTTTAGGCTTATATCCTACTTTGGCTTTGGTAAGATATTCTTTTAATGCCCCCACACTAGGATCGATCCCAATGGCATTATCATTTAAAATCACCAGTAAATTAGCATCGGTTACCCCGGCATGGTTTAAACCTTCAAAAGCTATCCCACTTGCAATAGAAGCATCACCAATAACTGCAATATGCTGTTTGTCCAAATCACCTTTTAATCTTGATGCCAGCGCCATTCCCAGCGCCGCAGAAATCGAAGTGGACGAATGCCCAACTCCAAAAGCATCGTAAACACTTTCTTCCCGTTTAGGAAAACCACTTAATCCGCCCAATTGGCGATTGGTATGAAATTGTTTTCTTCTACCCGTTAAGATTTTGTGCCCATAGGCCTGATGGCCTACATCCCAAACTAAAAGGTCATTGGGAGTATCAAAAATAAAGTGAAGGGCAATAGTTAACTCTACCACCCCAAGGCTGGCCCCTAAATGGCCTTCTTTTACTGCAACAATCGCTATGATGTACTGTCGTAATTCTTTAGCCAAAAGCTGTAATTCCTGTAAAGACAGATTTTTTAAATCTGCAGGCTCTTCTATCGTATTTAAAATCTGATACTCCATAATCAAGGCAAATTTAGTTTTATCCTGAAACTATTTTTAATAATTAGCACTTCCTTTTTTATCTTGCTAAAAATTTACACCGTGCTTACACCTTTTGATGATTCCTATTTTATGAAGAAAGCCTATGAAGAAGCTGAAATCGCTTTTGACAAAGGTGAAATCCCTGTAGGTGTCGTGGTAGTTATTAAGAATAGAATTATCGCTCGTGGCCATAACCTTACCGAGACTTTAAATGATGTAACTGCCCATGCCGAAATGCAGGCTATTACTTCGGCAGCCGGTTTTTTAGGCGGAAAATACCTAAAAGGCTGCACCATGTACGTCACGTTAGAGCCCTGCCAGATGTGTGCCGGCGCTTTGTATTGGAGTCAGCTTTCCCGACTGGTTTTTGCAGCAAAAGACGAGCATCGCGGGTATCAAAAATTTGGCGTTCAACTGCATCCTAAAACAGAAGTTTCTCAGGGAATAATGGAATATGAATGTGGGCAACTTCTTAAACGTTTTTTTATAGAAAAACGCAATCTTAACTAGACCATTACCGGGCTTACCTGTTTTATGAAAATTTTTAGGCTTGCGGAAACAAAAGTGTTATAGATAGTTAAAATTTATTCAAATCTCTTATTTTTTTTGAAATTCACATCGTGCAAGATCAATTTGGTCGTTTCAAAAATTAACATAAGATACATGGTAAATAGATTTCTACTTCAGCTCACATATTTTAATCTTAAAAAAATTCGTTTCGCTTTTTGCTTTTTGTTAGTCATTAGTGCTACGTATTCGTACGCCCAACAGCCTGGGAGAAAAATATCTCAGACTTTCTATTTTACGGGAAATACAGGTGTAGACGAATCTAATTATACCAAAGAGGTACTTTCTGCCATTAATGAAATGTCGCAGAAGGATGAAAAAGCAACCTTTGTGGCTATAGGGAATATTACGGCCAAAAATGGTTTCCCTCCAAAGAAAAAAGATCGCAAAAAGGCCGAAGAATTACTTCGTAAAAGCCTAATGGAACCCATGGAAAATTTTAACGGGCGTGTGATCTATACTCCGGGAAAAAACGAATGGAACAAAAACGGGCATGAGAACATAGACGATATGGAATCGTTTATTCAGGATAATAGTAAAGCTGAGTTTTGGCCAAATGACGGTTGCGTAAGAGAGATCGAAGATTTGGATACCAAGAATATCGAATTACTAATGATAGATTCTCAATGGTTTTTAGAAGATTGGGATAAACATTTATATATTAATAATAAATGTGATCTTAAAACCCGAGCTGACTTTTTTGCTAAGTTTAAGGACGATCTTAAAGACGAGCAAAACAAAACAGTTATCGTTGCGATACACCATCCCGTTTTAAGTAATACAAAACAGGGATTCTTCGAAAAAACCGGTGGTTTTAAAAAAGAAGACTACTATAGCCAGCAGCGCAGAAAATTAAGAGGTACTTTAGAAACCCTGGCGAGCATGTTCCCAGATGTGATTTTTGTTTCTGCCAGCGATCAAAATTTACAGTATTTATCAGACGATGGTATTCCACAAATCATTAGCGGTACCGCCGGTAAAAAAACCAGAAAGGCCAGAGCCGATGAAGAAGATGGACAATTTGCTTCAAGCGACCACGGTTTTGCAAGACTTACCGTTTATGAAGATAACAGCTCTGAAGTTGAATTTTACTCAGTTGAAAACGGAGCTCCTGAAAAGCTATTCAGTAAAATAATCAAAAGACAGCAAACTACATTAGACGAAGTTTCTTATCATGACCTTAGCAATTGGCCGGCAACTAAAAAAGCTTCTATTTATACCGACGAGGAAACCTCTAAAAGTGGTGTATATAATTTCTTTTGGGGAACGCACTATCGCGATGTTTATAGCAAAGAGATTGAAGCTCCTGTATTAGATTTAACCAAATTAGAAGGAAACCCGGTAGCCATTTCAGAAGGTGGTGGGCATCAATCCAGATCTATACGCATAAAAGATGATGAAGATCACGAATATACCTTAAGGGAACTAAGAAAAAGTGCGGTTAGATTTATACAATCTGCCATAAAGGATCACTATGTAGAAGATTATATGCAAAATACCGTTGCAGAAAGAATTGTACAGGATTTCTATACCACTGCACACCCTTATGCCCCCTTTGCCTTAAACCCTATACTGGACACACTGAATATCTATAATGCCGAGCCAGAAATCTATTATCTGCCAAAACAAAAAAACCTAAATATTTTTAATGAAGGTTACGGTGATAAACTTTATATGTTAGAGGTGCATGCCGGTGATGAGAATAAAGACAATCCTAAGTTTGGAAGCCCAGATGATATCGTTTCGAGCACAGATTTACTGATGGATATGAAAGATTCTAAAAAATATAAAGTAGATCAATCGGCTTGGATAAAGGCACGCCTTACAGACATGCTTATTGGCGACTGGGATCGCCACAATGATCAATGGCGCTTCTCTGAATTTAAGCAGGAAGACGGCACCAAACTTTATAAACCAATACGACGCGACCGCGACCAGGCATTCCCAAGATATGATGGCTTAATTATCAAAGTATTAAAGCTTGGGATTATGGATTTTAGAAGAATGCAGGATTTTGAAGGTGGTATAAAAAATGTAAAATGGCTAAATTTTGACGGGTATCCTTTAGACCAGGCATTTTTAAAAGACCTCACTTGGGAAGATTGGAAAAAACAAGTTGAATTTATACAAAATCGGCTTACAGATCAGGTGATCGAAGATTCTTTTAAAGTCTTACCTAAAGAAGTACAAGATCAATCCATAGAAGATATTAAAAAGGCTTTAAAAGAGCGTCGCGATAATCTTTTAGAATCTGCCAGAACTTATTATGACTATTTAAAACGCTTTCAGGTAATCACCGGGACAGAGGATGATGATAAGTTTCTGATCACTAGAAAACCAGATGGCAAAACAACAATCGCTATAGAGACTGATGATGAAATTGTTTATGAGCATACTTACGATAAAAAACTTACCAAAGAAATTTGGATCTACGGACTAGATGGTAAGGACGATTTTAAAATCGAAGGAGAAGGGGATCACTACATTAAACTTAAAATTATAGGCGGAGAAAATAACGATACCTATGACTTTGAAAATAACCGGAATGCAAAACTTTACGATTACAAGAATAAAAAGAATACCGTAAAAGGCAATAGCAGTAAATGGCTGGTAGATGATTACGAAATCAATAATTATAATCCAGATAGACGAAAATACAGTACCAATACCATTTTCCCTGCAATTGGGTGGGATCCAGATGCCGGCTTTAAGGTAGGGATTTCAGACACTTATACAACCTATGGTTTAGCAAATAATCCCTTCCAAACACAACACAAATTTGGTGCGGCATATTATTCCGCTACCAATGGATTCGAATTTACGTATTCTGGGGAATTTGCTCATATCTTCCATAAATGGAATTTTGGTATAGAAGCTGGTTTTACCAGTCCTAATTATGCCATGAACTTCTTTGGATATGGTAATGAAACTACTTATGACGATGATGCGGTAGACAGAGATTATAACCGAGTAGGGATTGCACAATGGAACTTTGCCCCATCTTTAATTTACAGAAGCGGGAACGGACTCAATTTTGAGATCAAACCTATGATCGAATCTCATGAAGTAGATTATAAAGCCAACGAAGCTACCGGAGCATTTTTTAACGCTAACGATGATGTTTTTGAAAGCCAGGTTTACGCCGGTGGTGAGCTGTCTTTTCAGTATAAAAATAAAGGAAACGAACTGGCATTCCCAAGAAGAGGATTTCAGTTTGATTTAGCCACAGGTTATAAGACAAATATCGACGAATATAATAACGAATTCGTATATTTGAAACCATCTTTATCTATAGATTATCCATTACATGAAAGTGGGTTGGCAGTGCTTGCCACTAAGATTGGAAGCCATATGGTCTTTGGCGATAATTATGAATTTTATCATGCAGCAACCTTAGGTGGTAATTATAGTTTAAGAGGGTATAGAAACGACCGCTTTAATGGTAAAACCTCGTTTTATCAAAGCACAGATTTAAGAGTAGGGATCGCTAAATTCAGGACCAATTTTATCCCGATAAGAATGGGAGTAACCTTAGGTTTTGATTATGGCCGCGTGTGGGAAGACAATGATGACTCTGAGGTTTGGCACAACGATTTTGGTGGTTCCATTTTTATAAACGGATTCAACGCACTTTCAGGCAATTTAGGATTATATCATAGCGAAGATGGTAATAGAGTAATGTTCTCGCTTGGATTTAATTTCTAAACAATATTTAAATGAAAGTCAATAAACCGGTATTTAGTTATATCGAATTTTATGAATGGACGGTACAGCTGGTAAAAAACAAACAAACTTCGGGGGAAAATCAAACCGAAAAACTTATAAAATTTACCGAGCTTAATTTAAGCCGAATGAAAAGGCTTAATAAAACAACTAAACTAATTCCTGAATTAGAAAATCTTGTAACAACACTTAAAAAACCGCAGATTTGGTATGTTATTACTGAAGCATGGTGTGGGGATAGCGCACAAAATTTACCAGTAATTGGTGAAATTGCTTCCGCGGGGGATAAAATCGATCTAAGAGTAATCCTTAGGGATGAAAACCCTGATTTAATAGCGCAATATCATACCAACGGCAGCAAATCGATACCAAAACTTATTGCTTTTTCTGAAGAAGGGGTAGAATTGTTTACCTGGGGACCAAGACCTAAAACCGCACAGGATATGGTCATGGAATGGAAAGAAAATCCAGCCGGAAGGGATTTTGAAACCTTTGAAAAAGAATTACACACCTGGTACGCTAAAGATAAAACACAAACTGTCCAGAAAGAGTTTTTGGATATCCTTAGTTTCTTAAAGTATTAAAAAACAAGGCCTGAAATTGTACAATTTCAGGCCTTGTTTTTTAGCATTTCACTTAGTTCTTTTAAATCCTTCGCCACGTAATCTGATGTTCCCGTTAAAGGATAAAGATTCTTCCCTTCTCGTGCTATAAACGCAGTTTTTAAACCTGCATTTTGGGCACCGGCAATATCCCAGCCGTGAGCAGCCACCATCATAGCTTCTCCTTCCTCTAGTTTAAAATCACATAAAACCTTGTTGTATGTACTTTGATGTGGTTTAAATTTTCCCACAACATCTACCGAATATATACGATCAAAATATTCGCTGATTTTGGCATATTTCAATTGCGCTTCAGCGGTGTACTGATTTCCATTGGTTAGCGCAATTAAACGATAATCTTCCTTAAATACTTTTAGCGCACTCATTACTTCTGGATAGGCCGGTAATTTACTGATAAGATGAAGCGTTGATTTTATATGATTTTCTGGCAGTTTTTTTCCGAAGTAATTAGCAGTCATTTTAAGCGTAGCGAAAGCAACTTCAGAAAAATCATGATGATTATCAGTCGCATTTTCTACCAATGAATAGTGCAATAGCTTACTAAACCAAACCTGAAATCCTAAAGGATTATCTAACTGTAAATTTATCTTTTCCTTTAGTTTTTGCGTATCTAGCAACGTCTCGTTTACATCAAAAATGAGTGCCTTTATTTTCATTGATTTTTATTTTTGAGAAAATAAAAAGGTCGGCTGTAATTAACCGACCTTATAAATTTTTTAATCTAAATTAAATGATTACTTCTTCAGATCTTTATACTCAAACTTTTGCCCTCCTACAGAGATATCTACCATTGCACCAGCTTTAGGCATAGTTACAATTGCTCTACCCTCTTTAAAGTTAATACTTTTTGCTTTACCTTCTTTTAGAATTACCGCGGAAGCTTTACCGGATAGCTTATAATTTCCTTCTTTGAATTTTGCTAATTCAGATTCGGTTTGGAATAAAATGGCTTGTCTATACGCTTGTCCACCTATCTGTAAACCGATATCTACTTGCCTTAATTCTGAAAAACCTACTACGCGTCCGTTTTCAAAAAGCACCCCATTTCCTGCGGCTCCTCCTAAAATATATGCACCTTCACCTACATTAGGAAAAATCACATATCCCGCTGCTTTTTCAAAAAGTGACGCCATCTCTGGCTCTTCTTTAATAAATGCTGCTTTAGATGCTGTAGCATCATCGATTAAGTCTTTTTGCTTTTCGGTTTGTGCATTAAGATTAACTGTACTAAAAGTAAATAGTGCAAGTACCGCTAAAAACCCTAGATTTAACTTCTTTTTCATTTTCATAATTTTATTTTTTTGATCTAAACAAAATTAGAAAGCAACTAAAAGACACAGTGTTAATGCGGTGTTATTTCACTCAACTTTAAAAAAACACTTAAAATAATACAAAAAAGAAAAGGCCGCCAACAAGCGTTGACCAGCCCTTTTCTCACTCTCTCTCACTTAAAATCAATTACCAATTTCTGAATGTCTTCAGAATTTGATATCCGGGAAATCAGATTTGGGATTGATTTCCCGGAATAAATTTTATTTTTTTATTGTATAGCTTTAAGACAAACAGCTGATTCAAAAATATAAATTGCTTGTTTTTTAAATTGTTAACAGCTTGTTATTTCACTTAATTTTAAGCTTTATGTACTACTATTTATCCTTTTTGAATTTGCCTTCCAAATTAATTTGGAAGAGGTTATTTAGTTTCTCATAGTAATAATACTTCCGAAAAGTAAGAAAAAAGCACTCTAATAGAAAAGGGATTTTTCCCCATTAATAGGTTCGTGTAAAATCTTCTGGAATAAAAAGTATAAAATTCCCGGTACCGGCTTTATCTTCTTCAAAATCTAAAGATTCATTTTGGCTTTGCGCTACGCTAATTACCGCAATTTTTAAATCGGGTTTCATCGCTTTTAAATACCAATAAATCCCACCAAAACTTTTGCTATGATAATCGCCATTATAATGCAAAAAAATACCATCTTCTGGCAAATAATCAAGGATTTTCTCGGCCATCGTGGCATCTTTAATCGCTTGCGCTTCTACAAACCTCATTGCATCGCCCTGCATACCGTGACCGTTCATCATCTTCAGCATTTCTGCATAACCGGGAGTAATGGTATCTACTTTTATGGGGAGTTTTGCAAAGTACGACCTGGCTTCTTCAGTGTACGATTGTAAAGAATCAAGGCCATGTTTAGAAACTGCCGATGCATAACGCCTGGGCACATTGGTGGCGACAAATTGCAGATGATTTTTTTTCGCAAATTCGATTAAAGGCTTATAATCGGTTTTATAATTATTCCACAGTCGCATTTCTTCTTCAAAACGGTTTTGCGGAATTTTATCCTGAAGATATTCATCCAGAATTAATTGATTATCGACTTCAAACATTTCTGCTCCTAAAACCAGATTAGGGTTTTTAGCATATAATTTTTCGGTAAGTTTTTTCTGAAGCCAATGCACCACGGGATGATCATGAAATTCCCCAAAAAGTACCACTTCATAATTCGATAAACTATCACTCATTTTTTGAAATGACACAGCATTTCCTTCAGTATCATAAATGGCATAAGCTTTTAATTGCTGTGCCTTAAGATTAAAAATCGCAAAAAGGATCAATGCGGCTGTAAAAAACTTTTTCATACTAGAAAATTTGTACTTTAAGATAATTAAATTCCTGCGACTAAGGATTAACTGGGCTAGATAATCGAATAGAAAATCCCTGCTTTAAAAAAAACAGGGATTAACACTAACTAAAACAACACTCCTTATAAAAGATCATATCTGATCTGTGGGTAACCACGTTCTTTGCTTTCGCTTAATAAAGCCGTAAATTGTAATTTGTAGATATTACCATCTGCATCTTTTACAATATAATAGCGATCTGATTTTAAACTGGCGGGAAATGCATCACGCCAGCCACTGCCAATTACTGTACGATCATCATAAACCAGTTGGCTTTCTTCAACATCTTGTAAGCTAAATTCGTCGTAAGATGGTTGCCCGGTTGGCACGGGAGCGGCATCTTCGCCTTCACCGGGTTCTTCGGTAAGCACCATATAAACCCCTACTCCATTATAAATATTATGTACCATATAATCGGAATAGGTTAAACCGGCAATCATCCCGCCCATACTTCCGTAATAAGAATAGACACTGGTAAAGTTTAGGTCCCAGCTTTCCCTGGTTGGCTCTACATTCACTTCTTTATCGTTTTTCAGGCTAAAAGCCGTAAAATTATAAGCCTCGTCTTTGGTAATGACTACTTCTTTATGCGTATCTGCACTTATGGCAGCGTATTGCAACACATAATTATTGTTATCCATAAACACTTTGATCTTATAAAAACCACGATCATCGCCAGTGTGTTTTACCGATCCCTGTTCAGCTGGATCTTCCGGTATTTCTTTTCCCAGTGAAACCACAAACACATCAGCTTCCGCTTCAGCAGTTGCAATATCACCTATGGCTGTTTTATCTAAATCTCCAGTACTGTTATCGGTAAAATAAATACCGCTTTCCAGATCACCGTACATAGCATATCCAATTGGAAGCCCTGCAATGAGCTCCCCAACATTGGTCACTTTAACCTCATTGGTCTGATAATTATCAATATTCAATGTTTTTAAACTCATGGCATTTTCCAATGATGTTTCGTTATTGACTGCATCGATATCGTAAATCCCCTCTAGTTTTGCGGCTGAAACTAAAATCGACGAATTTAAAACCACCCGGTTTTCAGCACTTACAAAACCAAGCTCCCAGCTATCGCGGCGCACCACAGTAGTTTCCTCGGTACTTAAGTCGATATACACCTGGTTAGGCTCGTTAGACCCCCCAGATTCTATATCCAATACCGCGCTTTCTACCGCGGGAATTTGGATCACACCTCCGTTATCATCATCACTGCTACAGCTAAATAACACAAACGAGAGGCAAAATAATTGAAGTAAAATATTCTTTTTCATGAGTATATTGATTAGGATTAAATATTAAGGTTATATAAAAGTTTTAAAAAATAAGAGCGGCCATAACCAAACAGCAGCGAGGTCGATGTTGCCTGGTGACCGGCCGTAGCGCTAATGGCTGCATTGTTTACACGAACGACGTTAAAAAGATTTCTGGCACCAAGGGTAACTTCAAAACACTTCTTAAAGAAATATTTATTGATACTGGCATCCATTAACGAGTAATCTTCCTGCGTTCCCTTTACAAATTCGTTGGTATCGTTATCTCTAAAATATTGCTGTAACTCGCCATTGTATTTTAGCAGCAAAGAAAAACGTGTTTCTGCTTTTGGCCAGTAATATCGAAGCGCTGCCGTAGCATTTAAACTGAACAGATAATCGTCCGGATTAGATGATTCGGTTTTCAGGCTTTGGGAAATCCCGGTATAGCTTAGTCCGATATTGGTTTGAAAATTTTTATAGCTGAAGTTATTTTCAGTAGAAACTCCCAAAATTTTATAC
>Ga0114908_1001032_pt1 | contig 14404 bp, 9 predicted proteins | sample MalvireepMed_s17_FD_87292 | JGI IMG/M metagenome (GOLD analysis project Ga0114908, IMG submission 87292) | Marine viral communities from the Global Malaspina Expedition - Malaspina viral metaG DeepMed_s17 | ecosystem: Environmental > Aquatic > Marine > Oceanic | place: Mediterranean Sea... | reverse complement strand
ATACCAGCCGATATCGTGAAGCTTATAATCTTGTAAAAAAGGGAGATAAAGAATTATTGCTGGATGTAGTGTTTTTGGATAATGATTATTTTAAAATGTTTTCTTTTCCTATAATCTACGGAAAGAAAAATGATCCGCTGGAAAATCAAAACTCGGTGGTAGTCACGGTAGAAACCGCTAATAAGATTTTTGGAGAAAAAAATATTGTAGGAAAAACAATCGATATTCAGGTGGGTGGCGAACTCAAACCTTTTGTGGTTACTGCTGTGCTAAAAGACCTGCCAAAAAATACCAATGATGATCTTAGTCTTGCCATTTCTATGGAAAACATGCCTGATTATCAGGAAAATTTAAGCGAATGGGGAAACAGAAATCATCATGTATATGTACAATTAGAAAATGGTGTTGATGTAAACGAATTTGAAAAAAATGCCCAGAAATTCACCAATCTTCACTTTCAAGGAGATATTGAAGATGCCAAACGGGACGGCGCGCAGCCTAATGCCGAAGGCAACTTTAAAAAACTAAAATTAATGCCGATTACCGATTGGCATTTTGTAAAAATTAAAAATCATCTTTTTGAAGTATCCAGAAGTTATCCTTACCTAATCTTTGGAATAGGAATGCTCATTATCCTAATTGCCAGCGTAAACTTTATTAATATGAGTATTGCGCGTAGCACAAAACGCCTAAAAGAAATTGGGATGCGCAAAACACTGGGGGCCGCAAAAAGTCAGCTCTTTATTCAATTTTGGGCAGAAAGCGTGTTTATTTTTCTTACTTCAGCAATTATAGGTTTATTGATAAGTCTTTTAATCGCCGATCCTTTTCAGTCTTTATTTAGAGTTCCGGCTGAATTCAGTAGTATCATAAATCCGTCGATGATTCTAGGCTTTTTACTTATCCTGGCGGTAATCACTTTAATTGCCGGTGGATATCCTGCCTTATTGCTTTCAAAATTAAAAACCATTCAGTCACTTAAAGGAAAACTGGATATGAGCGGTAAAAACAGGCTGCGCAATATACTAATGGTTTTTCAGTTTAGTATCGCCATTCTTCTGGTTACGGGAACTTTGGTGTTGTGGCAGCAATTACATTTTATGCAGAATAAAAATCTGGGATTTAATAAAGAACAGGTCATTGCGTTTCCGCTTAACGGTAAAAAATCGGCCAGAGAATCTTTAAAATTACTGCGGAATGAACTTCAGGATCATCCCAATATCGTAAACATTAGTGGTGCCGATAATATTTTAGGAATCGATGCTACAGGTTCTCGTTTTGAAAGCCAGATGGGATTTGAATATAAAGGCCGAAACATCAATACCAACGTACTGGCGGTAGATTATGATTATATTGAAACCTTAGATCTTAAACTGAAAGAAGGGCGTGATTTTAACCGAAATTTTGCTACCGATAGCCTTAGTCTTATAATTAATGAGAAAATGGCAAAATTACTTCAGGAAGAAAATCCATTAAATATTTCACTCCCCATAGAAGATAATCGTGATTATAAAATTATCGGGATACTTAAAGACTATAATTTTCAGGATCTAAATAGAGAAATTGCCCCACTTACGATTTCTGTAAATCCTAACTGGGATCTTTATTATGCTTATATAAAAGTGGCGCCAAATACGGCTTCACAAAGTTATGATGCAATTAAAGAGGCCTGGGCGAATATCGAGCCTAATGCCGAATTTGCCGCTTCTTTTCTGGATGAAAATATCGACCGTACTTTTAGAAATGAAAAGCGATTAACCAGCATGATTACCAGCGGATCGATAATCGCTATTGTTTTAAGTTGTATAGGGCTTTTTGCGATGTCGATTTTAGTGGTTACCCAACGTACCAAAGAAATTGGTGTTCGAAAAATTGTGGGTGCCGGAGTGACCAATATTACATTACTGTTAACCAAAGATTTTTTAATACTGGTTGGGATTGCTTTTGTGATCGCTACACCTATCGCCTGGTATTTTACTAACGAATGGTTGCAAAATTATGTGTTTAGAATTGAATTAAGCGTGTGGTTTTTTGTCGCCGCCGGTGTATTATCGCTTTTAATTGCAGTAGCAACTATTAGTTTTAGAACCGTAAAAGCCGCTTTGCAAAATCCGGTAAAATCATTACGGACGGAATAAACATGTGAGCTTTTCGAGATAAGCTTAAGAGTATTTAATCTCGATTATCGAGTCAAAATCAATCTAAATCATGTTCAAAAATTATATAAAACTAGCGTGGAGGAAGATTAAAGCAGATAAACTATTCTCTGTTCTTAATATTCTTGGCCTTTCCATAGGGCTGGGAATTACCCTTTTACTTTTTCTTTTTGTTTTTCATGAAATGAGTTTTGATACGATGTATCCCAAAAGAGATCGTATCGCCCGGGTTTTGCTTCATACTACAGATCAGCAAATTTCTGAAACCTGGTGTTCAAGCCCTTCTGCTGTTGGACCGTCTTTTCAAAATGAAATCCCAGAAATTGAAAAAACCGTTCGGTTTTATCATTATGCATTTGGGCAGCCTGCTTCTATTTCGGTTAATAACAAAGAGCTTATCGAGCCACGATTTTTTTATGCTGATGAAGCGATAATCGATGTTTTTGATCTGGAATTTATTCAGGGGAACCCCAAAACAGCGCTAACCCGTCCTAATACGATTATTATTTCTGAAAGTAGTGCAAAACGCTATTTTGGCAACCTAAATCCTATAGGAAAACAATTGAAGCTGGAAAATTACCAGGATTTTGAAATTACCGGTGTGTTTAAAGATTTCTCAAGTAACAGTACCATAGATTGTAATGTGGTCGCTTCTTTTAAATCAACCCAATTTGCGAAAAATCCAAGCTGGGGAAATGCGAGCTTTGAAACCTATGCTTTACTATCTAAAAATGCCAATTTAACTTCCGTAGAGAAGAAGATGGCGAAATTAATTAAAAAAGAGGTTATCGACCCTTGGTACACCTTTTCCTTACAACCATTTCCTAAAGTCCATTTATATTCCGCAGATTATTCTGATTCTTACACTGCCCATATTGGAAATATTGACGAAGTACATAATCTTAGTTTATTGGCTATACTTATTTTGATTATTGCCTGTATCAATTACATGAATTTGATTACTGCGCGATCGCAAAAAAGGCATAAAGAGATCGGGATTAATAAAACATTGGGGGCTTCTACAAAATCGATTGTGGGTCGCTTTTATGCTGAAACAGGGCTAATTACGCTTATTTCGGTAATTTTCAGCTTAATTTTGGCCATTCTGGCCATTCCACTTTTTAATCGGGTTACGGGAATCAAGCTTGACTATAAAGATTTATTCACGTTACCATTTATTGGTAGTCTTTTGATCACCTGGATCGTGACCACGCTAATCGCAGGATCCTATCCTGCCTTACATTTATCTCAACTCGCTCCAAATGTTATCGTTAAATCAGTGTTTAAAACAAAGACTTCTGGTATTTTGGTTAGAAAAGGCCTGGTCGTTTTTCAATTTACAGCTTCGGTTATCTTAATCATTGTGGTATTGGTCGTTTATCAGCAAATCCATTTTATAAAAAATCGGGATTTAGGTTTTAATCCAGATAAAATAATTGCCGTATCCATTGGGGCGGCAGAAAATAAAACCAGCATTAACAGCTTAAAAAATAAACTTCTTAATTCATCGAATATCGTTGGGGTAAGCAGTGCCCAGGGGTTCCCGGGTGTAGATGTAAGTGGTAGAGATATTATTAACCCCATTACCAAAAACGGGCACAATATCCAAACCAATAATACCGATGCAGAAATAGTAAAAGTCCTTAATTTAAAACTATTGGCAGGCACAACATTACCTAAAAATAAAGCCAAAGGCGACAGCATTGTAGATGTCATTTTGAATAAAAAAGCGGTAGATTTTTTAGGAATATCGCCTAACGAGGCTGTTGGTAAAAGAGTACAATTAGGACTGGGTGATAATGCCTATATACGAGGAGTTGTAGATAATTTCAATTTCTCTTCTTTAAGGGAACCCATTGGGGCTTATGCTTTTCATAATGATAATTCCCGAGGGCTTCATAATTACCTTTTGGTAAAATTTCAAGGAACTCATATTGCTTCTATTCTTGAAGAGATAAAGGATAATTTTGAGGAAATCATTCCAAATGCGGCATTTCAGTATAGCTTTTTAGACAAAAATCTGGAGCGTTTTTATACCTCAGAGCGAAGAATGGCAAGTATCGGACTCACATTTTCGATCCTTGCCGTATTTATCGCCTGTTTGGGGCTGTTTGGGCTCGCTGCTTTTACTGCAGAGCAACGCTCTAAAGAAATTGGAATACGAAAAGTAGTGGGTGCCAGTGTATTTAAAATCACTAAATTATTATCCTTAGATTTTCTAACGTTAGTAGCCATTTCGCTGGTATTGGCATTCCCATTAGCAGCATGGCTTATGAATTCGTGGCTGCAAAATTTTGCTTACAGAATAGAGCTTAGCTGGGTTGTATTTATAGTAGCCGGAGTTATTGCCATAGTTATAGCTATTGCAACAGTGATTTTTCACGCCATAAAAGCAGCAATGGCCAATCCTGTAAAATCTTTAAAAACCGAATGATCAAAACCTCTAATGTTTATAAAAAATTCAAAAAAATAAAATGATGTTATTAGAACTAGACCACATTTACAAATGGGTAACCACCGGCGGAAGAAGAACATTTCTGTTAAACGATTTAAGCCTTAAAGTTGAAGAAGGCGATTTTATCTCTATTATGGGGCCATCGGGTTCGGGGAAATCTACCTTACTAAACGTTATTGGTATGTTAGATGGCTTTCAGGAAGGTGAATATAAATTTCTGGACGAGACCATTCATAATATGAAGGAAAAACATCGCTCAAAATTATACAAAGAATACATTGGCTTTGTATTTCAGCAATATCATCTTATCGACGAACTCACGGTGTACGAAAACATCGAGACGCCGCTTTTATACAAAAGTGTAAAATCGAATGAACGTAAAGCCTTAGTTGGCGATATGCTGGATCGTTTTAATATTGTTGGGAAAAAAGACCTTTTCCCAAATCAGTTAAGCGGTGGGCAACAGCAATTGGTAGGGATTGCAAGAGCGCTGATTTCGAAACCTAAATTAATCCTTGCAGACGAGCCTACAGGAAACCTCAACTCCAAGCAAAGTGACGAAATTATGCAACTTTTTAAACAATTAAACGAAGAAGACGGCGTGACCATCATCCAGGCCACACACTCTGAAAGTAACGCCGCTTATGCCTCTAAAATCATTAATCTGTTAGACGGTAGCATCGCAAAATCTTAAAACATGAATTTAAAATCATCAATCTTAATACTCATCATCCTTTGTCCGTTTTTAAGTCGTTCTCAACAAGATTCGGTCGTACTAAATCTGGACCAATGCATCACCCTGGCTTTAAAGAATAATCCCGATCTAAAATCAAGAAAATTAAATTCGGAATCGGCCACTGTGAATTTTAAACAAAGTCGAAATGAACTGCTTCCCAGTTTAAGCGGAAATTTTTCCGCAGGGATTACTAACGGTCGTAGCATCGACCCGTATTCGAATGATGTAATTGAACAGCAACTAAATTATTCAAACGCCGGACTAAACTTTAATGTTACGGTTTTTGACGGATTTAGATTGCTGAATCAATTAAAAAGGGATAAACTGAATATTAAAGCGGCTGAAGCTGAGGTACAGGAAGCACGTCAAAACCTTATTTTAGATGTAACTATGGCTTATCTGGGTATTTTAAATGCTGAAGATTTACTGGAACTTTCAAAAATAAGGCGTTTAAATACCCAAAGACAGCTGGACAGATTACAAAAATTGAATGAAGAAGGAAATGCAAATCCGGCAGAATTCAATAATATTAAAGGTCAGTTCTCGGCTGATGAAAACAGTGTGATCGATGCTGAAAATAACCTGAAACAATCGGTTTCTCAACTCGCGCTTTTACTGAATATCGATTATAAAGTTTTTCCTGAAGCGTATCATTCCCTTGAAGTTTATGAAAAGTACAATTTAAGTGCTGAGCGTGTTTTTAAAGAAGCCGTAGAAAATCTGGCGACCTTCAAAGCGCGGGAATTACGTATTGAAGCGGCTGAAAAACAGGTAAAAATTGCTCGTTCCAATTACTATCCTCAGGTGGGATTATTTGCACAGTTAAACACTAATTATTCGAGTACGGCGCGGACATTCACAGAAAATGGAAGCGAAATCGTAGAAACCGGAAGTTATATTCAGTATAACGGGCAGTCTTTACCGGTATTGGCCAACCAAATTCAGTATTCCTCAGCCGATATTACCTTTTTAGATCAGTTTTCCAATAACCTGAATTCGGGTGCAGGAGTTTCGATAAGCATTCCTATTTTTAATGGATTTCGAGCAAAAAACAATGTAGAACTTCAAAAAATCAACCTAAAACAATCGAAAATTGAACTTGAAAGCACTAAAAATCAGTTTAGACAACGTATCATTCAGGTTCATGCCGATATGGAAACGGCCTACCGGCAATGGCAAAATTTAGAAGAGCAGGTGGACGCTTATCAGGAAAGTTTCAGGATCAATGAAATTCGGTATAATGCCGGCGCTTCGACCATTGTGGATTATATCGTTAGTAAAAACAGTCTGGATCAGTCCAGAATCAACCTTGCAAATGCCAAATTTCAGTATTTACTACGAGTTAAAGTGATGGAATATTACCGCGGAAATATAGAAACGGGTACGTAAGTCTCAGTGGGCGGTTGAAGGTTTCAGTGTGCAGTCTCAGTATTCAGTCTCAGTATTAAGTGAGCAGTGGTTATTGAGGTTAGGTTATTTCGACTGGAGCGCAGCGGAATGGAGAAATCTCAGCTAGAACAACTTTCCAGAAGATATCTCTCCCCTCCGCCTGCCTAGCGGCGAAGCAGATCCGAGATGACAAAATCTTCCTATCGAGTTCATGAACAAACTAGTCATCCTGTATTTTAATGGGTAGGTTTAGGAGAAATAATGATTAGATTTCAAAAAAAGAAAGCAAAAAACCGGACATTGTTTTTTCGACTGAAGCGTAAGCGGAATGGAGAAATCTCAGCCAGAAAACATTCCAAAAAGAGATCTCTCCACTTTGGTCGAGATGACAGAATCTCCTATCGAGTTCATGAACAAACTAGTCATTCTGTATTTCAATGGGTAGATTTTAGAGAAACAATGATTAGATTTCAAAAAAAGAAAGCAAAAAACCGGACTTTGTCATTTCGACTGTAGCGTAGCGGAACGGAGAAATCTCAGCCAGAACAAACTTTTCAAAAAGAGATCTCTCCGCTTCACCTGCCTAGCGGCGAAGCAGGTCCGAGATGACAAAATCTTCCTATCGAGCTCATGAACAAACTTGTCATCCTGTATTTTAATGGGTAGGTTTAGGAGAAATAATGATTAGATTTCAAAAAAAGAAAGCAAAAAACCGGACATTGTTTTTTCGACTGGAGCGTAGCGGAATGGAGAAATCCCAGCCAAAACAAACTTTTCAAAAAGATATCTCTCCGCTCCGCCTGCCTAGCGGCGAGGCAGGGTCGAGATGACCTCATTTTCTATAATTTAAAACTAAACATTTTTAATCTTGCTTCCTGACTCTTACATCTTGATCTATTCCAACAGCGCAGCGGTCTAATTTCTAAATCCAAAATTTTCCATACTTTTCGACTTGTAAAGAAAGATTCCAAAATGAAACTAGAAACTAACCGACTCAAGATTGTAAGTTTTGAAGCCGAATTATTTATGTCACTTTATGAGCTGTTTTGTGAGAATGAAACCGTAATGAAATTGGCTTTTAAAGGGAGAACGCTTTCAAAAAAAGAGTTTTTGGACGTTTTAGCCAATGATTTTATTCTGAATAATGAAGATCAGATTGGTTTTGTATGTGTTTTGGATAAAAAAACTGAAGATTTTGTAGGTTTTACGGGGGTAATTCCCTGTAATTTTCTTGGAAACGAAAATGACCTTGAATTTGGATTTGTTTTGCACCAGGATCATTGGGGAAAGGGCTTTGCTACTGAAATTGGTCAATTTTGGATCGATTTTGCCAAAAACACGCTTCATTTAAATCGAATTCTGGCAGCTGCTAGTCCGCAAAATCACGCATCAATCCATGCAATCAAGAAACTTGGATTAACTGAAGTAAAAGAAATCCCTACTAAAGATCGTGGCTCCAGACTGGTATTTTCAAAAGAGTTTTAGAAGTAAAAAATTTTAAAGCAACTAAAAAAAATCCAGAGAAAATAACTTCTCTGGATTCATTTCATCTCTTTATAAACTATCAAACTACAGAACCTGCTATTTTAATATAAAACGGCTCCTCCTTCAGGAAGTAGTTCAATCTTTAAGGTTCCGTTCTTTTTGATTTTTGAGGTTTTATAGCCGGTTGTTTTATCGTCATTATCATAAAGATGTTTTAACTCTTTTCCTGCCAGCATAGGTACATCTAATTCTATCTTCCGCTTTTCTTTTTTCGCATTGGTTACTGCCAAATACCATTGTTCGCCTTTTCTACGCGCCAGTGCACAATAATCTTCTGGTTCGCCGCCAATATAAATGGTTTCGTCCCAAACGCTGGGCACTTCTTTTATAAAATCCAGAACGTATTCTGGTTGCTCTTCAAGGTTATTTGGCGTTAAACCAAAATGTTGAATTGGCGAAAAGTATAAAATAGAAGTTGCCAGCTCAAAAGCATCTGTTGTGCTTCTAATAGTCCCTTTTTTTTGGTCTCTGGACATTTTTTGATTTAAGAAAACCGGCGCAAAATCCATCGCTCCAACCGCGTTTCTTGTAAAAGGTAATATGGTTGAATTTAAAGCATGTTTATCTAAAGCATCCTGACGGAATATCAGATTTTCTGAAGCCAAAACAGCTTCTGAAGTTACATAATTTGGATACATTTTTTGCCAACCTCTTGGAAGCGTACATCCGTGAAAGGTAATCCCCAATCCGTAATCGTTAGCATCAGTTAAAATATCTTCATATAGCTTCATGGTGGTTTGTTTATCCCCGCCAAAAAAGTCAATTTTTAAACCTTTCACCCCTATTTTTTGTAGCCATTCCATTTCTTTTTTTCTGGCGATACTGGTATTCATTTTATCTTGTGGCGTTTGCGGTGCTTCGTTCCAGTATCCATTAGAATTATACCATAATAATACATCTACATTTTTAGACTGGGCATATTTTACCAGTTCTTCCATTTTTTCGTAACCAATATTGTTATCCCACCAGTTATCGATTAACACATATTCAAACCCCAAATTTGAAGCCAAATCGATATACTTGATCTGGTCGTCGTAATTAATGCTATTGTCCTGCCAAACAATCCAGCTCCAGGTTGCTCGCCCCATTTGGTAATCGATACTTGGCTCATACTTTTGTTCTACCAAATCGAATACTACGGTAGATTCTACGATTGGTTTTAAGCTTTCTCCAAGCGTAATAGTTCGCCAGGGTGTTTTAGCCGGCATCGCCATTGCTGCAAATGTATCCCCAATGCCGTTATCTTCTCCTTCCTGCGGAAATTTTACGGTAAACAATCCATCTTCTTTAGCTTCACTTAATCGACTACCCGGATAATTACCGTCTACCCCCGTTTCAGAAATTAAAATCCATCCATTTTCGCCCAATTTGAATAATGCAGGAAAGGTATATCCTACGCCATAAGTTGATGGTTTTCCTAATTTTTCACTTAGCGTATACTCTTCTTCATACGATGGTTTGGTTTCCATCCAACCCGTCATTGGCAATGCTTGCGGAGTAATATAAGAAGTCGCGTAATCTGGTAAATTAAAACCTGAAGCTTCTTCAAAAATCTTCACATTAGATCGTCCTACTTTCGATTTTAATTTATAGGAATAAGCAACATCACGATTAGAAATCCTAAAGTATACCAATAGGGTATCCTGATTTTCATTAATAAATTTTGAAATCAACTCGTTTGCTTTATAATCTACATGGCTCACTTTAGCACGGTTGAGATCGTAGGAGTTTTCGATGGTATTTACTTCCGTAGACATAAATTTTAGTTGTGAAGAGAAATCTCCTAAAGAGGTTTTTAAACCTAAAGGTGAATCTTCTAAAAATTGCTCTTCAGCATAACGAATATCGTAAGATATTTTTCCATCGTTTTCGTGTACGCGTAATTGTATTTTTTCATCGGGACTTTTAATTTCTGCCACCTGTGCCTGGGTAACACCGGCAAAAATGAAACAACAAATACTGAGAGCGAGTTTTACTGATTTCATTTTATATTTATGATTAAGGTTTTTGATACTGAAATGATTTTGGTAAGTAGTTACTTTTTTAAAAGTACAGAAATTTTATCCTTGCTATCATCTACTTCCAGTAAATTAGGAATTCGGATATAGTTTCCATTGGGACCTTCGCGATGACTATGCAAAGCCATAAGCAACTTGCCTCCAAAAGTTTTAAACATCATCCCATGACCAAAATTAGGCGGAGTAATAGGTTCTTTTTCCTGAATCCAGGGACCGTCTAAGGTTCCGCTTTCAGAATAAGCCACACCCTGAACATAATCTCCAAACACCCAGCTTGTCCAAAGCATTCCTAATTTTCCGGTTTGCGTTTCGAACAAAAATGGGCCATCGGTTACTTTATTGGGTATAATTTTTCCATCAGTCGTACGCTCTTTACTCCACGGAGAATCACTGGCTTTAAATAGTAATTTCCCTTCACCAATAGATCCACTTAAATCTGGTTTTAGCTGAATTTTCTCTATCGTCCCATTCCAATTTTGTAACCATTCGTAGCAATAAACCATATAAGGCTTATCATCTTTATCTACCCAAAAAGTACCATCTAAAGTTGGTTTATCTGCCGGAAGATAGGTGTCGTCCTCCATTGGTTTATAAGGCCCCTCTGGGGAATCACTGACCAAAATATGGCTGGCACGGCGTTCTATTTTATTACCTTTTACCGTATCGATAATAACTTCGCGATTGGTAAAGGTGGCGAAATAATAATATTTTCCTTTAAATTGATGAATTTCTGCTGCCCAGATCATTGGTCGCTTTCCCATCCACGAATTAGGATCGGTTTCTACAACGGTAAAAGGGCCTTCCCAAAGTTTAAGGTCTTTACTCTTCCAGAGTTTGCCACCCGTCCCCGTCATATAGTAAGTTTTTGAAGCTTTATCTGCCAAAATATAGGGATCACTAAGACGAATGGAATCTAAAGGGATATCGGTTTTTACTTCTAAATTGCGTTGGGCAAATAAACCTTCGGAATACAAAAAAAATAAGCACATTAATAATGGATAATTAATATTTCTTATTCTCTTTTTATACATTTTTGGTGGATGTTTATAATTCCTTAAAAATTAAAAATAGTAGTATTCTTTAAAACTAGTGTCAAGAATTCAACTAAAATAGTTATATATCAGAACATTCCATTTTTTCAGTCCAAACATTACAAGCTTCCCAATATTTGTTCGCAAATAATAATAGTTACCAGGGCAAATGGATATAAAATCTTGCGTACTTGTCTTATAATCAAAAGCTACCTCCCTACTAAAAAGTAAGGAGGTGGTTTTCTTTTTTCATCATCATCTTACACAATCCTACAAACTGTGTAAATATGATGTTTTAAATAATACTTATATCAGGATGATTATAAACTATCTAAAGATCGATCTTTTGTGCATTGGTATAAATGAACTCGTTAGCCATAGAAGACTGAGCGCCAACTCGCACAAAAAGATATCCTTTATCTCTTAAAGATTCTGGTATCTGTATATTTACTGAATTACTTTTGCCAAACTCCCAATTTTCGAGTTCTATTACTTCACTAAAATCGTTTATTTGTTGATCTAGAAGAATATTACTGCTAAGCATAATAGTTATTTCCTTAACGTTAGTACCTGCTACAATCTGATCGATTTGAAAGTTTGCACTCAAAGTTGTTCCATTTACCTGAAAACTTTCGTTAGATATATTAATATATGGTGTTACAGGAACATCAACCTGTATGTTTCCGCTCACCTGAACAACAATAGTGTCGTTTACTTGCGGTAACCAAGGATCTCCACCACGTCGAACCAGTTTATATTCTCCTTTGAAAAGAGAAACCGAATATGTACCATCCTGAGCGATAAATACGGGAATAGGTTCATACAAGGCATAACCATCCTGCCATATTTGAAATTCGGCACTATTGGACCTTACAGATATAGGCTCACCATTGTAGGTTACTTGCCCCTCCAGCATCGCTTTAGGTTCATCAAAATTATCTTTTTCACAACCTGCCAGCATCAAGCTTATCGATACAAGGCTATATATGATATATTTTTTCATTACAAATAAATTTTCATTAGATATTAAAATTCTAGTGATAAGGATTTCTAACCAGTTTTGGATTGTTATTAAGAACTCCCTGATCTATCGAAGCGTAATAATTACCAAGTCTAAACAAACGAGCTCTTTTAAATCGGGTAGGTCTCATCCTGCTATAGATATAATGATTATCATCTGGATGCCCCGGGCGAACTATTCTATAAGGATATAAACCATAAATTACGGCCTGCTCGCTATTCTCATCTCCATCCCAGATTTCATGTGCAATTCTCCAGCGTTTTAAATCAAAGAAACGATGGTCTTCAAAAGCTAATTCTACTCGGCGCTCATTACGTATATCATCTATGCTAACATTAGCAATGCTATTAGCCGGGAAACCTGCTCGCTCTCTCAAAGTATTCACATAGGTCGTGGCTATTTCAGCTTGCCCTAATTCGTATGCCGCTTCTGCTCCATTTAAATAGATTTCCCCTAAGCGGAACCAAGGCCACCAATTTTCTGAAGCAACACCTCTCGTACTAGCTCCTGAGGCATTACTTAAAAATTTTCGGATATAGAATCCTGTATTACTTACAAACTGTGCATTGTCCTGCGGGCCATCTGCTCCTGTCCATAAATCACCATCTTCGTAAGTACTTCCCAAAGTTTGAGAGGTTTCGTAAGAATATCCTGAACCATTCCAAACCGCTACACCTGCCTGTAAACCGACTGGCATACTTCTAAAAGAAGTCCCGGGGTAAATAACAGTCCCATATAAACGGGCATCTTTATTTTCAAAAATGCCGGTAAGCTCGTCATACACTATAGGGTTACCACTGGCATCTGTGATTTTTAATTCCCCATCGCTACCATCTAAATAATCAAAACTTTCCACCAGATTTAAAGATGGAGTAAGATTGGTTGGATATTCGTTGTCCTCGGTTAAGCTTCTTGGGATATTTTCGTAAGTAAAGCCATGAGTTTTTAAACTATTCTGAAAGTCCTTGGCAAAAATTACCTCATTACTATTTTTATCCATTAGCATCTCATAAAAGTTCATGCCTTTATCTGGATTTTCATCATATAAAGAATAATTTCCGTTCTGTAGAATTTCTTGTGAAGCCTTTAAAGATCTCGTATAAAACTCATTAGCCCTGCCTGCAGGAATCCCAACTTCTCCCCCTGGCAAAGTAATGGGGTTGTCCATTAAGTTATTATACTTAGCTATAGAGCCTGCATATAACATTGCCCTACTTTCTAACGCTAAAGCTGTGTAATAATTAGCTCGCGTTTGGCTATCATTATTCCCTTTAAGATCCTCTTTAATATCCTCTAATTCTGTATAGATAAAATCGTAAACCTGTGCTTCTTTAGACCTGGGAATTTGTAAATACTCAGGGTTACCGCTATAATCATAAATAAGTTGTTCGGTGACCAATGGTACTCCCCCCATTCGTTTTACCATTTCGAAGTACACAAAAGTTCTAATGAACCTGAGTTCTGCTCCGAAAAGATTTTTTTGGTCTACGTCAATTTCGGTACTAAACTCCTCCAGGTTATCGAGAGCTAAATTAATATCTCTTATAAAACCATAATCCCAATAGCGACCATAGTCATAATTATACTGAAAATCATTTCTCCAGTTTTGATCGTTATGGCCAGACCACATCGCATCATCGATCTCTGTCATTCCGCCAACATTAAATACACCGTGTAAACTTGGTAACCTATCATAATAATTAGCAAGAAGGGACTTAATCAAATCGGGATCGTTCCATAATTGTTCATCCCCTATAATATCGCGGGGTTCGCGTTCAAGGAATGCATCATTATCACAGCCCATAACGCTTATAAAGCATGCAACTATTAAGATGCGTAAGATTGTATATTTCATAATAATATTTTAAAAACCACGATTAAAGTGAAAGATTTAAACCAACAACAATTGTTCTTTGTTGTGGATAAACTACTGAAGCATTTGCAGATATTTCTGGATCTATTTCGAAACCATTTACATTATCAAATGAAACCAGGTTAGAACCGGTTACATAAAAACGAAGTCTGTCTACATTTACTTTGGAAACCCATTCCT
>Ga0114908_1001029_pt1 | contig 14418 bp, 1 predicted proteins | sample MalvireepMed_s17_FD_87292 | JGI IMG/M metagenome (GOLD analysis project Ga0114908, IMG submission 87292) | Marine viral communities from the Global Malaspina Expedition - Malaspina viral metaG DeepMed_s17 | ecosystem: Environmental > Aquatic > Marine > Oceanic | place: Mediterranean Sea... | reverse complement strand
TCGGTTATATGTTGATGGTACACATAAATCTTCTGAAACTGAAAATACAGCTTTTAATGCGCTGACCGGCGCTATGGTTGCTTCTTTGGGCGCCCTCGCCGGCCCGTTAAGCGGAAGTGATTCGGATCAGGATAATGGTTATGTAGAAGGAAATGTTGGCTGGGCTCAAGTTTCTGGTTGTTCTTTTGATGAATTTAGATATTGGAAAACAGAAAGAACTAAAAAAGAGATTCAAAGAAATTGGTTTAAGCAGGTTCATGGCGGAACAAATACTGACGATGCAAACACAACTCTTGGTGTTTATCTTAAATTTAATGAAGGCATCGTTGGCATATCATCTTTAGATGAAGTTGCTTTAGATTATTCTGGAAGGCTTAGTAATGGAATAATTTCGAACTACTCATCAGCGATGCGCTCGCTCGGCTCAGCGCTAGAAGAGAGCGGCCACAGCGAGCCGGCAGATCCTATTTTATATGTTGATCATGCTGATGTTGTTGTTACCGGAAGTGATTTAAAGAAAAAAGCAATTGCTCATGATAATGCTAACAGCTCAAAAATGCAGAATATGATACCGTCTTGGTTACATGACGAAGATAACATGAAGGGGGTAACTATAACAGAAGATTTAACGCAGGTTTTATCTCATTATTTTGATGAATTATCAATGTTAATGTCTCACCTTCCTCGTATAAAAGATGTAGAATATCCTACCGGCAGTTTAACACCTACTGGAAGCCTATACAAACCCTTACCATTTGCAAGAAGACTGTTAAGTTCTTATGGTCTTCCAATTCCAGAATTATTTACTGCTGCTACATTTTTAGAACAAGTCCATTCACAAAATGATGCCACTTCTTATACTGGAAGTCTAGAGACAGTTAAAAATCTAATTTATAAAAATATTTATAATAATCTGACGGCCATATACAAATCGAAAGGGACTGAGAGATCTATTAATAACTTTCTTCATTGTGTTGGAATTGATCAAGATATTTATAAAGTAAATCTTTATGCAAATGGCGTTGATTATCAGATTAGGCCCAACTATAAAGTTAGATCAATTAGAGGAAAAGCTTTAGATTTTGGCGGAGCCGCCTCCCGGCAGCTTGGGGTCGCTTATCAATATAAAGAATCATCTAATTCAAACGCAGCTTCGTTTATAACTGGCTCAATGGGCGCACGTGCCGGTGCAACATTCGTATTTACTGGCGATGCAACTAGTATTGAAGCAGATACTGTTACATTAACTGACGTTGCAGGAACTTCCGTAACATTTGAAATTGATGACAACGGAACCGGTAACGGCAACGGCGTCACCGGTGATAACATCGCAATTATTAACCGGGCTATTAACGGTGACGACGTTGTTGGATCGATGGGCCCTGGTAATTTAGCTACATCATTAGCATATTGGATTAATCAACAGACGAACTTGTTGGTAACAGCAACAAATCCTACGCATGCGACGGTTGTACTTGCTCAGGATGATATTGGTACTGTAGGAAACACAACAATTACTTACAGTGACGCATCCGGCATGGATTCCGCAACAAGCGCCTATCCAACAGCTTTTACAGGAGGAACAGATTCTCCTGATGCCCGGGCCCAGGGAATGACTTTAGAGTCAGAAATAGTATTTAGAAAAAATGCTACTCGCGGATCTAAAATTTTTGATTTAGCTGGATTTCATGATATAACATCTTCTATTTTCGGCATGCATACTGCTGAAGATTCTACCGGAACGACGAATGATACAACTTGGCGTTCAGAAGGAACGGGAGATTGTGCCGATATCCGAGTCTACACCGCCCGCGACGAACGATTTTCTGCAAATGCCAAATTTGTTATAACCGGATCTAAAATTGGTGAATTTGAAACTTCTTTAGTTAAAGATTTGTATTCAGGCGATAAGTGGAACCTAGCAATCAGAATTAAACCACAGAAATATCCTCTTTTTGACCAAATTAGTGGTTCTCACGAATCTGCTCCCTCTACTAGAGATAATTATGATTTTGAGTTTTATGCCGTTACACAAACTCACGATATTATTGAACACGAAATTAGTGCTTCAATAGAAATTCCGAATGTATTAGCTGATAAAATATTTTCATTAAATAAAAGGTTTTATGTCGGCGCCGATAGAACTAATTTTAGTGGTACTCTATTAAACAGAAGTGATGTTAAAGTATTGTCCGGACGCGTTTATATGTCTTTCTTAGAAAAGGAAGCAATTAAAGCGCACAACAGAGATATTGATAATTATGGAACTTTAAATCCACTAGAAAACGTTGCATTATTTTCTTCAACATCCCAAGGTCTTAGTATTCCTCAAACTGAAACGTTAGCATTAATGTGGAATTTCGAAAATAATTCTACATCTGATTCTAATGGACAAATGACGATCGCTGACGCTTCATCTGGGTCTGTAGATTTACAGAGTAGACATTCTTGGCTAGGCAAAATGTCAAATGTTCAACATACTGGACGAGCAGATAAATTACCAGTTAGCGACACAAATGTGATTGATGTAGATTTTTTCTCTACTGCAAAGCAACAGTTGCCTGAAGCTATCGGTAGTGACGACATGATACAAATTTTAACCGAGTCTGACGATGTATTATTCACAAGGAACTCAAGACCAACTAACTACTCTCTTATGGTTGAAAAAAGTATGTATCAATCGATATCAGAGGAGATGTTAAATTTCTTTGGGACAATTAATGATTTTCATAATATCATAGGCCAGCCTGTAAACAAATATAGACAAGAATATAAAGATTTACAAAAACTCCGTCAGTTATTTTTTGAAAAATTCGAAGAAGTAGCTGATATAGAAAAATATGTAAATTATTATAAATGGTTTGACAGTGCGCTCACAAGCGTAATACAAGATTTAATTCCGGCTACGGCTCCTTACTGTAGCAATATTGGTAATGTTGTTGAGAGCCATGTATTAGAAAGAAACAAATATTGGCATAAATTTCCTACTTTGGAAATGAAAGACAAGGATGCTTCTCATCCCATCAAGGGTATCGGCGAACTTAAATATAATTGGAGGACCGGTCATCCAAATCCTGGTATCCGCGCAACTGCAACAATTGTATTCGATGGCAACGCAACTACCATTGAAGCAGACACGATTACGTTGGTTGACTCAACTGGTACTTCTGTTGTATTCGAAATTGATGATAATGGTACAGGTGCAGGGAATGGTGTTTCCGGCACTAACATTGCAATTACTAATCGTAATGCGGATGGTGATGTCGTCGCCGGTACAATGGGCCCGGGCAATTTAGCTACATCATTAGCATACTGGATTAACCAGCAGACAAACTTGCGCATAGCGGCTGTAAACGACACCCACGGTACTGTTGTTTTGACACAAGGTGAATTTGGTACTGTTGGAAATACAACAATTGCTTATAGCGATTCGAGCGGTATGGACTCCGTCACGAGTACTCGGCCAACAGCTTTTGCTGGAGGCTCGGGGTTTTCTGAAGATACAAATTGTTTATGGTGGCAGCAGCGCGCTGAGAGAACGATACCTGCTTTAAGCAAATCAGCAGGAGAAACTAATACCGGTAGAGATACATTAAAAGAAATCATAACAACTCAAGTTTCTGGATCGGGCCATCCAACTTCTAAATATAATGGTGGTACTGTAACCAAATATAGTACAGACAGATATGCTACAAGAACTCTCACGAAATATACAGATATGGTTGTACAGCGTATAAACACTCATGGAATAAGACCAAATAGAAAATATTGTTTTGTTTATGAACCTATGAAGTCAATGCCGATGTATAGGGATGATACATCTTCAACAAATCATAAATTTGAAAATCCAGACGGTGTAACTGGCTTACAATCATTTCCAAGCTGTAGTGTAGATGAAATTAAAGAATCAGATAAACGAAAGTGGAAAAATACTATTTCTAGAATGGTTTCTACAACAACGGTTGAAGAAGAAAAATTCAAATTTGACTTGATTGCTCCATATACTATTTTTAGTGCTTCTAACGGTCAAGACGGCGCATTTGGTTATAGAGAACTGTTGGGATCTACACAAAACACCAATCCTAATATTGAAATTAATGATTTACATAGAGATGTATATCATGCTGGTAATTTTATTCAAGCCCCCCTTCAGAGCCCATTTACAAATATGTATGTTGGCGGCCGGCAGGTAAGACATATTTATGAACATTTAAATTTGCCAACTTTAAATTCTGGCTCATCTAGTATAATGCCGGGAGCTGCCAGAGGTTATCATCGTCCTGAAGTATTATCATTTCATGAAGCTTCGAATCAGGCAAGACATGATAGTATTACTTCACCAAAGACATTACAAAAACATACAAATTCACCTTTTGCCCATTACTATCGTGATGAATATGCTAAACGTCCCTTAAATATTAGAAATATTAAAACAGAAAGGATTCCTACTGATATCGGCGGCGGTGGAACAAAAATAGGAAATTATGATAGAGAATATCAGCTTTTCCAGTCTTCAAACCGCATGACAAATAATTTTTGGTTCCGTCGTCAAGCAGGCCTGCCAACCGCGGGCACGACAGGTGTTGCCTCGACCTTAACATTAACTGTTGGAGACGGCAATTATCCAAATACAAATATAGCGGGATATTTTATTAAGATCACTTCAGCTGAAGGTGTAGCAAGAACATATGTATTTTATCCCTTCGTCGTGGCCAGCCACTATTTTTCAACTGGTCACCGTTTCAATGCAGGTGATCTCACCAGCATGCGCGACGGTGATATTCTAGTTAAGTTCGACGAATTCGAGTCGGGCTACACCACCGACGCGGCGGGCACATCCGCCGCGGCGACCGATACCAACTTCGCGTTGTTGTCTGAATTAAAAAAAGCGATAGAACATCAAAATGGCCATGGTGGATACATTACAGTTTCTGGAACACCGGCCGACGCCGACGGCCCACAGACAATTATTTTGACACAAACAAAACCAGGTACAGCAGGAAATACAAGTATCGAACTCGGCGCGGTCCAATCACCCGGCTCGACCACGACCGCGGCCACCCTCCGCGCCTACGGCGGCGGCGTCGTAATCCCAGATAGTTTTTCAGGTGGCGTAAATGGTGCTGTACCATCCAATGTGGTTTCCGGCACCACGGACGTTGCTTCTGCAGTAAGAACTATAAATAAAAATGTTTTTGTTGAGAGATTTTCTTCTCCCGGCGGACCAGAGGTTATGTCTCTAGGATATTTGGATAATGTAAGTGGGCAATATTCAGTTTACAACTCTATGAATTATAGAAATTCAGCTGTTCGTACGCCTTGGGCAATTGGCTCTGCTAGTCTGTTAGTTAGTCCATCAGAAAAAGGATATAATCGCAATGTCGGTGGATCCAATACAACAGCGTCAATTCATAAGGTTCATAATAATAGAAATTATAGAATATTTAATTCCGCTCCAGTACTCGGCGCGAAAGCAACTGCAACATATGTATTCACAGGCAATGCAACTAGCATTGAAGCAGATACAATCACAATAACTGATTCAGTTGGTGTTTCCGTTGTGTTTGAAATTGATGATGCTGGCACCGGCGCGGGCAACGGCGTCACCGGCGATAACATTGCAATTGTTAACCGCGCTCCTGATGGCAGCGTTCGTGCCGGCACAATGGGTCCAGGTAATCTAGCTACATCATTAACTTACTGGATTAATCAGCAGAGCTTTGATATAACTGCAGTCGAAACTGAGGCTAACACAGTTGTGATTACACAAGGTGCAATTGGCACAAACGGTAATAGAGCAATTGCTCATAGCGACGCGTCTGGTATGGATTCCGTAACAAGTGCTTACCCAACGACTTTTGCTGGCGGGCTTGATAGCGATGTCGGCGGCGCTGCGACTTCCTCATTGCGCGATAATTGGTATATGCAAAGAGCAATTCCATCATCAGACCGTAGCTATGCCTGGATTACTGCATCTCTTGCCAAAGGCGGTCATGCTCCCGGCGTTGCTGCTCCGTTTGGCTATGCTTCCGGCTCAGATGAAATACAATTTTTGACTGCCAGTGAGATTGGAATTTTACAAATAGGTACGAAATGGACTGTTTTTCAAAGAGTCTATTACGATCAGGCGCTCGGCGGCGCACAGGGCGGCCTGGGCAGCCAGACGATTCCAGGTAATTTTGTCGGCATGACTTATCTTATTTATGATCCTGTAGAATCTTCAACCAATAATTTAGGATATTCACTTACCGTTCCGGTTTCAAAGATAGCTGCCAACACCGCCGCCGCCGGCATCGCAGCTGTTAAACCTCAATATATGAATCTTTTTACAACTTACGGAGTCCCCCCATCAGGGGGTCTTGTTAATCCTATTGGCATGGACAACTACACCTCTCTGGGCATCGGCGGGATGTCCGCGCAACAACGCTTAGATGGTCCAGCATTCAACACTTTGATGCTTCATCGAAATGGACCATACCAATATCCTTCTTGGAAACAAATTAGAACTGGACAACACCCTGTTGCACGATATCAACGTCGACATAATACTATTACTGTAGCTACTTTTACACAATCTGCTCTTCCGCCTGTAGATGCCAATAACGTCGCGCAACAGCAGGTTGCGCCGATGAAACCAAATAATTATGAAAGTTTTAGACAGCCGCCCGTATCTGTTAATCTACCGATGAATCAAGTGGTTAGGATTAACTCTGGCGGGGGTACAATTCATAATCAGATATTGCCCATTAGATATTCTTATACAAATAATATTGAATTTTTTAATTTTAATCGTCTTAACGATATTGTTCTTCCTGTAAGTCACTATGAAGTTAGAGAGAAACAACTTTATAAAAAACTTCTTCATATGTATGATACCACGCCAGGCATCGACGGCGTTGTGGACTCTGCAGCCTCTTTAGATAGATTAAACTATAGTGAAAGAATATATCCAAGAAAACAGAATACATTTTTAAGTGGTACACGATCTCGTACACAATTTGAGGTTGAATATTGGAGAGACCTCGCAGTCGGCATTGGTGCTCATCGAGATCTTACGACATACGCTGCCGGCCCGGGCTACTACGGGCTCTTAGGCCCCACCCATGGCCTCGGCGTGGACCAAGATTTTTTTGATCAGCCAATCCCAAATCTAAATACCAGATTAAGATTCGAAGTTTCCAACTCTCAAGGTATGGTAATATCAACTGGATCCGTCGATAATCCACGTCTTCATGGCTGTGCTAGTATATGGCCTCTCGATGCTCGCGCCGGCGCAGCTTGTGCTTCTGCAGTTTTTCAGGCTGATGACGCTCTTCTTGACGACGATGGTACCGAACTTATCCTGACAAATACTGATGGTACTTCTGTAACATTTACAACCGATGATTCCAAAGACGCTGACGAGAGTACTGCGACTTTAATCGGCACTCAGGATGCGAACAATGCAGCTGGACTCGGCTCTGGCAAGGCAACGGCGGCTTTATATTATGCTTTTAGAGCCGCAATTGACGCTGGTACGCTAAAAATGACTTTGAGTTCCGTCACTCTTGGAAACTCCACGGCTATGAAGCTTGTCGACGCATCCGGCAACGCAGACGGCACCATGCGCTTAACACAAACTATACCTGGCGCTTCGGGGGCGAGTTCTGCGACGATACCTGCTAATGTGCGTATAAACGGCGGCCAGCCAGGGGTCGATGGAGCTTTTACTTTTGATAATGATGTCATGCTCGTTCGTCCTCAATATTGGAAATCAGGCTCACATTTAGATAATTCTTGGAATGGCCATGGAGGTTATGATGGCGCTGGAGAATTACAGAATGATTATTGCCAATTTCATATGGGAAGTTCTACTGGCTCCTGGTCACGTTTTCAAAATGTTTTGGGATGGAGCACAACCCCAACTGCATTCGGCATGCCCTCATCAAGCGTGCAAGCTCCGCAAACAACTACCACAACCACAAAAAGAGGTCTACGCGCCGGCGCCCAATACAGCCGCCGTGTTATAGAAGTGATAAATCAAGCTGCTGTTGGTACCCTCCCTGGAAATGCAACATCATCAATTCTAGCTGGTGATACAAAATGGGAAGCAGGAGAACAACGACAGTTGTTAGGAAATTCTATTGTAAGTGGCGCTTTTTATAATAATTATGAGGAATACTCCCGCGAATTACGAGTAGCAGCCAAAGACTGCACAATTGTACCAGAGTACAGAGTTTCTGAACATCTTCCAACTTATATAAATAATAATAGTTTTTATAATAATAATCCTGGATGGTTGACGTTAACTGGAGCTACAATTCCGGACTCTTCTAACAGTGAATTTTATAAAGTTTATTCAAACACTGATTTCTTTAAGATGTTCAAGGTTATTCTCAACGACCATGCTGGCGGCATTATAGAAAATAATTATGGTGTACCTCAATCAATTCAATTACGCTGTCAAGCATATATGAAATTCTTACCATATGATGGTTTTTATCCGGCACTGCGTAGTTTACAATTAGCTACATTATTTAGTCAATCTTATGGTGACACCATGATCATGACTGGCTCTTCAGCCCATTACAGGACTGCATTACAACCATTTTTTGCTCCCGGAATTTTATATAATACTATTAAGTCAGGCTTAGCAGTAGATTATCCTATTATGACCGGATCATTTACGCGTCACAACACGTATGATACAATGCATCCGGCGATCACCGGCAGCTCCAGTGGCGGCTTCGCCCACGCCGCCGGCGTTGCATACATAAAATTTAAGAGCATAGTCACCGCCGATAAAACAATTAAGATCGTTTCAACCGATGGTACAACAAAAACATATACCTGCAAGAATGCGGAGAACCTAACAGAAGGTTATTTTGAGGGTCGGAGTTCGGCCACAAATACTGCAAACTCCCTTCAGGATTGTATTGAGGCCGCTCAATATGGGACCACCAAGGGCGGCCACGATGGAAAAATTACTGTCGTCCAGGACGGCGCTGTTTTAACTTTGACACAAGCTGATCTCGGCCCGGGCGGAAATACAGAGATTATAACTGATATAGCTTCTAGCGAAATTGAAATTTCAAATAGGATACCGTTCGGTCTCAACATTGCGGGATTTGCTAGCGGCTCTCACGACCCCGGCGGACCCCCGGCCATCAGCGGCGCATTTGGACATAGGATTCCTTTCGAAGCAATATTAGATCCAGCTGCCGCCCTCGACTCTGTAACAATTGTAGACGCTGAGCCACACCATTCAGCATCTATCGATTCCACAGCTAGCTTTGGTCTTGCAAAAAATCCACTATATAGCATGGCTATGCATAATTTCTTAGCTGAAACTGTTGATTTCTTTTTAGAGGGTAGTCAATTAACAACGTTTATTTCACAACCGGATAAAAATAATGGTCAATTTTTTAATGTTGAACCAATTAGCCCAGCGAGTCCAAATGCAAAAGAATATCGCATGCGGGTTGTATGTTCAAGTGGTGAGAGTTTTGGTTCTCCTGAAACTATGAAGAGCGCACAACAAGCTGCGAGCACTTTTGAGAGCCCGTTTCTTGTTAAAACCCCGCGACAGTGGAACCCACCATCATTAGTTATGTATGAGAGAACTGGAACTCTAAATAATGCAGATATGGAACAACATAAAGGTATTGCAAAAGGCTATGTATATGGTTCTTCATTTGGACCTAGATATAAATTTACAATGATGAATAATTTTGTTTCTCCAATATACGCCAACTCTAAACCTCAAACTGGTTCATACGCACCGTTTACCCCACCATACTATAATAGTTATTCCCACACAGAATTAATTTTTAAGCCCCAAAGATTAGGATATCATACACTTTCTGAAGTATTTGAAAATACATATTATCAAGATTTGAGGATCATTGATTATTTTAATGCCCAACAGAGAGAGGGCAATGGGTCAGATGGCAAAGGTAAACTTTATTGGGCGAATGACTCTGGCGAAAGTGGTGACAACACATCTGATTCGAACCAGGCAATGCAATTAACTGCTTCAATAAATCTCTTCCAATCGGTTGAACAACCGGCAACTGCTTATGATCCCACCGGAGCACCACAATTAATAGATGAAGCTCAATCGTTTCATCGTTGGGCAATTCAAACAAAGTTTGAAACTCCTGTTTTACAGTTTAAAAATGCTAATGTTACGTTACCAACATATGGTTCAGGTTCAGTTGCTCGCGGAATGTGGCACCAATACGGAACTCTCCCCACGGCTGATGAGGGAATTTATTTAACATTAAGGGATGTTCCTCTCGGCGGCCTAGGTTCTCCTGATACTACTGGTTCTTTAATAGATTTATGTGGTTTTACAACGAGCAAACAAAAAATAGGTCGTATTAAAGAATCTAAAACTGTTTCGGAGGCGATTGTAGCGATACCGTTTAGAACAACCAATAAAGGGATAAAAGTTTTTTATCATATCAATAAGAGTTTGGCTCTGCAAGCAGCAGGATTAAAATTACCATCATCTGGCGAGGCTACACCCTCAACATCTTTAACACGAATGGCAGATCTTATGAAAAAATATGTAATCCCACCCAGGTTTGATTGGATTACAGCACACACACACGATATAAAAGACGTCGATCCAGTATCTATGTTTATATTTCCTTTTGAACACCAATTTAATCAAAAAGATCTGCAAGATATTTGGCAAAATCTTCCACCAGATAGTTTAATGACAATAAAAGAGCCAAAATCTTCTTTTGTGGTATTATCTAATGATATTGCACCAAATGAATTAATGGGTAATATACCTCCCGGCGGCCCTGATACGATTGTTGATTCTAATTTCTCTAATGTGAGCCCGGCTCATCAGAATTTAGGAAGACCACCCACTCAATGGCTTGTTTTTAAGATAAAGAAAAAAGCAAATGGAAATTATTATTCTAAGACAATTAGCTCGGCCGACGATTCGAGATTTAGATTTCATTTTAATTTTGGTCAATCTGGCCAACTACAGAGTGTCCCTGCCTGGACTTATAATTGGCCTTATGATTATTTTTCAATGATCGAACTAGCAAAAATTGATGGAACGTTTAAATTTAAAGGAAAACCATAATATTGTTTAAGAGCATAATATTTATTATTTGAAGTGGAGAGTGTAAATGGCAGAATTTTTTGATCAGAAAGAAGAAGTTATAAATATTGAGCTTACTCAATATGGCAAACATTTATTATCTAAAGGTCTTTTTAGGCCTGACGGATACGCTTTTTTTGATGATGATATTTTATATGATACCAATTATGCTGGCTATACAGAATCTCAAAATGATGCACATAATAGAATTAAAACAACCCCGCGCCCGAAACCGCAATATGTTTTTAGAGGTGTTGAAACAGAGTTTAAAAAAGCGAATAAATTAATAAACTTAAACTATGGTAAAGAGACAGGTGCTCCCCAGTCAGCTGGGGATAAATCTTATGGGTTGGCGATACCTATGGGATCTGCTAGTCCTAATTCTAATAGAACTTCGGCATGGGATGTTTATTTCGCAAAAGCACCATTAAGTTCCTCCGCCGCTCATTATACTGGATCGCATGGTTTTGTTAGCATTCCACAGTTAGAAATGGTACACACACTTAGAACTTTTGTAGGTATTGACCAGGCAGCTGCAACGTCAGAGTTTCTTCGTCCTTACCATGCGGTACATGAAATTTTCTCGATAGAATCTGCTATGAAAGAATTTTCGGACAAGCACGGAGCCGCCCCTGAAATATTTTCCGTTTCTGAAACTTTCCAAGATGGTACATTTTTGTTTGAAGAACAAGATTATGTATTTTTATCTGTTAAAGAAGAAAATGCACCGAATTTAAAAGAAAATTTTGATGTTGAGGTTTTTGAAATAAGAGAAGAAATTGATGGTACTACTGGCGCGCCCAAAGAAACATTAAGACAACTGCAGTTTTTACACAGACCAGCGGAAGTAGATAATTTTATTAAAGAATCTGGTTTAACAGCTATGTATCCAGCAGCCACTCCCAATCATGTTGAATATTATTTCACTTTAGACATGGATGGTAACATAGAAGATAGAATATTTTGCGAAGTTGAATTCGAAAATAAGAGAGTAGATTTATTTGCTGATACTGATATAGAATTTGATTGTATTCAATACCCATATCTAGAAGCTCCAATTGTTTATTCTGAGAAACAGATTGATCAAGATGGTACATTAGTAACTGTACCCGAGGGCGAGGAGGATCCCTGCGAATGAAAGTAAATATGGATAGCCTTATAGGAGATTTTATACCAAGTGTTAAAATAAAGAAAATATTTTTAGAAAATACACACGCAACCCCTGAATATCGTATATATCCTCACATTGACCACCCAGATGAGATGAGCCCATACGAATTTAAAGATATATCTGGGATGGGGACAATCACAACAGCCAATGACGTGGAGAACTTTGTTGACCAAACTATGTCTGTGACTATAAATTTATCATTATTTGATACTATTAATATGCGGACTGGTACCGGCCGCTGGTTCGGCGGCGGAGAAGCCGCCCAGGACCAATCGACGTGGTTCGCGAGAAGATCGCTGTCTCGATATTTAAACGTTACAATATTCCAAGTTACACATGATACCGGTAATTTAAAAGGTATAAGATATTTGAAATTGGGTCTTCAAAATTCAAAACAAACTTTTCTTGAAAGAATCGACACGGTGGTCGACCGCGGCATTATAGATCCAACGAGAGATGTGAAAATCACGACACCGCACGAGCTAGCCGGTGGGGCATCTCAAAATAGACGTTTTGACCACCAAGGAAACTTAATTTATGAAATACCGATGACAGTTAATTTTACAGTTCCCTCCGGACAACCAGGAGAATTAGCTTATTTTGTTTACGGCGCGATTGATATTAATAAATTGGCCGACGACCATGGTTTAACAAATTTTCAAGATGACTATATGACCATGGATTCAAATACAGGCTTGTTTGTACCAGGAGGCGGTGGCGGAACCGGCCTTATTGGAGATATAAAGTGTTCTCATGTTATTAATAATGGATCTCCACGCTTATCTGCATATATTTGGAGAAAAGCAAATGGAGAAATATATACGGGGCATGTTGTAAAACACAATAATCAATCTTGGACACAGGGGAAACACGCTGGGTCTGATATGGAAGGCCATGCCTTCTGGCATCCCGGCGTCCTTCTTACCAAACAAACAGTACCTAACAAAGTAGTACAAGATCTTAGAAAGAAAAATAGTCTTTTTAATTTTACTGCTGAATACTCAGCAGATGTACAAGACTTATATACTCCAGCGATTCCTACAAAAATTCGTGCATCTTCTGACGCAGCAAGAAAACCAAATATGAAAAGTTATTTTTCTTCTTTGCTTACAACTAGAGATTTTGCTGGTAGAAATAGATTCTTTTTTTCTATTGATATAGATAATATTATTAGAAGTGAATGTAAATATGGTGCTATTATTTCTAGAACACCAGGAGCTGGCCAGCAATTTGATCCAATTAAACATATTGTTGAAAGAACAAAAGTACGTACATTAAAAATTATTCGTCGCGACCTGGATGGAAAATCTCGGCAAGCTCAAGTGACCGAGACGAAGGGCGGCTTTTTTCCTGGACGCCAATCTATTGACGGAGACTCTGAATATCCTGAAAAAATAATAGCGCATGCATTTAGGACTGATATACACGAGCAGATGACCGCCGTCGCCGGCGCAAAGTCGCTGCACTCGAACACAATGGATCAGGAATGGGGCGATTTTATATCTTTTGGTGATTATCTTCTCAAGACTACTATTAGTCAATTTAATCAGAATCCGGACCAACAGATGAAGCAGATTTTCGGTCAGGATCCGTGGAATCAACCATGGGCATACGGAAATATTCGCCTTATTGGTAATCTTGGTACCACAAATGATAATAAAAGAATTAAAAGTTTTATTGGCACAGATGTTGATGTACAACATTATGAAGGAACAGAATTCCAGTATGGTATTGAACTAGAAATTGAAGACGGAACAATGTCATATGTAGATGAGACATATAAAGATTTGATTAGACACCGGCGCAAGATATTAAATTATTATCAACTGGCTTTGGCCCCTACAGCATTTGACCAAAAAACTAATCAATTTACCGAATATTTTAAAAATGCAATTGCAACAATTGGAACTGGTTTAGATTACCCTGATTTGATGGTTAACATACTTAGAACATTCACAATTGTCGCTGGTTTTTCAGAAAAACCACGCTCACCGTGGATGAAGTTTACGAATAAATTGCAAACCATGGGAATTGATATTGGAACTTCTGATTTTAGTAATTTATTACAATTTCTTACTCCTGATTCTGCGACCCCCGCAACTATTGAAATATTTTTGGGCTTAATGGATAATTTAGTTTATGC
>Ga0114908_1001028_pt1 | contig 14419 bp, 7 predicted proteins | sample MalvireepMed_s17_FD_87292 | JGI IMG/M metagenome (GOLD analysis project Ga0114908, IMG submission 87292) | Marine viral communities from the Global Malaspina Expedition - Malaspina viral metaG DeepMed_s17 | ecosystem: Environmental > Aquatic > Marine > Oceanic | place: Mediterranean Sea... | reverse complement strand
ATGCTCTAGTTACATTAGCTTCTATTGTTGGAAAGCTACTAAAAAACTTACGTCCATCTTTTCTTTGTAGCACAGCTATTTGCTCACCACTTTCATTAGCCTCTACTTTTTTAACAATAACTTCATTGTTAAAAACAGATTTATAATTTGGTACACCACCTCTTTTTATAATGATATTTTTTCTAGGAAGATCAATATGCTGATAGGTACTTTCAGAAGTACTGTTAATTGTTAAAACATCTCCAACTTTAACCTCTTTATCTTGCGCTTGTGACACAAAAGCAAAAAATGAGAATACTGCAATAAATAGCCTTTTTTTCATAGTCAAACAATTCAATTGTTAATATATACTCGTTATATTAACAAATATACAAAATATGACCATTATTTTTAATTCGGAAATTCTTAAATATTTACTAAATATTGGGTATTATTCAACCCTATTTAAAGGCTTGTTCTCCTGTGATATCCGCCCCTGTAATGAGAAGGTGAATATCATGGGTTCCCTCATAGGTAATAACGCTCTCTAAGTTCATCATATGGCGCATAATGCTATACTCACCTGTAATCCCCATAGCTCCTAATACTTGTCGAGCTTCTCTAGCTATATTTAGTGCCATGGCTACATTATTACGTTTTGCCATAGAAATTTGTGCAGTACTTGCTTTTCCTTCATTTTTTAGCTGTCCTAAACGGAGCGCTAACAACTGAGCTTTGGTAATTTCGGTAACCATTTCTGCTAATTTTTTTTGCTGAAGTTGAGTTGCAGCAATAGGTTTTCCAAATTGAATACGCTCTTTTGCATAACGCAATGCGGTGTCATAACAATCCATTGCTGCTCCAATTGCACCCCATGCAATTCCGTAGCGAGCAGAATCTAAACACCCTAGAGGAGCGCCGAGTCCGCTTTTTTCTGGCAGAAGATTTTCTTTGGGAACTTTTACATTATCAAAAATTAATTCCCCAGTAGCCGATGCCCTTAAAGACCATTTATTATGGGTTTCTGGCGTAGAAAACCCCTCCATACCTCGTTCTACAATGAGACCGTGGATTCTCCCTTCTTCGTTCTTTGCCCATACCACAGCAAGATCTGCAAATGGAGCATTAGAAATCCAGAGTTTGGCACCATTTAAAAGATAATAATCTCCTGCATCTTTAAATTTGGTTTCCATTCCTCCCGGATTAGACCCATGGTTAGGCTCTGTAAGTCCAAAGCATCCTATAAACTCTCCTGAAGCTAATTTAGGGAGGTATTTTTTCCGTTGAGCTTCTGTTCCATACTTCCAAATAGGATACATTACTAAAGACGATTGTACAGAGGCTGTGGAGCGTACACCACTATCTCCTCTTTCAATTTCTTGCATAATTAAACCGTAGCTAATTTGGTCGAGACCAGCGCCTCCATATTCTTCTGGAATATAAGGACCAAAAGCCCCTATTTCTGCCAAACCATTAATAATTTGTTTTGGAAACTCAGCTTTTTGTGCAAAGTCTTCAATAATAGGAGAAACTTCCTTTTTAACCCAACTTCGGGCAGCATCTCTAACTAATTTATGTTCTTCAGAAAGTAAATCGTCTAGATTATAATAATCGGGAGCTTCAAAAAGGTCTGGTTTCATGGTTTATTTTATAAGAATTGTTTCTCTCAAATATAACCAAAGAAATATAACATAGCAAAGACTAAAAGTTACATTTAAAACTTTATATAAAGTTTACATACTAAAAAAGAGCATCTAAAATTAATTAAATGCTCTATTCATTATTTTAAAACTAATTTACTAGGTGTTATACTTCGTAATTATCCCAAGTAGCAATTTCGTTTCTTTCTTCAGGTTTAATACAAATATCTAAAGTACGCTGGTCGTATTTTAAATTGTATTGCGCCAACACATCATCTGGAACACCATCCCAAACATTTGGTGTATTTCCTACGTATCCAAGATATTTTATTCCTTCTTCACTTGTAAAATACCCAGTAGAAACTAAGTCTCTTAAACGAGAGAAAAAGCGTTCTCCTTGAATAAATTGTGGTTTTACATCATCTGGATATGCAATATCTTCAATAATTTCTATTTGCTGCTCCTTAGAAGCATCTTTAAAAACTTTATTAAAGCGCTTATTACTTTCGTGGTCTATCCACATTAATCCACCGCGCAATGGCAATTGGTGGTGCGGCATATCAAAAACTATATATGCAATAAAATCTACAACCCCAACTTCACTAGCGGCACTATATTCTCCTTCAGCAGGAATAATAATATCTGCTAAAACAGTAAGGGTAGCCAATTCATGGTCATTAAAATAAACTCCTTTTGCACGTAATTCTTCTTCGTAAGCAAGTTCTTCTTTTGTACGAGTAGTATCGTAATTATTATCGCTATCGCTTGGTGCGTCGGTTTTTGCTATCGTTGGTTCTTCGGTGTCTGTTAAACACGACGAAAACATAAATCCGGAAGTTACCGTACCAGCCACCATGGCTTTTAAACTTTTTCTTCTATCCATGATTTTTATGTTTTAAATATTCATTTTTTTCATTTCCTGAGTCAGATAATCCGATGCTCTCCAAGCAAGGGCAAGAATTGTCCATGTTGGGTTTTTATCGGCTTGAGATACAAAAGCTCCTCCATCTACTACAAATAAGTTTGGCACATCGTGCGACTGACTATACTTGTTCAAAACAGAAGTTTTAGGATCGTTCCCCATACGAGTTGTTCCCACCTCATGAATTATTCTACCAGGTGCTTCCAAGCCGTAATTATCTTCTTTCCCTGGTTTATCGCCTAAAGGAATAGCTCCCATATTATGATACAATTCTTCAAAAGTATCTTGCATATGTTTTGCCTGTTTAACCTCATCGTCTGTCCAATTATAGTTAAAACGCAATACAGGGATTCCAAATTTATCAACTACATTCGGATCGATTTCACAATAATTATCTTTTTGTGGAATACTTTCTCCTCTTCCTGCCATTCCAACAGTTGCACCATAAAATTTATGAACATCTTCTTTTAGACCTACACCATAACCTCCAGCTTTTTTCTTCTCTCCAAATCTTCCATTAAGATTTTCCATTCCCATTCCAGCTCCATAGGATGGCATTCCCATTCCACCCCAATATTCTATATGGTATCCTCTAGAAAATCCAAGATCTTTTTTATCGTTTAACCACCATGGTACATATAAATGCATTCCACCAACACCATCTTCGTTATAACGTTTACGCTCCATTAATTCTGGTATGATAGCCGAACGACCAGCACCAGTAGAATCGTGTAAGTATTTTCCAACTACGCCACTAGAATTTGCCAATCCGTTAGGGAATCTTTCCGATTTTGAATTTAATAGAATTCTTGCAGAACCACAAGCACTAGCCGCCAATATTACAACTTTTGCTTTTACGGTATATTCTTGATTATCATATTTATTTACGTAGGATACTCCTGTTGCTTTTCCGCTTTCGTCTGTTAAAACTTCTCTAACCATTGCATTTACATACAAGTCTACGTTATCATATTCTAATGCAGGTTTTACTAATACAGAAGAAGAAGAAAAATCTCCATAAATACTACAAGAACGAGAACACTGACTACAATAAAAACAAGCCCCACGGCGATCATCAACTCTTTTAGTAAGGATTGATAACCTTGAAGGAATTACAGGAATATTAGATTTTGCTCCTGCTTTTTTCAAATATAGTTCATGCAAACGAGGTTTTGGAGGTGGTAAGAAGAAGCCATCTGGCTCATTATGGATATTCTCTTTACTTCCAAACACTCCAATTAACTTATCAACTTTGTCATAATAAGGTTTTACATCATCATAACCAATAGGCCAATTATCTCCTTTACCATCAAAGTCTTTTCTTTTAAAATCTAAAGGACCAAAACGAAGGGAAATACGTCCCCAGTGATTTGTTCTACCGCCAACCATTCTTGAACGAAACCAATCAAATTTAGTTCCGTTTTTATGTGTGTAAGGTTCCCCATCTAGTTCCCATCCTCCATAGGCCATATCAAAATCTCCAAAAGGACGTTTTGTACCAGCACCACGACGCGGGGATTCATAAGGCCATTTAAATTGTGTTTGTTGCTCGGGGTTTGCAGGATCAAAATTTGGACCCGCTTCTAGCAATGCTATTTTAAAGCCAGCCTCAGATAGAATTTTGGTAGCCATTCCTCCTCCGGCTCCAGAGCCTACAACTAATATGTCGTATACTTTAGAAGCTTCTTTAATTTGAAAAGACATTTTGAGTTTGTGTTTAGTTAATATTAATTACGTTTCTTTTGAAAATCTCGTAGGCAAACTACAAGGTAGTTTATTTTAGTTATTTATAAAGAGTTTTGTTGGGGGGGCTATTACTCATGTGAAAGTTTAGCTCTCCCCCTTTTTCAATATCACTATGTTTTATAAATGGTTGTTTTAACTCTTTTCCATTTAATAACACTTTGTCTACAAAGACATTTTCTTCGGATTGATTTTCAACAATCACTTTAAATTTATTTCCGTTCTCAAGATTTAAGGTAGCACTTTTCATTGCAGGACTTCCTAATGCATATACATCTGAGCCTGGAGCAACAGGGTAAAACCCTAAAGTACTAAAAATATACCAAGCACTCATTTGTCCGAAGTCGTCATTCCCACCTAAACCATCTGCTTTTGGCTGGTACATTGCTTTTAAAATCATTCTAATTTTATCTTGAGATTTCCATGGAGTATCTGTCCAATTATATAGATACACTACATGATGAGAAGGTTCGTTTCCATGCACATAATTTCCAATTATTCCTTCACGAGAAATATCTTCGGTATTCTCAAAATATTTATCTGGTAAATCCATAGAAAATAGCGAATCTAAATGTTGGGAGAAGGTCTCTTTTCCACCCATCATTTCAATCATAATTTTAGGCGCATGAGGCACATACAAACTATAATTCCAAGAATTCCCTTCTATAAAACCTTGTCCGTGTGTATTTAAAGGATCAAAATCTTCTTTAAAGGTACCATCGTTTAATTTTGGACGCATGAAACCACTTTTGGCATCATAAACATTTTTATAATTTTCGGCACGTTTACTAAATTCATTATAAATAGCGTCCTTTCCAAGTTTCTTTGCTGCTTGAGCAATTGCCCAATCGTCATAAGCGTATTCTAAGGTTTTAGAAACAGAAGAACCATTTTTATCTTCTGGAACATATCCTTTTTCCATGTAATATTTTAATCCATCATAATATGGAACTTTTGCAGTATGAACGCTTGCCATAAGCGCAGCCTCCGCATCAAAACCTGTATTTCCTTTTACAATAGCATCGGCAATTACAGAAACACTATGGTACCCAATCATACACCAATTCTCGTTAGCATAATGAGACCAAACAGGTAGCATACCATGTACACTTTGATTGTAATGCGCTACCATAGAATTAATCATATCCGAATTTCTCTTTGGCTGTAACACATTAAATAATGGGTGTAAAGCTCTGTAAGTATCCCACAATGAAAAACTAGTGTAGTTTGTAAAGTTTTCTGCTTGGTGGATATTCATATCCAAACCACGGTATTTTCCATCAACATCCATATATATTGTAGGCCCAAGAAAAGCATGATACATGGCTGTGTAGAAATTTATCATTTCATCATGATTGATTGGATCTAGTTGTACTTTATTAAGCTCTGCATTCCAATTATTCTGAGTTTCTTGTTTTACCTTTTCAAAATCCCAATGAGGAATTTCTACTTTCATATTATTAATAGCACCTTCTGTACTTACAGGAGAAATGGCAAATTTAATCTTAACTTTTTCTCCTTCGGAAGTATTAAAATCGAAATATGTTTTGATATTTTCTCCAGCCATTTCAGGAAAGTTAGTACTTTGATCAAACTTTCTCCAAAAACCTTTATAAACATTATCATTATGGTTTTCCTGTCCATATTTTGCAATTGGTTTACTAAAAGCCATAGCAAAGTATACTTTACGAGTTCTAGCCCAACCATTTGTTTGTCTGTAACCAGTAACTAGCGTATCGTTTTCAACCCTAACAAAAGTCCAAACGTTTTTTTCTTTGTAATTATAGATTCCAGATGTTAGATCTAAAATAATATGAGACGCTTCCGATTTTGGAAATGTATATTGATGCATTCCCACGCGCGTAGTAGCAGTTAACTCTGCTTTAATATTATAATCTTCTAGCTGAACACTATAATAACCAGCTTCTGCATGTTCATTTTTATGTGAAAAACGAGAGCGATATCCACTATCAGGATTAGTTTCTGTTCCCGGATTTAATTGAAGGTTTCCAGTAGTAGGCATAATTAAAAAATCTCCTAAATCTGAATGCCCTGTCCCGCTGAAATGGGTATGACTAAAACCTACAATAGTAGCATCATCATATTGATATCCTGCACAATATTTATAAACATCTGGGTTGTAATGCCCATCTATTTCATAGGGAATGGTGTCTGTATCTGGACTCAATTGTACGCTTCCAAAAGGAGCCGTTGCTCCAGGATATGTATGTCCCATTTTGGCAGTACCAATCATAGGATCTACATATTGAACCAAATTTTGGAGTTCATCAGTAGCTTTAGAAGTTACCTCCTGAGAGTTTTCCTTTTTTTGACTACATGCTGTTGCAAATACTGCTACCGATACATATATCGTTCCTCTTAAAATATTCCTGTTTATAAATCTAGGGGATTTAATCATCATTGCTCTTGTTTTCAATTTCTATTTTATTCGTTGGATAAAGAATAAGGAGCATCGTCTTTTGCTGTTCCTCTATTTTTATTAGGAGTATTGCTCATTTCAAAATCGATTTTGGCACCTTCTAATAGCGCTTCATGACTGATATAATTTTTGCTATAATTCTGACCATTAAAACTCATTTGTTGTACATATTTGTTGTTATGGTCATTGTTTGGAGCATTGATAATTACCTCATTACCGTTTTGCAATTCTAAGGTAAGCTTTTTAAATAATGGTGTCCCTATAACATATTCGTCGGTTGCTGGACACACAGGATAGAATCCCATAGCAGAAAATACATACCAAGCAGATGTTTGTCCGTTATCTTCATCTCCGCAATAACCATCTGGAGTAGGCATATACATTCTATCCATTGTTTCTCTAACCCAATATTGAGCTTTCCATGGTTGTGATGCATAATTATACAAATAAATCATGTGCTGAATAGGTTGATTTCCATGTGCATACTGTCCCATATTTGCAATTTGCATTTCTCGAATTTCATGAATAACACCTCCATAATAGCTTTCATCAAAAACTGGAGGTAAAGAAAATACTTCGTCTAATTTGGCAGTAAAGTTATCTTTTCCACCCATTAAATCTATAAGTCCTTGTACATCATGAAAAACAGACCATGTATAATGCCAGCTATTACCTTCTGTAAAAGCATCACCCCATTTAAAAGGGTTAAATGGTTTCATAAATTTACCATCTTTATTTTTACCCCGCATTAAATTGGTTTCCTTATCAAATAAATTTTTATAATTTAAGCTTCTTTTTTTGTATAAATTAATCTCTTTTTTTGGTCTGTCTAATGCTTTTGCTAGTTGATAAATTGCAAAATCATCATAGGCATATTCTAAGGTACGCGCTGCATTTTCATTAATATCAACATCATAAGGCACATACCCTAAATCTTTATAATACGCTGCACCAGCACGACCAACAGCGGTAAGTGGACCCGCATTATTTGCTCCATGAATAACAGCTTCGTAAAGCGTTTCTATATCATATTTAGCATTTTTATTTTTGAGATAAGCGTCTGCAACTACCGATGCTGAATTATTACCAACCATAACATTTCTAAGTCCTGGGCTTGCCCATTCTGGTAACCATCCGCTTTCTTTATATGCATTTGCTAAACCTTCTTGCATTTGAACACTTAATTCAGGATACATTAAATTTAATAAAGGAAATAAAGAACGGAACGTATCCCAAAATCCTGTGTCTGTAAACATATACCCAGGAAGTACTTTTCCGTTGTATGGGCTATAATGTACAACATTTCCATCTTTATCGTATTCAAAAAACTTTCTAGGGAATAGTAATGAACGGTATAAGCAAGAGTAAAATGTTTCAAATTGATCTATGGTTCCCCCTTCAACTTTAAGTCTGCTTAACTCTTTATTCCAAGTTTGTTTTCCAGCTTCTTTTAACGCATCAAAATCTTTCTCTTTTATTTCTTTCAAGTTAATTTCAGCTTGTTCAAAACTGATAAAAGAAGAAGCTATTTTAGCATTTACTTGCTGTCCTTTTTTAGTTTTGAATCCGATTACAGCACCTACGTGGTCTGCTTTATTCTCTAAGGCATCTTGTAATTTATTGTTACTGAAAGTATTTGTACTAGTAAATGGTGTATCAAATTCAATTACAAAGTAGTTTTTAAAATTTTCTGGAACTCCACCACTATTTTTTGTAGTATACCCAATAAGCTTATTTTCTTCTGGGAGTAGTTTTATATAAGAACCTTTATCTAGTGCATCTATTACTACGTATGCGCTATCGGTTTCGGGGAAAGTAAATCTAAAACGCGCAGCTCTTTCTGTGGGAGTAATTTCTGTTGTTACATTATGATCTGCTAGGTAAACACTATAATAATGCGGTTTAACAATTTCAGATTTATGAGAAAACCAACTTGCACGTTCATCTTCATTGAAAACTAATTTTCCAGTTATTGGCATAATGGCAAACTGTCCATAATCGTTCATCCAAGGAGATGGTTGATGCGTTTGTTTAAACCCTCGAAGCTTATCTGCATCATATTCATAAGCCCAACCGCTTCCCATTTTACCTGTTTGTGGGGTCCAGAAATTCATACCCCAAGGCATTGCAATTGCTGGATAAACGTTTCCGTTAGACAAACTCGGATTTGAGTCGGTTCCCATTAAAGGTTTGACATAATCTATTGGGTTTTCAATGGATGTTATTTGTTTTGTTTGTCCAATAGAAAGTGTACAAACAAATAATAGTGAGGTAAGGAGTAAAGTTCTCATAAAGTATAACTTAAGTTGTCTCCACATTGTGTGGTTTATTATATTCTTTTATAATTTAATTAACCGATTTAGTCACTAAAATATAAAAGTATTCTTTTTGAATGTGTAATGTAAACCAATCTTCTTTAAAATGATTCTCCCACTCATAAAAAAACAGAGCGGGAGTAATCAAACTAACTAATTGATTATAAAGAATTATTTTTAATATCCAGGGTTTTGTTCTAAATTAGGATTGTTAGCAATTTGATTTGCTGGAACTGGATAGATCTTTTTATTTGGATCTCCAGTTGGTTCATGATCCCACCATGCTCCATCTGTATATTTTCCGAATCTAATAAGGTCTGTTCTTCTTTTACCTTCAAATATAAATTCTCTTCCTCTTTCAGCTAATAATTCATCCAATGTTAATGTAGCAGATGTATACATTTCACTTGGCCAATCTGTATCAGAAAAAGCACGTTTTCTTGACTCGTTAATTAAGTCTACAGCTTCTTGAGTAGCAGTTCCACCATTTTTACGCATTATTGCTTCAGCTTTATTGAAGTAAATTTCTGTTAAACGATATAATACATAATGGTTTTCCCAGTAATTATCATCGTCTAGGGTTCCCGATTGATATTTGTTAAAACGAGCACCACTATTTTCTTCCCCTTCAGACATACTTCCTTCACTGCTCATATCGCCTTCACTCTCTCTACGGATACTGTTTACATAAACTAATGGGTCTCCATTATATTCTTCTGTACCTAAAACAGGTTCATTTGTACCATAAACATATTGTGGTCCGAATAAAAACCATTCTTCTTTTCTTAAATCAGTTTCATCATATGCATCAAAAGCACTTGGAATTACTACAAAAGCATTCCATCCTGAATAGCCAACATTTAAAGCTTCAGACATATTACCATAACCAAAGAAGAAGCCTCCCCAGTTAAAAGTAAATCCGCCTTTTCTACTGTAAGCTATTTGGTATAAATTTTCTGGAGATGTTTGGTTTGTGTTTCCAAATGTTTTAAGAATATCATCTGCTAACTGAGGAGTTCCACCAATTCCACCTGCATCACCATCAATAATTTTATCACAAGCTGCGATACATTCATCCCACATTGGAGTTCCAGACCATTCCTCAGCATTTAAATAAAGTTCTGCAAGCATTGCATAACCAGCTGTTTGAGTGGTTCTTCCTATTAATTCTTCAGAATATTTAGGTAATTGAGGTACATAAGTTTCTAATTCAGTTTTTATAAATTCAAAAACTTCAGTTCTTGGCGCTGTTGGCGGGTTTAAAGGTTCACCAACTTTAGTAATAATAGGTACATTACCCCATAAATCCATTATTTTTATATAATGGAAAGCTCTTAAAACATATAGTTCTGCTAAAACAGATTGTAATTCTGTTTGAGTCATCCCAATATTTTCAGGATCTGTAATTCCCGAAATATCTTCGATAGCAGCATTTACATACCCTACACCAGTCCACATAAGAGTCCAAGTACCTCTCATTCTACTCTCATTACTTGTCCATGTATGGTAATGTTGCCTAAAGTGGTCTCCTCCATCATAACCATGGCGCCCCTTTTGAGGCCATGCTATTTGATCTGAAGAAGCTTCACTATGATAATAATAAGCACTTTGTCCAGTAGGAGCTAACCATGCCTGCATATGAGTGAATGGTCGTAGGGCTCCTTGAAGAACTTCTGTTTTGTTATTGTAAAAATTATCTGAATTGAGTTCGCTATATACATTTTCATCAAGATCGGTACATGATCCTGCAAAAAGGATAGAACCTGCGATAAAAATATTTTTTAAGTTTCTTATATTTTTTTTCATCATTTTATTTTTTAGAATCCAATGTTTAGTCCTAGTGTCCAAGTTTTTGTTCTTGGGTAAAAATCTCTTCCATCAATACCTGTTGTAAAACCAGTATCTTGAAGTTCTGGATCAATTCCACTATAATCAGTAAATGTGGCTAAATTTCTACCTGAAACGTATATTCTAAACTTTTGAATATACTTTGATTCTACAGGCACATTATATCCTAATGTTACATTGTCTAATTTAACAAAGTCTCCTTTTTCTATATAATAATCAGAGTATTGAGGGTCATCGTCAATATCATTATGTTTTGTGATTGCGCTTTTTAATAGGTTGTTAGGCAACCATTTTTTATTCCCGAAATACATATCTTTTGTATTTAGAATATCAAAACCAAATTTACCTCTAAAGAATATTGTTAAATCAAAGTTTTTATATTTAAATCTATTGCTTAATGAAGCCATATACTTAGGTACTCCATTTCCGATAATAGATAAATCGTTTTCGTTCATTTCACTTGCCGTTCCAGTTGTCCCGTCTGCTTTGTAAAAAAGCCACTTTCCATCATCTGTAAGTCCAGCGTAACGTTTACCGTAGAAGTTACCAATAGACCCTCCTTCTTCTAAACGGATAGCATTACCTAAATTACCAGGAGATGGCAATCCTCCAAACTCTAACCAGTTTGCTTGAAAGTTTTCATTAGACAATTTAGTTAACTCATTTGTTTGGTAACTTCCAGTTAAGTCTATTCCCCATTCAAAATTTTCATTTCTAATAGGAGTTCCTGAAATTAAAACTTCAATACCTTTATTTTCTAACTCACCAACGTTTGTAAAAATTGCATCTCTTACAAATGGAGGTTGTTGTGCAGTATAATTATAGAGAAGGTCTTTTGTTTTACGGTCATATAAATCTATAGAACCATTTAATCTATTTTGGAAAAAACCATAATCAATACCCAAATTCATTTCATGTTTTTCCTCCCATTTTAAATTTGGATTAGGATTTCTTGAAGCTCCATAAGTTTGATAGTAAACACTATTCTGTGGATAAACTCCTCCATCACTTAATGTTGATAAAGATTGGTAATTTGGAATCCCTTGATTACCAGTTACTCCGTATCCAAATCTTAATTTCAACATATTAACATCTTCTACTCCCTTTAAAAAACCTTCCTCGCTAAGAGTCCAACCTACAGAAGCAGCTGGGAAGTTACCCCACTTATGATTATCTCCAAAACGAGATGATCCTTCACGACGCAATATAAATTGAGCAAAATATTTTTCTTTATATGCATAATTAACTCTTCCGAAAAAACCTACTAAAGTGTTATCTTCTTTAAAGCTAGCTAGACCAGGTCTTGGTAATTGAGTATTGTTAATTGCCGTACCAGCTCCCAAATTCCAGTCAAGAAATCCATCTGTTGTAAAACCACTATTATCTACACTAAACTCTTCTAATGTACTGTATTGATAACTATAACCGGCTATTGCACCAAAATTATGATTTTCTGCAAAAGTTCTTTTGTATTCAAAAGTTGCTTCAAAAGTTTTACTCCAATCTAAATGATTAAATTTTCTAGCGTAACCTGTTCCTTGATATTGAGTAGCTTCTCTTTGATCCCAATCGTTTTTAGAACGATATTGTCTCTCATTGTAATTATTTCGAACATAAGATCCAAAAACACTCGCATTAAGACCTTTAGCTAATTGAAGTGTTAATCTTAAATCTCCTGAAAAAACCTCTTCTTCTCTTTGAGATATTCTATCTGCTAAACGGTGCATAGGGTTATAATTGTTATAAGCCTGCGTTTCAAAAAAAGTACCATCAGGATTTCTAATTGGTGCGGTTGGATTACGTTGTATAGCTTGTTCGAAATCTCCATTTGTTGTACCATCTGGATTTGTTCCACCTAACAAATTTGCATTGATGAAATTAGCAGCAATATTAGACTGAACCGTTAATAAATCTTGTAATCCTTTATGATTGATACTAAAACGCCCTCCAAATTGCTCCCGTCCATTTTCTTTTGGCATTCCTTCTGCATCATTATAAAACAATGAAGCTCTATAACTAGTTTGATCTCCTCCCCCAGAAAGAGAAAGGTTGTGATACTGGCTCAAGTTACTTTTGTTTAATAATTCGTCATATAAATCTGTAGAAGCCCCAAAATCTTGATCTTGAGATATAACACCTTGAGCTATTAAATCTCTAAATTCTGATGCAGTTAGGTATTCAGGTTTCTTATCTACAAACTCTTGTTGTATATATGTGTTATATTCTGTTTTGGTCTGACCACTTTTCCCCTTTTTTGTGGTTATAAGAATAACCCCTGCATTACCTCTCGTACCGTATATTGCTGCCGCTGAGCCATCCTTTAAAACATCTATAGATGCAATATCATCTTGTTGTAAAAGGTCTAAATCCCCACCAGGAATACCGTCTATTACAATTAAAGGCGAAATATCTCCTTCCAATGAAGACACCCCACGTAGCTGGAGTGAAGCATTCGAGTTCGGATTATTACCTTGCGTTCTTGTGATGTTTAATCCAGCCACTTTCCCTTGGATTAAGTCCATAGGAGACCTTACACCTCCTTGATTAAAGTCTTCTGCTTTTACAGATGCTACAGCAGAAGTAATTTCCTTTTTCTTTTGCGTACCATAACCTACAACAACCACTTCATCTAGTGCTTGAGTATCTGGCTGTAAAGTAACATCGATAGAAGTTTGTCCTGCTACAGCAATTTCTTTTGATTTAAAACTTACATAACTAAAAACTAATGTTGCGCCTTCTGAGACACCTGTTAGTGTGTAATTTCCATCAAAATCTGTTTGTGTCCCATTTGTTGTTCCTTTTACCAAAACATTGGCTCCAGGCAATGGACCATTCTCATCTGAAACAGTTCCAGAAACTGTTTGTGCTTGTGTGTATCCAAAGCATATAAATGCTATTGGCAACACTAGCCTTTTAAATAAATTAGTTTTCATAAATACAGTTAGTTAATAATTAATTTTATACTAAAACGATTTATTAATTAAAGAAAAAACAATGCTAAAACTTAGCTAAGACAAATAGCTAAAACGTTTTAGCAATACGTTTAAAAAAATAGAAATGATTTTATCTCTATAAGTTTCAATTAATAAATTGCATAATATACCCGCTATATTACAAAAAATATGACATTCCTACAAAATAAAACATATTATTTTAAGAAATAAGTAATTTAATATGTGGGTAATTCTGATTAAGAATAGAAGGCTAGACCTACATTTTTAAATAGAAATCTTTTGTAAGTGTTATGTATTCTGGGGTGTATACATGCCTTTCGGTTTCTATGATTAATTCAGAATAAGTAGATGAAACGTTTTTAAATGAAAGCTCTAAAAGTGTTCTTTTTATTTCTGAAGTAGGGTTTCCTTTTACACGGGTAATACTTAAAGGGAAGAGGTTGTTAGCTTTGGCAATTTCAAGAAAATAACTTTCTTCTTTATAAGGTAAAATAACATTGAATGTTCCATTTGGACTTAATAATTTAGCAGCTCCAGAAATTAATTCTTCAAAAGGGAGTGAAAAATTAAATCTAGCT
>Ga0114908_1001024_pt1 | contig 14441 bp, 13 predicted proteins | sample MalvireepMed_s17_FD_87292 | JGI IMG/M metagenome (GOLD analysis project Ga0114908, IMG submission 87292) | Marine viral communities from the Global Malaspina Expedition - Malaspina viral metaG DeepMed_s17 | ecosystem: Environmental > Aquatic > Marine > Oceanic | place: Mediterranean Sea... | reverse complement strand
TTCTTAAACATTCCCAGCCTTTTCCCAAACCCTGACCATTCAGGTACGGTTACATTCCCGTCTTTCAGCATCTTGGTTCCGTATTCAAACGCTTCCTTCCGTTCCTCGGCAGTATCTAACGAACCATATATCCTCATCATCAAATCAACCATGCTTTTTAGGTCCGGCGGCAGAAACGGCCTGACCATCTTTAACAGAGACATTATCTCCTCCTTTAACTTCGACTGCTTTTACCCGTGACTTTGCGGCAGCCATGACGCATCTGCGGAAATTCTCATCCTCAGCTAAGTACATCTCCGCTACTGTAATAATATCATTTACGGTTATTTCCACCTGTGGCGCAGTTCCGTTAGTTGTCATTAGGTTCTCCTATGGCTTTGGATATTTATCCTTAACCGCTTTTATTGCCGTTTTAAATGTCGTGGTTGAATCTGCTTGGTCATGGTAAAGCATATCGAGTTGTTCCTGAACAGATGGATACTCTGCCTCACGCTTTCGCTTGTACTCAGCTGCATCAAACGCTGCTTGCATACTCGCAAGTTCTGTAGTCAGTTCAGATTCTGTCGGTTTACTTTTTGAACCATCATGTATAACCAGATTTGCATAAACCTGATTATCCCAAGGGTCAAACCCAAACCATTGACCTCCGTGCATTTTGACCAAGACATCTTGAATATGATTCGGTCTACCTGTCGTATGGTCCATTCTATGTATCTCCTAATCTAATAAATTCCATCCACGTATTATTCGCACCAGAACCTGCAATTGTTATGTTTGACTCAACGTCTGCATATGTAAATCTAACTTGGTCGTTACTGGTATTTGTAACATCTATAATTGCAGAACACATTCCTGTTTCTTCTTCATTGGCATCTTTGTTCATCATACATCGAGATAGTTGGGCAGAATCACTTGAAAAACCATCGTCTGATGTTTCGATATAAAATTGCTCTGCTGTTCCGTTTCCCGAACCGAAGATGCTGATGTGAAATGCAACGTACCATACGCCTGTCGCAGGAAATGTAAATTCTCCACTGACTACCGTCATCGCACTACCTATTGAACCAAATCTACCTGCCGCAGGAGTAGATGCCGCAAGGTTTGCTGTTAATGTTCCAGTGCCAACTGCTCCTGCATTAAAGTCACTTGTCAATGTCCAATTTGACGCATATGTTATGCCACCACCTACTCCAGATAGGAAATGCGCTCTTGTCTGCTTACGTAATGTTCCGCCTGCTCCATCATCAATGACTATTAAATCCGCATCATCGGCTGTTGAGGATGCTGTCATGTTTTGAATATCAAGTGTGAGTACACCACTAGAATCAGATATACCTGTAGACGTTACTGTTCCTGCATTTACCCCTGCAAGATAAGACGTAAGAGTATCAAGCCCAACTTTCTTTAGCACTCCTCCGTCATTGTAAAGAAGTTCGTCTGCCGCTGCCAAGCCGGAAGTAATTTCTGTCTGCCCGGAAATAGTATTGTTGTTCAGCATAGACCCTTCAACTGCATTTGCCTGAATCGTTCCTGCCCCTGTTACATTACCTGAACCATCGAAAGATGCTGAAGTCCAAGCCACATCTCCGGTCATGGCAATAGTCCGCCCTGATGCCAGAGCTGTTGCTGTGGTTGCATTACCAGACAAAGCACCTGAGAATGTAGTTGCAGCTACTGTGCCAGAACTGGGGTTATAAGTAAAATCTCCATCCGATTCCAGCCCAAGGTTCCCTCCATCCACATCTCCGCCTGCTGTAAAAATAACTGCATTGGTTTCGTTGGTGCTTTCGTTGTCTGTAATCGTTACAGTAGTAGCTATGGCGGCGGTTCCTGTAGTATCCTGATTTAACGTTCCAACAACTAAATCAATTGTATTATCAGCGTCTTGATACGTAGCTGTTATTCCCGTTTCTGTATTGCTTGTGAACATAGCTCCTGCTGTGTCAGATATATATTCAGCAAGGGTTGTACCATCTACTGTAATAGCATCCGCTTCCAAAGTCCCATCAATATCAGCATTACCCGATATATCTAAAGAACCTGCGTCTAATTCCCCTGTCAAAGTTATATTTCTAAATGAACCTATGTCTTTATTGCTATCAACCACCACACCTAAACTAGCGGAAACTGTACCTGCGGTTACATTGTCTAGTACATTCAGTTCAGCCGCAGTCGAACTAACTGCTGTACTGCCAAGAACAAGTTGTCCATCTGGTATTACTATCCTAGCCGCACCATTAAAAATTAAATCATCAACACTTGTATCCCATGTCATATTTGCAGATGCAGCGTCACCATAAAATATAATGTCGTAGCCTTGGTCGTTAGCACCTACAGTTATTGTATTGTCAATTTGTATTGCACCATCTATATCAACAGCGTCTAGGTTTGCTGTGCCATCTACGTCAAGGTCTGTACCCACATATAACTTCTTCGCTATGCTGGCTCCACCCTCTGTCCTCAAAGCACCAGTATCCCCGGACGCATCAGAGGAATCTGTAGCATCAGTGATATCTAAAATTTCGGCTACAGTTACGTTTCCTGACCCTGTAGTTTGTAAGGTAATTCCATCATCTCCGTCAATAGTCAATGCACCTGCGCTTGTAGACCATGTGGCAGCCGCTGCAGATGTAATTGTTAATGCGCCTGCGGAAGTTGCAATAGTTCCTGCGTCAGTTAATGTAATATCACCTTCTAAAAATAAATCCTGCCATGCAGCACTTGCTGAACCAAGGTCGTAAGAATCATCCGTCGCAGGAATTAAATGTCCAGTGGGAGTCCATGTGGTATCCCATGCGGGAACGCCTCCGGTTACAGTCAGGACAGCTCCGGTAGACCCTATTCCCAATCTTGTCAACTGGCTTGACGAAGACGCATACATGATATCCCCGGTAGCTTGCGAGTTGAATACGTGCGCTGCCGTTCCTTCATACTCGGCCTGTGTTATTTCCGTTCCTACCGAAACGTGTTTTAATTCATTTGCCATTAGCTTGTTTTCACCTCAGATAAATCTAACGATAATATATACGACCTTTCAATAGCCGCTGAAGATGTCCTTCTTATGTTTCTGCCTATAGGGACCAAAGTCCTGTCCGTAATCCTGGTTCTGTACTGCGTACCGTCCAAGTCCGTGAATAAAACAAACGGTTTTTGGCGTAGAGTGTCTATATTGGACAGCACGGTGGTTAAAACCTGCGTATCCCCTGCTCCGCGCAACCTTTTTGCTGTCATTCTAGCATCTAACAGCTTCGCCTGTAATTTCCAATTAAGGAAGTTGACAGGATTAAAAACAGCATGGAATACCATGTTCTTTATCCTTGGTGGCATTGCCGTCGTTGAGGTCGAACTAAAGGCAAACTTGAACCTTATACGCTTAAACGTAACGGGAGTAGTCAATGAAGATGTCAACGTCTGGCTTCCTGAAGAAGATATTTCCCCATCGCCAAAATCAGTCCATGTACTTGTGTCCGTATCGTCAATACTAGCCGTTTCAGTCTTATATGAAACCGTGACCGTCCTGTCAGAATCAACATTTTCCCCTTCAATGGTCAGCTTTACAGCCGCTTTCTCCTGGTCAGGAAAGTTGAAATCCATGAACGAAGTATAGAATTCCCCTGTTTTTCTTAATTGCCTTGACGCTACCAATGCCGGATGCTCGTTCTCTATAGGTAGCTTTAATCTAATAATTCTCGGCTCTACGTTTGATTGCGCCCCGTCGGAACTACTCGTACTTATATCCTCATTCGTTATTTTTCCAAAGGCAAAAATACTCGACTCGCTGTTCGTGTCATCCTTGTATCTCGCCAGTTCCTGTATCTCGTCAACGAGGAAGCTGGTTATGGTATGGGAAACAAGTTCTGATGGCGACTGAGGGACATCCCTCTGGTTCGTCATGGCTATTAAATATATTTTCTGTTTCTTGTTCGCCGCCGTTACGAAATCAAATGGGAACGTGTAAGGAAAAGCCGAGAAATCTGATTTTAAATCATCCGGTACGGTAACGAATATGTTGTTCACGTCCTGAGTTACAGCACTCGCCCTGCCTCCAAATCCAATAAAACTCGTTGCCTTAAATAAATATGACACGTCTTCCCACTGGTCCCCGGGAATTAAGAAGGGGATTGACCAGAACGCCCTGTCACCGGAAGTGGCATAGATACGGCCTGACCTGGATATCGCTTTCTTAAAGTTGTTCGCACCTGAGAAGAAATTAGCTTCCGGCGAAATATCCTCGAACTGATTGAAACTCCTGTCGTATGAAAATAAGCCGTCTTCCTTTCCAATCAGAAGTACGTCATTGGCAGCAAACATATTCGTCACGTCCTTGTCGCTATCCCCAACCCCTATTTCACTACCCCAGCTTGTGGCATCGTCGGGGTTTATTGAAAACGCCACGGTATTACTACGTGCTTTTGCAAGTGCGAAATCACCGTTTGCATTTCTGGCCCTCGTAAAATACTTGGCGTAATTCTGGTTAGCCGTCCCTGATGCCGCCGCAGTAAACGCAGCCGTAGTCCCATCAGGAGCCGTAGCAGTCTGATATGCAGTGGTATCACCTCTGGCTACAAATAACCTGTTTGTCCCGTCACCCGAATAAACGGCTATGTCAGTATAAGCGGTAGTGTTGGCTTTTGGTCCCACACTGTCCCATTTTACCCCTGATGCGTCCCATTTCAATATATGGTATCCGCATGGCATATAGAGAGAACCCTGGAATTCAACTGCCTGGGCTGGGAAATCTATCCCTCCCAACGGAATAATGCACAGGTCATCTATATGGAATACGTCTGCGTCCGTGCCTACCGTGAATTTTACTTCTACTTTGCTCGCAGAACCACTAAGGGTTTTGTCTACCTGAACCAGAGTCCAGTCCGTAGACGTAACGGTTGATGAATCGGTTGCTGTAGTTACCCCGTCGTCCACCGTCATCTTGATATTTCCCGAACCCGACTTCCTTTTTACATATGCTATTACCGTTACTTTTACACCCTGAAGGGCATTTTTAGTGGTCGTGGCTACCCTTTGGTATATTGTTCCACTCGAACTCGTAGCAGTAAGTTTCGCAGACTGGTTTCCCGAATTTATATCGGCGGCAGTAGATGTTTCTGCCGCAAGGGTTATGTTGGAAGCAGTCCAATAGCCTGTAAAGTCACCTTCAAATCTCGGGTCACTTAGAAATAAATCCACTTCATCTTCATAGTATCCCAATGTCAGTTCGTCCTTGAACTGTGCAAGTACGCCGTCAGAATACCCATATCTCGATTCGTTACCAAATTCCTTGTCGTTTCCCTGTCCGAATCCCCTGTGAAAAGAGGATACGTCGTAAGCCATTGCCAACTGGGGGTCTATCTGCTGGTAATTCGCGTCATCGGTAGGTTGCCTTGGAGGAAGGAAAGCGGTTGTTCCCGTCTGGTACCCCCCAGGCAGGTTGGGAGAATCTTTCCATAAGGACAGTTCAACTACATTGGTGGAACCGTCTGTATTCTGAATTACTACGTCTGACTGTTGTGCCATGTTAGACCGCCACGTTTCGTAGCATAGCCATAGACGGCATCATTCCGGTCCCTTCGTTCACCCTGTTCCTAAAATGGTTATACCTGTTAATAGCTTCACGTTGTTCCGTAGTATCGAGAGTATCTATTTCACCCTGGAACAACTCCATTGCCGCATAATTATATAAACATCGTCTTTGCGACTGGTTAAGTTCCACGGTACTGGAACCCGTAGTCCCAATCTGGCTGAAATCAACCATTCCCATTCCCCTTACGAGGAGGTTCCTGTCCTGTGGGGTTGAAGACATTACCCTTATTGAAGCTCCTTCTTCCCTCCATGAGAATATCTTATTTATCCCCACTCTTGGGATTTCAGATTGGCCCGCAACCGCTACTATTTCATCTGCATAAAACACAAATGCCGTACCGCTCGTTACGGATACTCCTACTTTTATACTTGAACTGACTCCATCGGCAACAAGGGTATGCGTTAATCTCTCCCAGCCAAGACCACTATGAGTAGAACCGACACTGACGCTACTACTATCCAATTGAATAGCTGCGCTAACTCGTGAAGCAGTCCTGCTGTATACCCACACTCCGACATTGATTTCTTCTCCTACGTAATTTGTCCCGGACGGAACTGTCATAAGCAATGTTGCTGTTTGACTGGCCGTAACGGTGCATTTACCCGATTGTGTTCCGGCAAATACCATGAAGTTATCTGGCCCGGTTGTTTCTTCTTCCGCCGCCAATGTAATATACGTTGCCGTCCAGTCAGTTCCTATGGTGCTTTGCTCAAAATCACAGTTCAACGAGCTTACTATATTGTTTCCATATGACTTCGCATCCATTCTCGGCTCCCAGTACAACTGCCTTACGTATCCTGCCGGAATAGAAGTGGGACGTGCATAGAGCTGTTGCGAGGAGGCTAGGGTAGGGGTACGGTCGTTTACCTCGACGTAAAGCCCTGGAAAGGCGTTCTGTGCGCCTGCCTGAAGGGTATCAAGCAACAGGTTGGGGTCATACCTGTAGATTTCAAATGTAATGGAACTTGATTCTGAAGCGAGATTTTCCCCGGCAACAGTTATTGTTCCTGATGACCCGGTATAGTCACTAATCCTTCTTATCTTATCATCGTTATTACTACCACTTGTAAGCCTGACATAAAAATCATTTAATATATCGTCAACGGTAAATCCCCTGTCCCTAAGGGCAGTGGAAACCACACTTGTATTAGTAGTAAGATTTGTTGTTGTAGAAAATGAACCCACATACGCACCTATCCTTTGGGCGTACTCTGGAAGTATCGTATCTACGGTTGAAGTCGTTGAAATAGTTGCTGGCATTATACTAGCACCGCCATGTAATGTATCTTATCGCCGTTGGTAGCGGCATCACAATAAAAATCAGACAGGTCACCAGGTCTGCCTTCTGTGAAATCCAATGACTCGTTACCTCCCGCCGCAGGGAATTCTATTCCAGCCACGCTGGCCGAAACGGCAGAACCCCCGACATACGTAATGCCGGAGTTCCCGGGCGGAGCCTGAAACCTCACCCTTCTTACAGGGGTAGGTGCAGATACTACCTGAACCCTCGTTCCCGCAGAGCTTACGGTTTTAGTCCCTGTCGTGAAAGCTGCCAAATCATGCTCCTGTTATACCAGCGAGGTCTTCTAACGAGTAATACTTCTCTTTCATCTCCTGAAAACCGCTTGGGTGGGTAAGCTGGGTCACAACCGTGTACCCTTTTACCGTCCCAAAGTCGTCTTCGTCAGGAATCATATGGAACTTCGGCTTCTTTGCATTAAGCCTTTCTATCGCCCGCTGGCGTTTTAGTGCCTTAAAATCAGTAGTTTCAAGCTGCTTCCTCGCCTGTTCATATGCTTGGTTTGCAGCCGTGTCGCTATTGCCCGAATGTTTGCCAACGACATCCTGAGCCATCTGAGCTACGGATTCATTGTCTCCGTAGGCGTACTTGTTGTCGGGAACAAGAACCTTTAAGTCCTTGCCCGGTACGTCAACCTCGACCCATGTTTCGTCCGGCTTGTTTACGTAATGGTTCTTACCATGTGGCATTAAATCGCATCCATAGATGACTCTACGCCTTCGTTCAAAGTTCCGTATGCAACCTTTAGAGATGCGCTTGTCCCTGAGGACCGTATGAACCTGACTGCAGCCAAAGTGCTTTCACCCTTTAAAGTTATACTTCCATCTGCTGCTATCAAAGTGCCTACTGTTGTCGATGGGTTGGAACCATCATACCTAAACCTTACAGGTCCGGTATCAACTTGTATGTAGGCTCTCGTTGCCCCTGACGGAACGCTTGCAAGAGCAACCGCTGAAGCTGCTACTGCTAATGTTTCGTATCCTAAATCTGCCATTATTTTCCTCTTACTTAATGGGGGGAACTAAATCCCCCCACTAAACACTATTTTAGGTAGCTCCTGAAGTACCTGTCCATCTTGTACCGTTCCATTCACACCACACGCCGTGGTCCTCCTCAACGATGCCTATTAAGGCGTCGGAGTTGTTCGCATCTCTAACTGTAATAGTTTCAGCAGCACCATTCGTGCATTGATTTACAATTTGGATACCAAACCTTGAAGTGGTTACTCCTGTTTCAGAAGTATCAACCGCTAACAAGTCTAAATTTCTTGCTCCGGTTGGGTCTACAAGATAAACCTTATCTGTTGCACCTGTAATTGTTAAGTCAGTATCTCCAGTTAAGGTAGCTAAACTTGCTTCAGAAGTGTACTGTAATGTACCTGCTGTCATTTAATTATCCTCCTGATGCTTGGCCCTAAAATGCAATTTAACGCCAGCTTCGGATTTGAACCTTCTCCTGCATCCTTTTACGGTACATTTGAAGGGATTTGCTTTTGTCGTTTCTCTTGTGTTGCGTTTCTTCAACGCATCGTCTAGTTGTTCAAGCCCCACCTCCAGATTGCTCTTACCGGATGCACCTGTGGAATCGGCTTCTAACGTCTCAACCTCAGGGGGAGCCATGAGCCAATTTTTTTCCACTGCGGTAACGAGTCCGTGGGTAACGCCCGGGTACTTGAAAGATTCCCACACCCCTTTTCGTTCACGATAAAATATCGCTTGGTCAGGGGTACAGTATTCAGGCAAGGGCAATGAGTCCAGCCCATGTTTTTCCAAATATGCAGCAACTTCTTTCGGACGGGTTCTAAGAACCTCTTTCCTCCAGTAATTCTGTATTTCGGCAGGGGGTGAAGTTTTAATCATTGATTCCATTACCTGCGTCCTCTCTTTCCTCGTTTGCGTTTTTTTCCACTAGGTTTAGAAACGGTTTCAACTGCGCCGCCTACGTCGCTCTCAATCCTAGAAGGTGGGGTCCTATCATACAATTTCCTTGCCGGGTCCCGTGACACCACAAGGTTTCCATCTCTTATTACAGAGGTGGTATAAGCCTTAGCCAGATATCCTTCTACGGCATGACTCGGAACAGCTATCTTTAAACCATCACGCTGATTATAAAGAGCTACCTTCTCCGCACCAGGCGGAGTATCAAGGTTTAGCTCGGCCATGGGACCGCCCAGGAACTGTTTTATCTTTCCCTGTTTTTTAGCTGCCCATTGCGAGGTATCCTGAGTAACCATAGAAAATCCTTAAGACTAAGACGGAAGTGCGTCAGCCATAGAGTATATTACTACACCCCATACTCCCACGACTTCACTCTCTCCCCATATAGCACTTGTAACCAGTTCAGTACCACGGAGGGACGCATCGCGTTCTTCCTCGGCTTTGATTTCTGATTCCATAGCTAGGGCAAGAGCTTCTTTAACGAAAACAGCACCCTTTGCGTCGTTGCTACTGTCCCCGGAAACGTCTCCAGAGATGTTCCCATCTTCAAAGATAGGTACGCCGAATATCGGGTCGTTTCCTCGCCAGTATTGTTTTAAGACATCCGCAGATGGCCCTTCTGGTACGAATCCAGTTGCCGCAGTAGCAGCAGCCGATGTCGATGTCAGCCCAGCCATTTCCGTAGTAAGCCTACGAATCTGTTCCGGGTGCAAAACCGCATTTGGCCTGCTTGGAGCGGGTCCGTAAGCGGCATTATTGTCTGTACGCAGGTACGAAACAGCACCTGCAATATGGAACATTGAGGTTGCAGCGCCTGCGCCACCACCTGATGTTACGTCAAAGTTCTGAATAAGCGTAATTAAATCGCTATCCAACAGCCGTCCCATTGCACGGCCTTGCATACTGCCTATCGCAGACAATACGCTTTCGTTATTTTCATGGGCTAATTTATCGCTGATAAATGAAAGTATGCCATGTTCCGATGCCGTTAATTGAACAACTGTAGTTGTTAATTGTTGTGGCACGGCTAGGTCAACACCCTCAGTTAATGCGGCAGCAGTTAATCTGCCCCAGATAGGCACGTTAACCTGATAGCTTCCTGATGGTATCGGATACTCCGACACAAGTCCCTTTAACGGGGCAGCAGGTTCTATCTGGTCTATTGCCTCAGCGATAATAGTTTTTGACATGCTCTGTAAACTACCAGAGGTAGAGAGCGATAGTCCTGTTGCCATTATCTAATTCCTAATTTATATTTGCCGAACCGCCGTTATCTAACTGTTTCTTTATATTTCTATACTGGATGGAATTAATATTCCCATCGGCAAACAGCGCAGCGGCTTCGGATAATGTATTAACCGATTTGGCTGTTTTCTGTGGCGCGCCTTGGGTTGTCTGAGGAGGTACTGTTGTTGATTGAGTTGACGGTGCGGGCGGTGCAGTTGCTGGTTTGGCGGGTGCGGATATGCCTTTGAGGTTGCCCTCAAGCACGTCCAATGATTCTTTAAGGGACATTCCCTCACGGAACCCTACCCAGAGATTCGGGTCGCTCACGGTTACCCCCGTAACTCCGTATCTCGACATCAAAGCCTTAGATTCTGAAAGTAGCATCTCTATTCGAGGTTCCACCTTCTGTTGCTGTGGCTCCGGTGCTGCCTGAACCTGTTCCTGCTGTATGGCACGCTGTTTCCAATACTCAGTTTGGTCTTCAGGTTCGAGGTTGGCCACGCGGGCTTCCTCGTCTACCTTAAGACGGTCTTCATACTGCGTCAGCCTAGAATCAACAGATGAATGTATCTTCTCTTCTAACTCTTTGGTTTTGCGTCCAAACGTATCTGCGAAACCTCCCTGCCAACTGCCTAGCTGTTCCCGTAGGACATCTTTGACTGTGTCTTCTATGCTGGGAGTGGGTTGCTCAACCTTCGGCTCCTCAAGAGGGGCTTCAGTTACCGCTTCTGCCGGGGCAGGGGCAGTATTCTGAGGTTGTTCAGTTACGTTTTCTTCAGCCATATTTCACCCGTAGGAGAATGTTTTATATATTTATTCCGTAGAATATTTTCATAAATAATACACTACTCACCTGGAAACGTCACCCCCCGGAAGGGGAATGTCCAGCCTGTCGTAATGATAATCCCTAATAAAAACACCAAAATCAAGGTTGTCAGGATGCTTCAATACACTGGTAAAACCCCACCTGTAGAGCCATGCGTCGAGCATCGGGTCTATCCTCCTGCGTTCCTCACGTACCTTTCGTATATCGCTTCTTAGCCCCCTAATGACAGGTCCCTTTACTTCGTCTGCCTCAATTAACTGTTGGGAGGTCTTGGTTGCCTGCTGCCATTCGTTGTAATACTCAAGGGCCATGTCCCGGTCTTTCCTGATATTAATAACTGCCATTGGAATGTCGTCCCAGTAATACCTGTACGTTCTCAGTCCCTTATAGTAAGAATCCACCTTGTCGTCATATTCCGGCGACTTCATAGGCATGGACGTGGCATCGAGCCTTGACTGGACGTATGACCTGAGCTGTTCGCCGCTTGGCCAGCTATTCCAGAATACACGGTCATCAATGTCCCTTTGCAGGTAATTAACCTCGTTGGTCGTATCATCAACATACTGCGACACATCTCCGGGGCCGTCCATATAAAGGCGGAATACAAGGTCTTCCGGCGCTTCGGCTTCTGAGGGCATAACCGAACCAAAATATTCAAGCACGGATGCGTATTTCGGATTTCCGTTGAGGGCATCGCTTAAATTTCTCTTTTTGGTTAATGCCGGACTCAGGTGGTTTTTCCTGAATAAAACGCTGTCAAAATCTTCAAGGTGTTCTAGTTGCCATTTGCCTAGCGCATCATTAATCTCCTCCACGTATCCTTCCTGCACCTTTTTCAACTCCCTGAAATATTCGTTCCTGAGTTCCCTCTGGCTTCTCGGTTCTCCCCGCCTTTCGGATTTTTCAATGATATGCACTTCCAAAGCGTCCAGTTCACGTACTTCGCTGTCTGATTTCTTTGACGTTATCTTCCGCTGCTCCACCTTGGTCAGTTCGCTCCATTCTTTATTCTTATACTTATACGCAAGGCTGTCTCTCATTTCGTTCTGAATATCGTAATTGCTCGTAGGAAACTGTCTTAATCCCATGAATGACAAGCCTGCGGCGGCAGCCCTTCCTTTTACCCCTGACATTCCGCCTCGGTATCTCGGCTCAAATACCATTGCCTCAAGGGCAAACGGTAGCATGTTCTGGGAGGTTTCAGCCAGCCTCTGAGGGAGGCTTTCAAATTCAGTCCCCAGGTAGTCGCTTCCAAATATAAGCTGGTCGCTTATCGTAGAACCAAGAGGAGCGAGCCTCCCCCTGAAGAATTTTACTATGGGGTTGCTGCGGACACTTTCCTTGTATCCGATAGAGCCGTCATTGCCCCTGTAAACGGCACGGGGGTCTTCAAGTATTTCCCCGAACAGTCTTGCTGCGGAAAGCCAGAAGCCTCCAAATCCTACCCTGTTTCCCTCTACGACGTTTGACAGGAACTTATGTGAAGACGGGTCGAGATTCGGTTCCTGTCCCAATTGCCTGGAAAGGTTGTAGTGGGTCATAAGACCTCCGAAGAGCATCCTCCTGAAAAGGGTTTCAGATACTTCTCCCGTTACGTTGTCTGAAAAAGCATGGGCTATTAAGGACATTGAGGCGCGCGTGTACCTGGGTGAATAAAATAATACTGCTCGCTCGAGTCTCTGTTGGGACATAGGTACCCCTGCAAGCCGACTGTCAAAACCTCCCGCTGCCGCTCTTACGAATGTTCCCAGTTCTTCTTCCCACGGCTTCATAAGCCCGACAGCCTGCGTTATTTCCGCTTCCGTCGCCCCTGCCGCCTTCATGTCGTTCCTTATACGTGCTGCCCTGTCCCTTACGGCGTTTTGGTATACGGGGGCGAATGTTTCCCATGTATCTATCCTTACAAGGTCGTTGGAAAGCTCAAATCTCTGCTGGAACGTGGCGGTTACGTTTTTTGCCCATCTGGCGGCTCCTCCCCTAAACCTACCCTTCCCCTGTAAAAAGAAAAGCGGACCTCCCTCACGGGTTGATTCAAATATGTCAGTACCCAACTTGGAAAGTGAAACGTGACCTTTTCTCATTCCGTCCAGGGTTCCCTTTTCCCACGCCCCTCTTAATATATCGTGATGCCTTTCCAGTACTTTCGCTGAGCGTGTCTGGCCCGGTTTTAGAACGCTTGTCATTACAGTTTTTACGTTCTTTCCCCATTTTTCAGGAGTAAGCAAAAGCTGTGGCATACCCTGTATTACCCACCATCCAAGGTCGATACCCGCCTGCGTGGTCCGGGCTATACCCGTATAACGGGCAACCGTATCCACAAACGAGTCAAATCCGCCTACGTCAAGGTCAAGTATCTTCCTGAACTGGGCAACCCTTTTCGGGTCCCATATCGGATGTTTCAGTCCTTCGGAATCTAACGGCTGCCTTTTTCCGGCAAAGGGAAGTTTTACGGCAATAAGTTCCCCTGTTTCCGGGTCAGTAAAACGGTCTTTTTGCTTCTTTGCCCCCTGTCTACTTGCTGCTACGAGCGTTTTCTCCCTGAACGGTGCCGCTTTCATCTGGGGCATCCTGTTTATGAAATTAAGAATTCTGGCATCAGCCGCCCCGTTATACGCATGTCCAAGGTACGTGGTCATTAGTTCCAGTAGGTTATTTACATCATACCTGCCTCCCCCGTCAATGAATTCGAGGAGTTCATCCCTTGTGTGATTACGCCTTGCTTCAAAGAGCGTACCCCTTGTAACCCTAAGTTTCCCCCCGGGGGCTGCTACGCTATACCCCAGCGCCTCTCTGGCGGCACTTACGAACTGCGGGAAATAAGCCACAGCTCCTGATTCGCCTCCTGCTTTCGTGATATCGCTCACGTCCATTCCTGATGCTTTCATCACTTTATACGTATGCCCCGCCAGTCTTTGCCACATGGTAACGAATTCCACGATGCGTGCGGATTGTCGCCCCGACTGAAAATAATCGACCCCGTCAAACTTGGCTCCCCCCCTGTGTGCGGCTCTATATAACCTGTCAGTGAGCCATTTTTCATCCTTGGCGAAGAATTCAACGACGGGCATTTCAAAGAGAGAATCGTCCCCCAAGGTGCCTCCAAACTGGACTCCCCCTTTAATTCCTATTATTTTCTGCTTCGTCCCATCCAAATTGAACAGGTTCTCTATATGCCCCATCTCAAATTCCAAAGGAACTTCCTTGTCCCTTGCGCCACCCCTCGTAGCCACCCTTTTAAATGCCTCTTCAAGCCCCGTCCTGATTGTTTCCACGGAGTTCTGTGCCGCAATACGCATTTTCCAACCAGCGACAGCCGCCTGTGATACCGGAGAAGCAACCCTTCCGAATGACGTTGGCCCTCCAACCCTGTTAAGAATGTAAGATAAACCCGACAGTGGACGTTGAAATCCCTTTGGCTTCCCTTCCGGGTCGGCAAGGTTTATAAGTTTCTGCAAAAGAGTCTGGGGCTTTGTTGTTTTTATCGTGACATTCTGCCCTGCAATCATCACCTGAGCGCCACCTTGCTCTATAAGCCCCGGCATATTAGGAAGGTCCAACATCATTAATTCG
>Ga0114908_1001023_pt1 | contig 14444 bp, 22 predicted proteins | sample MalvireepMed_s17_FD_87292 | JGI IMG/M metagenome (GOLD analysis project Ga0114908, IMG submission 87292) | Marine viral communities from the Global Malaspina Expedition - Malaspina viral metaG DeepMed_s17 | ecosystem: Environmental > Aquatic > Marine > Oceanic | place: Mediterranean Sea... | reverse complement strand
TCCTCTTTTTCATCATCCTTGATGAGCCTTTCATACTTTTTATTTAGTTCATGCCTAGACAGCCTCTTCTGGCCGTATCTATGAGTTTGAAACTGTAGTGCATGAGCAGCATCTAGCACCTCCTCAACCTCATCAATACCGATGGTGGGATCCTCAACATAATTCTGAATCCTCCTTTTGGCGCTACGCATAGAACCCACAATAGCTCCGGGACGCGTTTCCTTGAACATTCGATTGTTCTTAAAGAAATCAGCGTGCCCCACACAGTGTGCCATAATCAAGATTTGTAGGTAAGCAGGATTTTCACGCATGAGATAGGCAATTGCGGGATTAGAATTAATAATCAGTTCATAAGGAAGCCCCTCTGCTCCGGCATTGTACATTGTGTGTGTTCGCTCAAATGATTTCCCATAGGACCAGTGACCATAGTGTGTAGGCATTCCGTGATAGGACGTGTGCCCAATCATTGAGTAATAGTCACACATTTCATACATGATGGGAAACCAGTCTAGGCCTTTCTTTAAGGCTAGCTCACAAATTTTATTATCCCATTCCTCTAGGATTTCAAATGTCCAATCCATTAATAGTCACTCCCGAGCGCAAAGACCTTCCCACCGAACAGCTTGGTAAAGGCCAGCCAAATATCTGATTTATCATTTATGGATACACACTTCATCTTTCTGCCATCTATCCTCTGGTAGATGTTGGATAATTTGGCCTCCTTGAACCAGCTCTCCTGTAGATCCTTAGGTTCGATCTCACAGTAGCCAAAAAGTTGTGAGAAATCCCGGATCTGTTCTGCCAATGACAGTGTTTTAGAAGTATCCTCAGGCCAGTTATCACCGTCAGAACATTGAAAACAGTAGATGTTCCAGCTCTGCGGGTGATACCGTGAACTTACTATGTCACACACTAAGGAAAGACCAGACGACACCAGCGTCCCCCCAGAATTTCCCCTAGTGAAGAATTGCTCCTCATTTACCTCACTGGCACTCGTATCATGAGCCACAAATACTATCTCTGTATGCTCGTACTTAGATCTAATGAAGTGGTACAATAAAAAATAGAAAGCTCGGGCCAAGAATTTCTTATTCTGCGTCATCGATCCGGAGACATCCATCACAAAGAAAATCACCGCGCTGGAACTTGGTTTCATCGATTTTTTGTAGTGGCGATAGACTAGATCGTGGTTGTGGAACGGAAAAGTCTCCTCATCATCAATATCATCATGACGCTCGGTTGCTTTTTTTCTCTTTATCCTCTCTATTGCTGTCTTCTTTTTATCCAGACGTGGACGGATCCCCTCTGATCGATAACCCTTTCTCTTATTTTTTTCTGATACTATCTTTTTTAATGTCTTCTTTTCCATGTCAGGTAACTCTAGATCATCAAAGAGGTAATGCGCCAACTCCTCAAGGGTAATTTCAACCTCGTAATATTCCTCTCCGGGGTCTGATCCGGGCTTATGGCCTTGATTTGCTCTTTGTTTTTCCTGCCCTTTTCCTATCTTTTGCCCTCGTTTGATATCGGATCCCGGCGCGGTGCCTGCCTTTTTATTATTTGAGTTGTCTCCATAGATGAACCTATACTCCCTAATGCCCCGGACGGGTATTTTTATCTTCTTTTTTCCGGACTGCCCAATAATTGATTCATCAGCGACAATGTGATGGACACCTTCCTTAATGGCACGCTCAATCTTCTTTTTGTGACGTCGACGATCTGATGCTGAACGATCGGCGACAGTCTTGTGCTCTCGGAAAATGGACGACATCTAGAGGTTCCTCGTTGTCTGGCGCACCCACTCAATAGTTGGGCGCAGGTACGGGTGCAATTTGGTCTCAGCCTGATCTAGGGTGAGCCAATTAGCAGCGTGATGTTCATACTCTCCGGTGTCCGGGTTTCGATTTATAGATGGCTCTTGTGTGGTGGCCGCAATAAATAGGGTCACATTTTTGGCCGTTGTAGATTGGAGCCCCCACCTAAAATCAAGATCAGTGATTCCTGCCTCTTCCTCAGTCTCTCTCATAGCAGCCACTAGATCAGTCTCAAAAGGCTCAACCCCTCCCTTGGGGAGATCGTAACTCCCATAGACTCGCAAGCCTAAAATAAGATATTCACCGTTGGTCTCTTTAAGGACTATAATGCCTGCTCGACGTTGATGAGTTTTTCTCGTGGAAACCTTCTCAGGCATGATGAAAATTCCTCTGTATAATAACTAGGTCATCGAAAACATTCGTGGAAGTCGCTGGGGAACAACTGCTTATTCCGAGCATAAAAACGTTCCCAATCTGAGTCAAGGATATACGTGACCGCTGTGTCTGTGCTTGATCTTACTGATCTTCCCATTGATTGTATTACTGTCTTAGAGGTCTGGAATGGGTACCACCACTTCCACTTGTTCATCCTCTTTTTGACTAGCTTATCGCCCAGATATGGATAAGGTACCTTACAAATCACTTGGAATCTGCTAGCATTACCCTCTAAATCGATTCCCTCGGTCATGGATGGTGATATCAAGACAGTGGGCTTGACATCCGTCATGTGTCTTCGAATGATCTCATCCCTATTGTCCGGTGTGGCGAGGAGTAATCTCCGAGATTTGATATTTTTTTTGAGATAATTTGCAATCTTATAGGAGTGAGTGTGAATTATCCCCTTCTCCTTTTTGTGTGCCTCTAATATCTTGCGGACAGCTTCTACTAAGATGGGGAGGCTCTCATCGATTTCCCTGGCAGTCATTCTACCAATGGGGACAAATAAGGTGGGCCTATTCTTAATCGGGAAGGGGGAAGGAATGGAGAGCGACGCGGCATGATGCTTATCAACCCCCATCATCTCTAAGAACCTATCTGTCTGAATCAACGTGGCAGACATGAATAGCACATGGTACCCCATTCTAAAGAGATACTGTTCAGAAAAGTGGGATATATCAATGGGCTTAAATGATAGTTTTCTAAGATCTCTTGCATCACTCTGAAGAGCTTCAAAGACCCAGTTTTCCTTGGTGTGAAGTCTAAGAAAATCCTTAAGACGCTGGTGGTGTCCTTCCATCATACGGAGCTGTCGAGTGAGCGAAACAAACTTATCCAATTTTGTTCTAAGATTAGTGTACTTCTCCAACATCTGGTTAACATGTGTCAGGTGTGAGGTCAGTTTTGGAAAGTATACAGTTCGAATCCAGTCTAGTGCCTGATGCTGGGTCTTTATTTCGGGCATATTAAGTTTGAGTGTTTGCTTAGCGAATCGTTCTGTCACTGCAATCTCGATGAATTTAGAAAGTTCAGTCTCAACATTGTGTGCTTCATCAATCACCAGTAGTTTTGTCGGCTTAATTTTCCCATTGTAGTTACACTCTGTTAGAAGATAGGGGAAATTGGTGACTGACATGGGGGCATCCATGAAGGCCTGTTTGGCACCTCGATAGACACAATTGAAGGTACAGGTATTCCAAAATTTACTACCCTTTTCTTCCATTTTGAGTTCAGCCAGACTATCAGCGCAACTGTTGAATTGCTTGTATTTACACCGATAATTTCGGGCACTTTTAATGGATCTCATCCCCAAGCTGGCAAAATCCCGTTCATATTGATCCTGCAGCAATTTTTGTGTGGTGACAAAAATTGCACCGTTTTCGTAACCATCAACTACCTGATTATCTGATGCTAGGGCTCTCGCAATTGTCACTGCGATCGCACTCTTTCCCACCCCGGTTCCACCCTCTAGGGCAAAGAACCTTTTGCCCTGGGAAAATGCTTCAAGGATCTGATCAATCGCCTCAGTCTGTTCCTTTCTGGGCGTCTGGAGTGGGAAAAAATTTTCCCATTGCTTCTCAGGCATATGTTCTACCTCTCATCCAAAAATTGAATCCACCAGGCCGAGCTCTAGACATTTATCGCTATTCAACCAAAACTCATGCTTTAAAAGTTCGTCCAGTGTTTCTTCATTCATCTTAGTGTTCTCGAGATATATTTGTCTTATCTTCTCGGTAAGAGATTTTTGATTTTCAATCTCATCCCTAAAATCATCAAGCTTACCTGCCCATTCTAAATGCTGTTGGTGTAATAACATAAAACTGTTCTTGCTAATTAATCTCTTTTTTCCTGCAACTGAGAGCAGTGTTGCGGCACTCGCAGCAGAACCATCAACATAAGTGTGAACTGCAGATTTGCAACTCTTGATGGTATCATATATCGATAATCCGGCAAAGACGGATCCACCCGGACTGTGTATATGTAAATGAATTGGAACCGGCTTGCAGTCTAATCTATTGCTCAGATACTGCATTTCTATATCTAAGCGTCGTAGTAATCGATTAACTTCCAGTGCCTCATGATCTCCCACCGGACAGTAGAAAAATATTCTATTTTCCTCTAATTCGATCCCCCTGGGTACTCTATCTGAGAGCTGTTGTGGCATGTCATCTGTGTGAAACGTCCTCGACGGCACATCAGACACAGCAAGATTTTCATCATTTAGCCTGTATAATTTTTTCATAAATTTATTTTCCCAAAGAGAGTAGCAGCTGTGTGATAGGCTGATTTGTCTATCATTTCATTGGATAGCATTCTCGCGTTAGCCATCAGAATTTCTACTGGAATCTTTACTATTGCTACGTTGTTATTGATATCCAGCTCCATAAGTTTCAGAGAGCTTTTTTCCCTCACATAATTAGTTAACTTCTTCTTATCGATTGTGAAAGCCTTATCTGAATCTGAATCTGAGTATACTGAATTATTCGTGGGATTAAATTCCCATGTAGGGCCCGTGGTGAGAATTGTTTGGATCTCATTGAGAATATCTGGGCAGTTATCAAAAAACTCTTCCTCATTAATCGATTTAGGAGTCGTCTTTTCGAAGGTTAACTCTAATGAGAGCACATCAGTGGCCATGAAGATGTTTTGTTTGATTTTTTGAACTACGCTTGAATCATTTTTGGCCATGTCTTTTCCTGGACTTCAAAAATCGTATACCTAGAATTAAGGATACTAGTTTATAATGCGAAATACAAGGCATGATACATCATCGCTAATATTAAGCTTAGTCTGTTCCGTAATTTTATCCTGGAGTTGTATAACTCTTCCAAAAAATCTTTCCAAAAATTGGGTGCCCGTTGTTAAACACAGAACATCTGCGCCTGTTGATGCCTTTGCGCTTATAGAAATGGAACACACAGCGCGCGCCGCCGGGTGTAAAAGCGTCAAGAAGAACTTTGACTGTAAGAAACTAATGACTGAGCTGCCGGAATTAACTGTGATAGGCACAGGATCTGGAATATTAGTTGATTCTGCACTGGGGCCTGTTGTCCTAACAGCCGCACATGTCTGTGAAAATGATGTTCCTGATGCGTTTAAACACGATGATGTATCCATAACGATTGATTCGACAGTGGAAATTACTGTGAAGATCCCCACCAAAGGCAATTATAGCGCTGTTGTAATGAAAACGGATGAGAAGAAGGACTTATGTTTGCTTAAACCGTCAACCATCTTTACTAATCCTGTACCGGTATCTGAGGCACTGCCCACGATCGGTGATAGTATTTACTCCATATCTGCGCCTCTCGGAATTTCAGGATCAGAATTGGCCCTAATTTTTCGGGGTTTTTATTCCGGAAAGGACACCATAAGACATGATCAAGAAGTTAGATTCTATACAGTCCCAGCCCGAGCCGGATCTAGTGGTGGTCCAATTTTCAATAAAAATTGGGAACTCATTGGAATTATTCACACAGCATTTGACAAGTTAGAAAATGTAGCGATGGGGGCGGGTGTGGAGGACATTAGAACCTTTTTACATCCTCCTGGCGAGACTATTGACGAGACACCTTGAGTGTCGCCTTGGCTTGAAGAGATTTGTTCTCCTTCACCGAAGCGTTGATATCGATCTCATCAACAAATCCAGTTTGAAAATTTCTCTTTAAAAGATCGAACATACAGACTGCCGGCCTTTCGCAGTTAACATAAAAATACCAAATTTTCCCAATTGATCGATTATTGTCTGACATTCTTGTATATACCACCTCTTCGCCGGCGTGGAAAGAATTAAATGACAAGGGAAATTTTTGATGAAATATTTCTGTAGTTGCTAGTTTCTTTTTCTTTTTCTGTTTCTTTTTCTGTTTCTTTTTAACCATGGTCTTTATTCACCACGAACCCTGTGTTTATCAACAACCATTCTGGCATGATGCTGGGCCTCTTCGTAACTGGGAAATTGACGTGTGTACCCTAGCTTTTTTCTCTCAAAATAAATTGAAAGAGAATATTCGCCATTGACATTAGGTGATATATCAACAGAATATCCAGGCAGATTATCCCATGTGATCGGGCTATCGTCTAATGTGAATATATTTCTAGAACCTAGCCCGCCTATTCTGGCAGCTTGCTCCCTAATGAACTCTCTCAATAATTGATAGTCTAATCTTGTGTACATCATTGTCACCCTGTTATAAATAGCTCATCGAAGGGTGTGTGTATGATAGAAATTTCAATCTTTTTTATCAGTTGATTTGACCCCAGACTTTTTGATCATATTTTGCCACTTATCAAAAATGTGTTCGGTCGATAGGTCCAAATTTATGGGTTTGTAAATTCTTTCTTTTAGAGGTTTATGTATTTCTGGTTGCTTAGTTGTGGGTACCTCACTCACAAAAAATAGGCCCACTATGCTGATTATTTTAAAAAGGTTCATTTCATTCTACTCTTTACAGTATTAAATTTCTACTGCTACCGTTTATCTATGTAGTTCAGTAAAAATATAACTAGAGATTGTCCCTTTTTCAAAAAGGTGTATCACATTTAGTTCCTGACACATTGCTGATTAATCCCCCTTTGATAACTCTTAAATCATTTTTAGTCAACGCCCGCTTTTTCAACGGTGTCATTTGTTCCTCTAAGTCACAGTATACACTTTCTAAAAAAAAACTAGTCCAATCCTCTTGTTGAATTGCGTATTGGAAAAAATCTGATGCTAGAGTAATTGATGCTCTATCATCATCACTAATGTTTACTGCGAGGTGTAGCTGAACAGTTCCGTCCTCCTCAAAAAAAAGTGCTCCTGTCGGGGGAGATAGATCACTTCCTGTCATGATCATCTCCTGCCCCCTCCTTAACAATTCTTAATTTGGAACAGGCGGCCGGCCCAAAGAAACAACATTTACCACACGAGATACAATAATCATTTATCTCCTGTTCAGTGTTGATCGCTAGCTGTTCTTCCAGTGTTCTCAATCGTACAGGTTTACTATCATGATCGACAAATATACAGTCACGAAAAATTGAATTCGAAAAATTCCATGGGTAGCTAACACACGTCATCGGTCTTTTCTCGTATATGGAACAGATATACTTGATATTTTCGTCTAGATCTTTCAAATCCACGACCCTTTACACAATCAACACACAAACTATAATTTAAGAGTGAAATAGATAAAATAAATAACTGCCCCAGCATATGTTTAGTGCACAAGCATTTAGAATAATTACACGTCTCTCCAAAGAAGTGAGCGCAGAAGAACAAAAATTCCTAGAGTGTGATCAACAGTACGATCAGGAATTCCAAAGGAGCTTTCAGGACGAGCAGAAGTACCTCCTTGAAAAACACATCTTCTCAAATGAATTTAAGCGAGATAAGAGGGTTACCCATCGAAGCATCATCAAAAAACAACTCTTAAAAAAGCTGTATCGAAAGTTGGCCATAAAGATTCACCCGGATGTTTCTGGTAGAGATGGATCAGAGTTCAATGTAGTGCAGAGTGCATATGAAAAGGAAGATGGGCCGACTCTGATGACAGAGTCACTCAAACACGACATTCAAATATGCCCAAGTGGGAATGATATCACAGATATGATGAAAGATATTCAATTAAGGCGCCGGGAAATAGAGAATAGAAAGAACACATTGCGTTGGGTGTGGGGAGAAAGTAAGAAGAACGATCTGGCTCGAAAGCTCATCCGGGCTGCGCTCCAGATTGATGAAATTAAATTTCAACGATGGCAGAGGTCGAGAAAGAGATGACTATCCCTTCATCATCTCATTCCTTTAGATCACGTAACATAGTTAGACAAGTGCACCATTAAATAATCGTCCTTATCGGGAAGTGACGCATATCTGGCTTCGTATTCGTCTAGATGAAGATCTGCTGCATCATTTAAATTACGGTGTCTTAATATTTTGTAACCCAGCCAGTCTGCTTCCTTCTCTATCTTTGCATCGCGATGATCTTGCTGTGCGCCTTTGAGATGTCCCGCCAACTTATGACCAAGCTCATGCGCCTGCATCACTGTGAGGTGGTCCTCTGTGAACCAGGCCTGTCCTAGGGCATCTCCGTCGATTACCATGAGTCTATCATTGGCTAAAAATCCATGTCCCTTCTGATCAAACAGGGGCGCGACGTCAGGGTATCGTGGATTCTCTGGATATATCACTACGACTGACATGGTGGGGTCCAAGTCATTGGTGAAGACATGTATATCTTTCTCATATGAGACATCAGCAACGGCCTCTTGGATGATCCGTCTGAGGCTCTGCCGAGTGATCTTCAATTCTCATCTCCTCTCTCGAGTTTCGTGCTTGTGCTCCTGCACCTTCTTGGCTTCCACCAGGTCGGCCGGCACGTTCGACACCGTCTTGCGACCGAAGCGGATGTCGTAGTGGGTGATGGTACCGTCCTTCTCCAGACTGTGCCACGTCACCTCCCCGACCCGGTCCCCTCGAACCCCGAAGGACTCCTGCAAAGCTGAAGACTTCAGCCTGGCGTGGGTCAGTCACGTGTGGCCCATCACGAATTTTTGCTCGGGCTCGATGTCGGCCGGCTCCATGAGACTGCCGAAAGGTGCAGCCTCATCGTCCGCTTCATCCATCGACTTTGAACAGTGACCGTACTTTCCGCTGGGGTCATCCGATATCCACTCTCCTCCTGCTTGCTTGCACTGCTCTTTCTTCTGCTCCAAGCTGGTGCCGCCGACTTCATCACCCGCAGAGCCCGTATCAAACTGTTCGAGTTGCATCGCTTCCCGGATGATCTTTTGAAGCTGCTTCTTAGTAATCTTCATCAGTCGTACCTTAATCCTATTATATCTGGGTGTAGCTCTCGGATTTCAGGATTTAATCTTCCCCCTCCGTAGAGTGCACGTTGAAGTATCTCTGCATTGTTAATTGTACCGGTAGGAGCGATTTCTACGATTCCCCCAAGCATCATGCTGCCAGGTTCCCATACATCAAAGCCCATAATAAATACGTCTTTTGTGGGAGAGTAACCCAAATACGCCTCTTGCATATCGGTTCCAGATGATGTTATATCGAATATTGCATTCTGTGCACTGTCTGTAATCAAGTCACTATACATTAACTCCATTACGTCCTGTCCTCTATACGTAACGTTTGGCCAGGCGTCAGATAGTTGTTCTGGCTCGAGGCTATTATCAGTAATTTCTAATCCCCGCGCAATTTGCTCCCGGATGATGCTTCTTAGTTGTCGTTTGGTGATTTTCATAGAATATCTCCTTAATCGTATAACGGCGGGGTGTACTTGACGGGCTTACGTTTCTTTACGAGTTTTGCGCCGCCCTTCTCTAAGACGTCCATGACGGCCTGGAGAGTGGTGCCATAGCCCTTGGCGTCTCTCTCGTCCATAATAACTTCCATGTTGCCCAAGCGATGATCCTGGTCTGTCAGGCGAAGGGCGACGACGGTCCCGCCTGACCTGTGGGGCTGGTAGTTAACGTAGGGAATATCGGGGGGAAGGATGGGACCTGAAGTGAACACATCGCCGATGGCTTCGCGTTCCGCAGCGCCCGGTGCGGCTGAGTGAGTGGCAGCATCCCTCTTTCGCTGGTCGTTGTACCAGGCATTCTCAAGATCCTTCATGAAATCGTAAACAGCATCAGCATCCCAATTGTCTGGAACCACTGCATCATCATCCATCCATTGTTCTTCAGCTCCAACTTTACTGACCCATTCACCCATACTGTCGATGTCGAGATCTAGATCCGGAGTATTGACTTGGGGATCTGCTAGCGCGCCTTGAATATCGTTATTGAGCGCATAGTTGGCAATCCGATTAAAGATCTCTGTCTCAGGGGAGTGCGGGTTTGAGATAATCTTAAGCATCTCTTCCCTGAGTAAGGATTCCCGAACGATCCTTTTGAGCTGGCGCTTTGTGATTTTCATTACACTCTCGGCCCTAGTTTTCTTATAGCACCAATGCCTCCAGTCTCCCGGTGATATGCGCCGTCATGAAGCTGATTCTCAATCCGGCCAATTGCTTTGTTAATAGCCTCAACTAACGCCTGCTCAAGATCCTCACCGGCATCGTCGACTTGTTGAGACCACTCTACGTCAGTAGAACGGCCCTGGAACATTTCGGGATCTTCAACAAAAAGTTGCTCCATTGAGGACCGGAATGCATCCGCGATATCTAGCGAATTCTCATGTATGGTGGCCTCGAATGAAGCCATATCTGCGATAGACTCTCGAAGGAGCTTTGCTTTCTCTTCCTTAATGATTCGTCTCAGTTGTCTTTTAGTAATCTTCATTAATATTCTCCGTAGTATCCTGAATCCATAAGTGCATCGTCCAAGTCTTCCAGCCCGCCGTAAGAGATCGTCTCTATGCCGACGTCAGTGCGGTTGACGTATATCACCCAGCCAGAGTCATCGTAGGTCCTCTCGACGTCCCAGTCAGCACCGCCGGGTAGGCCGTGCGTCTCAGCAAAACGATCCGAGACGTACACCACCTTCTCGCCTTCATCGTCGATCTCCACCGGTAGGCCGTTCTCTCTGGCCCAGATCTCTGGGGAGAGCGATTCGCGGATGATCCTTCTTAGTTGTCTCTTGGTTACTCTTATTTGGGGTCTATTCATATGACCTTCTGAGACTGTATCATCGGCACCCTCGACGCCCCGCTGTTTAAAATTCTGCTTAACCCACTTTTCCAACTCTGCTGTCATATCCGGGAGTGGTGCATCATGAGGCAATTTTTGGAGCTGCTCTATCGCTTTTGTATCAAATTTATCCTCAAGATCATTATCTAGTATTTTTTGATACTGGTCATCGATGTCGATCATGTCCATGACCACATCATCCCTCGTCTCCTTGTCTGGTGTGTCTTTCCCTAATTTGTATAGATCGGCTGCGGTTTTAACCGCCTTGATCGAAGGACCCACTGTCGGAATAAATTTAACCATTTCCCATCCCACCTTCGAGGCTATTTTCTTTAAGCGTTTCTTTTGGTCTTCAGCATCCTTTCCTGCTTTCACCATCTCAATTGCATCCAGCACAGCTCCAACTGTGGGTCGCTCAACTTCGCATAGGCGCTCAAATTTAAGAAGCTCTGCCTCAATTAACTGTTCCCTAAGTACAGCTCTAAGGTGGCGTTCTAATATTCTCATTCTTTATTAACTTTTTTCACAGATCGGCCAAAACATCATACTGTCCTCGACACAACATGTGAATAACTATGTCGTCTGTTACTGATTGAATGCTACAAAGAGGGAGAAATAAGGCACTTATAATCCCATGGGCGCACAGGGTGTAAAGCTGACTCGCTAATGATTTCTTATATTCTTATTTATTCCAGAATCTCAACTGGACATGTCATGTTAAAAACATGCTTGGCGATATCTTCGAGATCCTCATAATTTTGGCGTATTAATTGAAGATATAAGGAATTATTCCCTACCTTTTTCCATCTATTAAGGACATCCATCTCACTTGCCCTTCCCTCGTACTGCTCCCTATCAAAGCTGCTTCCTTTTCCAAATTTTGGAACTTCATTGATAGCAATGTCTTTGTTGATGAATCCTAATTTTATAGCTAGATCATCTCTATATGATCGACTTTTAAACCATTCATTATACAGAATCTTTTTTTGTGTACTCTTGGCATTTTGAATGTATGTCAAAATATCATTTTCCACTGTTGATTCATTAAAATGAGAATGATTTATCCAGGAGGCTAACCAATTATATGGGTCTCTAATCACATACCAAAAGTCCTCATCACCTTCAAAAAAGTCTAAGGAAATATGTTCAAATGTGCAGATCACTCTATCTATTAGATCTGGCGATATGAATTGTACATTGCTAACTTTAACGCGATCAGCGTCATAAGATACGATGTTATTGAAAAAAACTTGACTCTCAAAACAATTCTTTATCATCCAATTGACAATGGCATGATTCCCAGACCTCTTCATGCCTAGAACGTGAACCATATTTGATCTTGGGAATTCTTTCGAAAGGGCCCTTTTCAAGAGATCAAATGACCACCCATATTTTTCGCTGTCATGTTTTAGAGATTTGACAAATTTTATTTGCCACTCTATCCATAATTCACGGTCAATAACATGCAATATATTTTTCATTAGATTACAGGAAAAATATAAAAGGAATGAGACACCTGTATAACCCCGTGCCTCCCTGCGGGATGTAATGCCTACTTCTTTTGGACGAATGCGTACAGCTTCTCAGCCTCAGCGATCACGTCTTCGGTAGTGTAAGGCCGGACAGCTACACGCTGTCCCTCTGGCCTAAGGCACTCGTTGTCGAACTGACGTTCAACCTTACTCTCTACGATTCCGATTGCCATTCCAAGCAGATCGGTGCGGAGTTCGTATCCGCTCTTCTGTAAATCACTCATTTTTTCCTCCTGTGTGTGTGAATGAGTATGAGACACCTGTATAACCCCGTGCCTCCCTGCGGGGAGCGGCTAATTAGCCGGCGATGGGAAACTCTAGATTCTCGCTAAGGAAGTTCGACAGGGACTGGGCCTCACGAACCGTCATCTGAATCGATGCCACCCCGGAGCTGTACCCATCAGTGTCACTGTTCGTGGCGATGGTCAGACTGTTTGATCCTGCCTGCTTGGCAGTCTCATTTCGATTAACTGTGTAGGTAAAACGCTTAGTGGACTTGGACTTAATGTAGCTCATTTTTTCTCCTTTGATGAAATGAATTGCTATCTGTTCCCACAATGATTAGTGGGAATGCTTAAATCTAAGCTATAGCCATGGAGTGTATAAGCTTTCATGAAATTAATTTTTTAAGAAGAAAAGACTGTGGGATCAAACACTACAAATAGAACTACCCCTATCACACCCATGAGAAAGCCTATAGAAATTAAAACACATAATGCTTCCTGCCAGGAGGTACCTTTCCACACGAGATAATCCTGGAGCTCTTTCCATCGGTGACTCACTTCTCATCAACGTCGTCAGCGAATTCTAGAGCTTCTTTTGACTGTTTGCTCCACTTATCCTTGGGCATTAACTTTTCAATTCTAAAGCTTAGGACTTTCGTTCCATTGATAGTTGGTTGGCCGAGGTCATCCTTACCGAAATCTTTGACGATCTTCCTCTTATTCTTGAACTTTCCGGTGAGGATCACATCACCGACCTCAAGATCTAACTTGAGGACTTCCGCAATAATTCTTCTAAGCTGTCGTCTGGTCACTCTCATCTTAGCAAATTCTCCATCCAGTCGATGACTGTCTCTGCTCGAGCGCCTTGGGTGTAGCCGTTTATGATCATCTCATCATCGAGGACCCAAGCTATGGGTAACGTCCCCCCGCCGACAGCACTAATTAGTGATCGACCGGGATCCCCCAATACGCGAAAAGGTACCGCACCTACCTGCGCAGCCATGCTAGCCTCCCAACGGAGCAGGTCCGCCTTCGACGGCGGTTGCCCATTTCCATTTTCAAATAATGTGTAATAAATACTACCGCCCCTTTCATTCCAATCAGTTGCCATCATTACTAGTGTGCCGAACTCGACACGACATGTTGCTCACCATTCCGCAGAGGAGATAACCAGGATGGCACGGCTTCCACACAGATCCCTGAGGGATGCTCCCTCCCACTCTGCGTTGGGCATTCGAAGTGAGGGCATCACATCATCGACAGCAAATCCTTGCTGGTGATCCGGATTCGGGCACTGTGCTTCTGGCTGCGCCGGAGGCGATTCGCTTCTCTCAATGGGAGACGTCGATGCATCATGATTCTCACCACCCGTGTGATAAGCGGAGGGAGTGCGTCTCTCAGTTCCGCAACCAGTTAGAACGAGAGCCATGATCACGCCGGCCATGGCTGTCATCAATGGTGATATCCCCATGAACAGAGGTTTCACTTTTTCAGCTTCTCCAGAGACAACTGATTAAACATGACGTATGTTTTCTCCTCATCTACCTTGAGCTCATCTGTCTTGAGGTGAGTGGCCGAGAGGTGCTCATCTGGATGGTTATCATTGTAACTATCAGTATACATCATGACTAATAATTTAGCTGCGAGCATGTTTTTCTCCGATCGTTCTCCAAACCAAACAACCATAAGCATGTCATCGATACCAAGACATTTCGAGTGTCTCATCACTTTGGCTGAAATTGGGAATGAGAAAGGGGAGACGGAATGGTATTCTGCTGGCTTTCGACAAGTGTCATATGCGGCCTGGGC
>Ga0114908_1001018_pt1 | contig 14466 bp, 12 predicted proteins | sample MalvireepMed_s17_FD_87292 | JGI IMG/M metagenome (GOLD analysis project Ga0114908, IMG submission 87292) | Marine viral communities from the Global Malaspina Expedition - Malaspina viral metaG DeepMed_s17 | ecosystem: Environmental > Aquatic > Marine > Oceanic | place: Mediterranean Sea... | reverse complement strand
GGGTAGTGCTTTTATTGGTAATGATATTAGCTTTAGCAATATTTACTGATTTAAATGGTGGAGATATGGATATGTATTTAAAAGCTCAAAGAATTAATAATGGTTAATAAACAAAACAGGAGCATAGAATGGCTAAAAAACAAAACAAAAAAGAAAAAGAGCCTCTTCTTAGTATTGACGGAAATGAATATTCCGTTGATGAACTTGATGATAATCAAAAGCTGATGGTAAGTCATTTATCAGACTTAAATCGGAAGATTGATAGTGCAACTTTCAATCTCCAGCAATTGCAATTTGGAAGACAGGCGTTCGTTGATGCGTTGAAGGCTTCTATCGATGAAGCGCCAACTAGCGAAGACTCAGAGTAGTACTTTAATAGACAAGGCCATAGTCTCGGCTATGATGGTTGAATCTATTATAATTGCTTTTAGTATTAGGGAAGATATGTTTTTATCGGTAGCGATAGGAGCATTAATCGTAATAGGATTACGGGCAACTAAAAAGGTTCTAGATGGTTGAAACATATGCCGAGTATGGCGCTGTTGGAGTTATTGTAACATTATTCGTAATGCTTATAATGAATCTGATAAGAAGCCAAAAGGAGCAATCCAAAGACTTAGACGACATAAGAAAATCTATTGCAAAATCAGAAACTAAGATGTCGAATGTTGAAGGTATTGTTTTAAAAATGCTTGACAGGTGGAATCGTTCAGATGAAACAAGCCAAAGACACAGAGAAGATATTGTTAAAGAATTAAATGATGTTACGGATGACCTAGCATATTTAAAGGGTAGAATTAATAGTGATAAAAGATGAATGTTAATGATTATAGAACTGAAACTACTGCAAAGCTCGTAAAGCTGGACGAGCGACAGATAAGTATCTTCAAAACTCTTCAACGGATTGAAAAGCATTTGGAAAAGTTAAATGGGCAAACAAGTCAGAATAGTTATGCAATCATCAGGTTTAGAACTTGGGGTTCAGCTGCTCTTTTTGTTGTCCCTATTATAGTAACATTAATGATGAGGTTTATACCATGATGGAATGGATTCAAAGTCACTGGACTAGCGTACTTGGTACAGTAGGAGTATTGGTTGGCGGTATGTATATACCGTTTGTCAGAGGTCTTGTTCTTACAGGACTTAAATCTGTAATAAGTGAAGCAGTGTTAAAGAAAGCTGCTATAACAATGGTTGAGGGACTAGTTAAGTCTACCAAGAACAAATTAGACGATATTTGGTTTGCTGAATTTAAAAAACGTGTAGAAGATGCCTAGATTTGGTACAAAAAGTAAAATGCAGTTGCATACTTGCGACGAAAGACTAGTCGATTTGTTTAGAGAAGTTGTTAAACATTTCGATTGTACAGTTATAGAGGGACATCGTGGAAAAGAAAAGCAAAATGAAGCGTATAATAAAGGGAATAGTAAAATCAAGTTTCCTAATGGCAAACATAATAAGAGTCCGAGCGTGGCTGTGGATGTTGCGCCGTATCCAATAGATTGGAATGACCGTGACAGGTTTCATTACTTTGCAGGATATGTACTCGGAACAGCGAAGCAGATGGGTTTAAAGGTAAGATGGGGCGGCGACTGGGACATGGATACCCATACAAAAGACAATAAATTTGATGATTTAGTTCATTTCGAGTTAAAGAAATAATGCCAAAGCAATATCATATATTAAATGATTTTTCAGGAGGGATTAATCTTATAAGAGATGCCCGTGATATAGCTCCTAATGAGCTTACTCAGGCTGACAATCTTAGCCTTGGAATTGCTGGTAGTATTAGTACCGCTAATGAAGTAAATGGTGATGATGGAGCGTTTACACCAAGAGATTCATATGTTTATCCAGGTGGCGGATTGTTTTATTTTGAGACAGACAGGTCAGCTGGTTCTGGTGCGAAAGATACAGGCGAAAGATGGACTGCAGTATTAGAATCTAAAACTGCAGCGTTAGAATTAGAGGGCGATGCAGCTGGAGATGTTAGCGCAGCTGATATGGGTAATGTTACATCAAAAACATTTGCTACTGAGGAACTGAAATTTGAAAATCAATCTATTACAAGAGGGGGCTCTGGCGGTTCAATAGATTTTACTGATAATTTTCAAGAAAATGATATATTAAGAATATCTGGATGTTCTGATGTATCAGCTAATAATAGAATTGTAAGAGTGGCAAAAATTTATGGTAGTAATGCATTCATGCTCACCTCTACAAATTTTACAACTGAAGCTTCTGAAGCTGGAACTGTTACAATGGAAAGATTGGCTAATGGTGTATTTTTTGCTTCCGATGATACAGTAAGAGTTGCTGATGGAAGCTTTAATACAGGGCTTATAAGAAAGCAATATGGATATGTAAAACAAATACATTTTGAAGATGCTGGTGTAGCTAAGGATACTTATGATAATTGGTTTGCTAATGATTGTGATTTATCACCACCTACAGAATTGCTTCTTCATAGTTCATCTTATCCGTCTGCTGGAACTGGATTCCATTTGTATGTTACAACGCCAGCAACCGATAGTGATACTATTGGAACTTTTGCTGCTAAAACATATCAGATAGCAGGTACTTTTATTTATAGGGGAAATCAAGAATCTAAACTTTATATTCCAACATCAAGTAATACGTTTACTACAGTTGCCAATGATTATGTTGATATAGATGTCAACGCTTCTCCAGCCTATGATGAAAGAATTACTGGAGCTAGAGTTTATATTAGACCTAATGGAACTAATGAACCTTGGTCTTTAATGATTGATATTGATTTACGGGATGGATGTAGGACTAGTATGGATGATGAGTATAAACAATGGGCGGTTGGTAGCGATGCTACAGAAGCTGGTGTAGATACACTTGTTCTTACATCTGAAAACATAGAAACATATAGTATTTTAAATGGATTTAGTCCAGATGAAGTTAGCATTGAATTATCTCGAAGGGGTGAAGGATATAAAGATTGTGTTATAGCGAACAGAAGGCTTTTTGTCTGTAATATCCAAATGTTCGATGAAGATGATGATGGATTTTCCGATGCTACTTGCGATTATAATAATGACCCGACAATTACAATGGATAGCACTGCAAATATCAGATATGGAATGAGTGTTAGTGGAACCGATATTCCAACCGGAGCTTATGTAGATTCAATAACTAATGCAACCACTTTTGAATTATCTGCATCAACGACTGGCGGAAGTGTTACAAATGGAACATTAACATTTGGTAATATAATGAAAAGGATGAGGGATAGAATCATGTTTACTCCTCCTAATAAATATGAAACATTTCCACGTAGCTTTTTTATTGATGTTGTCAGGGGAGATTCAGATGAATATACTGCACTGGCTACGTATGGCGATAGATTGTTTGCATTTAAAAGACAGACGTTGTATATACTTAATGTTGGTTCTCCGTCCCCTAGTAATTGGTTTTTAGAATCTACTGAAAGGGACAAGGGTGTCGCTTCAAAAGCAGCCGTGTTCTACAGTGAAGATGGTATCTATTGGGCAAATAGATATGGAGCATATTTCTTTGATGGTAATAATGTCGTTAATTTAATTAAAGGTAAGATACCACAGAAAACTTGGAGACTAAAAATAGGCCAAGCAGATTCTAAGCATTGTCAAGTTGCGTTTCATGAAGGACATAACAATCTTTATGTAATGGCAAATAATATAGCTATTACCGCTACGTCAGATAATAATGGTGTGTATACTTATAATTTTGATAGTCGTTCATGGGTATGGCAAGACCAAGATGCAACTAGTCAAGGTGTGGATAAAATAATTTCTAATTTTATATCAGATGGAGAAGGTGGCGTTGTGTTCAATACATCCAACGCAGCAACTGGTACTGCTACTAATCAACGGGGTATATCAGAAACATCCAATGGAGATGGAGTCACTGCTGCAAAATGGGTTATGAAAACTAAGGATATAGACTTTGGAGACCCATCAAGAATTAAAAAAGTATATGGAGTAAGAGTTACGCACAAATCAAGCGCCGCTCAAACGGCTCCAATATCTTATACAACTGATGGTGGTAGTTCATTTACTAATTTTACTGGTAATTTTGCAGTGACAAGCGCTTGGGATGTGTTGCATGCTACTCCATCGGCTCCTGTTGAGTGTCAGAGTATGCAGATAAAAGTTACTAATCCGACCAATACAGGAACAATTAATATAAATGATATATCTATTGAATATCGAACTATTCATAGGGGAGTTACATGAGTAGTATAGATAGAAGACTTAGAAGACTTGAACAAACAAAGAAACATGAAACTGTTGCTTCAACTCAACAGCCGTCTATAGGCGAGATGAGTGATGGCGATGAGCGTGTTGTTTTAGCAGGTGGTCAAACATTAAGGGTGTACCGAAAAGAGTTTGGAAAGCTCTGGTATATGGAATTTACAGGAACATAATATGGCAAATGATAATACATACGACCCGTTTTTATTTCAAACTGGGTTGTCACAGATTAGAGGAGCTTTTGGAGGTCAAGGGCTATTAGCTGGTGTTAAAGATAAGGTAGCGTCTCAAGAATTAATTGATGCGTATTTACAGGCATCAGGAGCTACTATAGGTGGAGCACAGCGTAAAATGGGAAGAATTGGAATTGGCAGTAAATTAGCTGGACTGGGATTGACTCATATATTAAAGAAAGCTGGTATGAAAGGCGCTATAAATTTACTTGGGCTAGCTGTTCCTCATGCAGCTATTTGGGGTGGAATTACTGCTGGACTAGGAGATTACTTTTTTAAGAAAAAAGCAGCTAGAGGTATAGAGGATATAGCGGATAAGGCTCCTGATGTAAAATATGGTAAACGTGAATTACAGCAAATAAAAGATACTTTAAGTCAAGCTACTTCATCTTTACAAGAATCAATAGCTCCATCAGCTGTTACAACTGCTTTCAATGTTCCATTAGATGTTTTAAAAATACAACAATTCGCTACAGGACTTGATTCATTAAGAGATGCTGCTACTAGTATGACCACTAAAAGACCAGAGTCGTTATCAAATGTGTTAGGACAAACTGTAATGTCACAGGATTATCTTACTCAATCTGATAAATTGTTGAATTTAATTGGCCCTCAAATGACTAGCACTCAAAGACTTGGATGGGCTAATGCATTTGGCCCAGGAGGAAATGTTCCAGGAATGTTAAAGGGTAGTTCTCCTATGAATGCATTATATGAACAGGCGATTGGATTATTACCGTATCAGCGTTCATTTGGATTGGGGGGTTAAGATAATGGCTTATCCTTTTGACGATACAGAAAAATATAATCCCTATAATCAGTTAGGTTCTTTAGTATCTAATGTGCAATCTTATTTGCCACAACAGACTACTCAGCAACAGCCAGGTCTATCAAATATGAATCCCAATTTACCAATGTCAAATATTAGCGCTAATATAGCTACACAGGACGCGACTAAGTTTGTTGGAGGATTACAATTAGATACTGGAGCCGGCAGTACTGCACCAGGGGCAGAAGGCGGTTTACCTGATATTGGAACTGCTCAGCCAGCAGCTACTGCATTTGCTATGGGTAACGTTGGGGGAGGGGCTGGATTTGGACAAACGGTTGGTACTCAGGGCGGTCAAGGTTATCAAGTTACTTATACGCCTAAGCCTGTAGACCCTACTGATGGTGGTGATGATGATTATGACCCTAATGCTCCCGAACAAAGTACTTTATTAAAAGATTTTGTATCCAAATTAAGTACATTATCTTCAAAACAGCAACAAGACCTTTTAAAATTTATTGGTACTGATGGTGTAAGCTCTGAAGAATATGCAAAGTTATTTGGACTTTCTGACCTAGCATATGCTAATAGATTTCAAGGGTTGCCAAGTCTTATGGATTTGGAATCTCAAATTGGAAATGTACATCGATATGGCTCACAACAAAGAGGATTTGAATTAGCTTCTGCAAGACAGGCATTAACCAAAGGATTAGGTGGAATGGGAATGTCTGGTGCGTTCACTGGTGGTAGAGGATTTGCTGGATTTGGTCAAAGAGGAGCTGCTCAATCTTTACAAAGAAGTAGCTTACGTGAAACCTTAAAACAAAGATTAGCATCTGTTCGTCAATCTACTGCTGATAAATATTCACAGTTATTACAAACAATTATGTCATCGCTTGGTAGAGGTTTTGATATTGCTGCTGATATTTATGGCGAAGGTACAGGTGAAGGAGTTGGTACTGGCGTTGGATATGTTGATACTGGTGGAGGAAAAGGGGCTGGAGGAAAAGGAACTTCTCTTGGAGGCCCTTCAGGCCCATTAGATACAACTGGCCCCGAAGATGAATATAGTTTTATTGTCGAATAATTGGAGATATTATGGCTAGCGTACTAGATGATTTAAGATACTTATCACGATACGGATATCAAGACCCATGGGCAGAAGCCGTAAAGAATATAAGCAATAACCTGCTTTCTTTAGCTGATACAAAGATGCGTCGCGATATGTTAGTCGCTGAATACAGGGATAAAAAACAAGCTAGAGCTGATACTCTGTCAAATCGTGATACTCAAAATATAATAGATATTTATCGAGCAACTGCTGATGAGGATAAGCATTTTATATTACCAAAATTAGAAGAAGTTTTATCTGGAACAGAGGGAGGGCCTGAGTTTTTTCAAGGATTATCAGATGCATCAAAGGCTAAACAAGTTTATAGAACTGAATTTGACAGACTAGCTGGAACTACAGGAAATATCAGAGAAGATTATAATAATGCACTTCAATTATCAGAAATGGCAAAAGGTAAAGATGTTGCTGTAGCGAATAATAAATTACGTATTCGTAGCATGCTATTAGAAAAAGATAATAGAAAAAATACATTAAGAGAGTTTGTTGTAAGAAATTCACCAGACGGTGGAACTGGATATATTAGTGATGTGAATGCATCTACAATTATGGGTTACATAGATGAGGATAATCTTGAGGGGGCTAGTCAATTATTACTTGATAATATTAAACGTAGCGCTGATAAATTAACAGTTATTGATGATTATAATACTACACTTATGACACACGCGGCTGCTCAGAAAGAAGAGTTTGGTGTAGGTTATCAAGCCGGACATCCAGAATATGATGCTAGAATGTTGTTGGAAAAATCTAGAGTATCTATGAGACAGGATTTTCCTGACAAGTATAAACTTCCTAATATGAGCTTTCCCGATGCTTTATACAGATGGAAAATTGGAACTGCTCCATCTCAAGAAAAACCTGTAGATAATGGAACTAAACCGCCACCGCCAGAAGAGCAAACTGTTTATAAACCTATACTGAATATTCCATTTCAGGATGTATCATTACCAAATGATTCACAAGTTAGGTTAACTAATCCAGTGACTGGGAAACCGTATGATAAAGTTTTTGATGGTAAAACAGCAAAGCAAATGATGGCAGCGAATAGAGGTAATTTAATAAAAGATGGAACATCGTTCATTAAATTTACTTGGGGAGATAGAGATGATAGAATAGGTTATAGAGGAATGGTATATGAAAAACCAGTTCATGAAAAAGGTTTTACTCCATTTCGTAAACCACCTGGATGGGAACCAAGAGAGCCAGAATTATATAAGCCTAGGACTGGCGAAAAAGAAACTTGGCGAGAGCGTATGTTTGGTGGTCATGCTCATATTAGAAATGAAAGAGCTACTCTTCAAAGCGGTGATGAGGTAATGAATATGAAAACTGGTAAAAGATATCCAGTAATTATACAATCGCCAACTGGAACAATACCAGATGAGGTTACAGCTGATAAGATTACATATATTGTTAATGGAGCAAAATATAATTGGACGGAGTTCATGAAGTTATTTGGAAAACCATTATTTGATAAAAGTACTGTTATTACAAGTCCAAGAGGCAGAACATTACAAGACAGAGTAACTCGAGCAGCGGCTAATTCATTTATAGTTAATAGCGTTACAAAAGTAGATTCAGATTCTGCATGGGTATCAGATTCTACTAATTGGATGCAGCCCGCTAAGTAAAATAATATGCCTCAACAAGATTTATATCGTTATGATGTAACATATCAAGGGTACAGATTTTCTATTGATGGGTATAGGCAACCAACTCTAGATGAAGTACATAAGATGTGGGTAGATTCTGTAGTTTCTAGACAGCCGTTTAGCATGGATACACTTGGTATAGATGTTAGCGGTGTAGAAACTGATATGCAGAGAGCTGAAAGAAATGCTAATGAAGTGGGTTCTTTACAGCCTGACCAAGCCTATAGGGACGCAACATTTTGGCAGAGATTCTGGGATAGTGCAAAGCTATCCGCTATACCACACTTCGGTACAATGGAATCTCATCTTACTCCAGCCGACGAATCATCAGAACTTTGGGCTGAAGCCCTTGGAGGACTTGGTGGAGCTGTTGTAGGAATGCTTCCATTCTCTTTAGCTGGTGGTGGTGTACCTGGTATTGCAGCTGGAGGTGCCAATGTAGTACATAAAGTCAATCGGGCAAGAAAATTATTTCAGCTTGCTGATAGAGCCAGAAAAGTTGGTAAAACAGCTACCGCTGATAAAATATTAGACAGAGCCAATCGGTTCGTTCAATCTAATAATAAAATATTTAAAGAAGCTATTCGTACAAGGTCTTTGCCCACACCAACAGGATTACTTGGCAAAACAAAGCCGTACAGAGAAACTATATTAAAAATTGCTGAGAAAAATCCTAAGCTTGCCAGAGCCTTAAATTTATTTTCTAACAATGTTGTCACTTTTGGTCTATACGGACAAACTAAACTCCCATATGATAAATTAGAAGGACGATTGGAGCAACTTGGAGCTGATACAATAGCAAGTGCTATCTTTTCTGTTGCTGGACTTCCAACTATGCTTGGATATGCTTCTAAGGGAGTAAAGTATGGTGTTGAGCCAGGTATGTTGATGGGAGCTGGAATGTACTCAGATGCCGGTCAATCTGATATGACTATGGAAGAACGTCTTATTCACGGGTCTTCCTTGGTGGCATTTCATTATGCAAGGCAGGGGCTTAGTGCGTTACAGATAAAAGAAAAGATTGGTACAGCTTTTAGACTTGCTGACCCAAGCCTATCTGAATCTCAGTTGACTACAATAAAAGATAGTAGCGGAATGATTCGTGTTATTGATGTGGCCCAGAAAAAAGCCTTAAAATATCCTACATATGCTGATAGACAGAACCCTGATAGAACAGTTGAGCTATTAAGAGTAGAAAAACCAGTCAAAGGCAAAACAACAAAATATAGAGTAGTATATCAGGATTTAGGTACAAGTGAAATACGAGCTATTCAGGGGAATTCAAGACCAGATGCATGGAATAAATTTAGTAAAAAATTCAGCAAAAATACACCTCCACAGAGAGAGCGTGTAGTTGGTAAGGAATTAACCGTTGAACAAAAGCAAGATTTAAAAGAACATAAGAAGTCTGAAAAGCTATTAAGAAAAGCTCTTGGTTCTCCTCGCGGTATGGAAGTTGGAGAATTGCCTAAGTCTGTTGTATCTACAGAAGTTAGAGACCCATTTGAAATAACTCGCGGCGTAGAAAATGTAGAAATGTGGAAGAGTAAGGTCGACGAAGCTTCTAGTAATATGGATATGTTATATGAACAATATACGCTTGATTTAAAAAAGCCAAATGTAAATAAAACAAGATTAAAATATATACTAGATAAAGAAATTGGCGAATGGGAAAAAATTAGATATACCTCTGGAATAAAATTAGAACAGGCTTATAAGCAAGTTATTAGTTCTACTGGTGAACGATTTCATCCTAATACCGCTGGTTTAAAAGAAGGAGAATTTGTTAAAATACCAAAGTTTGATGAGAATACAGGACAATTAGATTACAGTAGAGCAGGTATTGGAAAGTACGTCGGTACTTTAAATGATTTTAAGCCTGGTGAAGTTATTGCTCCTGGTTGGATGCAGAAAGAACCAACAAGATATTCAAATTATTTCAGGCAGATACCTGTTTTTGAAATAAACACCCATGGAGGAGCAAGAAGAGCAAAAGTTGCTATTGGTGGTAAGATGCCTGAAAAAGTGGCAAAAGCTATAGAAAAAGCAAATAGTGCTGATAAACCATTATTAGAGTATGCTGAAGATAGTCCAAAAGTTAAGGAAATACGAGAAAATCCAGTAGTAAAACAAGAATATAAAGAGCCTCCTGTTGACCCGACAGCAGGCCCAGTTGAGCAGTCGCTGCAACGTAGTAGACCTTTAATTAGACAATTAATATGGAATCCTTTAAGTAAAATATTTAAACAATTATTTACTGATACTCCGAGAGGAGGAGCTAAAGAGCTTAGAAGTATTACTGTCAAAGAAGAAGGAATGATTCGTCCTGGTAAAAGAGCTATAGATGAAGCTGCTAGAGAAACTGGTATTAAACCTGGATTCATAAGGGGAAATACGAGTTTGACTCATACAGGATATATATCTAGTATGGTTAGATGGTTCGAGAGGTCTTGGAATGAAAATAGGGCATCAGTTTATGGAGCAAAAACAAAAGCTCCATACGATGTTGCTGAATTTAAAAAAATCCATGCTGAAGCCGTTGAAAAGGGATATAAATTTTCTGCTAAAGACTTATGGGAACAATTCCGTAAAGATGGAATATTTGATTTATCACCGAGGCCTGGATTGGTTGATAAAACATACTATGCATATTCTCCAAATACAATAAAGAAAATTAAACTTTCAACTGGTGAGCGAGTTTTTCCTGATGGTATACCAACTCCAGAAGGAGCAATGAAAATAGAGGCGGATAGAGTTGAAACAATCGCTAAAGATTTATCAGCTACGAGAGAAAAGGAAAGAGCAAAGTTTCAACAGTTTAAAGGCGCGGAGGCTGAACAGTGGCCTGATATGAATAAAATGCCACGAGATTTAACTATTGATAAAGCAACATATGAAGCCTATCCAGAGTTTGACCCTTTAAATTCCGAGCCTTATTTTGTTTGGCTTAAGTGGGATGCGAGAGAAAATAATAAAATCGTAACGCATAAAAGAAAGGCCATGAAGGGTAATAAAATTGCTACGTTTAAAACAAAAGAAGAAGCTGAGCAATTTGCCCTTGACCATTGGATGAATCCTGAAGGTGTAGAAAAACTATTAACCAGTAAAATTGATAAAATATCTTCTCTACAAGGCCCAGAATACACTGAACTGGAACGTCAAAGAGGAAGACTGAAGAAAGTACAGAGGGAAGAGAAAATACCAGATGCAGAATATAAATTTCTGCTTAATGAATGGTTTCCAGAAAGTAGGGGCTCATCAAAAAATATGACTCATGAAGAGTTGCAGGTAGCATCATCTATGCTTAGCTCTAAAGATAATACAAAAGCATATCAAAATAAAATTTCATCTACAGTGCCCCCAGCGAATGTGATGAGCCATATGCAGGTTAAATGGAGAAGAGTATTAACGGAGCTTCAGAAATTCTTTCTACCAGCTTATACTACACTACAGCTAGCAAAAAGTCGTATTGCAAGTAGTTGGGGTAGGGATATGATAACTCATGAAATTACCAGGCAATTAATATCTGGTGATTTTTCAGAGTTTAAAATAAATCTGAAAAAAGTTTATGGTTTGGGTAAAAAGGATTATAAAAATCTATCTTCTATCTTTGATAAATTGTTTGAAGACTGGTATGACCCTAGAATGGACAAGTATCCAATAGAGGATATACAAAAAGCATATAAATTATTCCAACATAAGATTGTTGCTGAATATTTAATTCCTAGTGGAATGGAAGTTAGAAATGCATCTACAAGAGATGCCAGATATGAACCCTTGTTTGAAGTATATGACGCAGCTGGAAATCGCATAGAGATTGCAAATGGATATGACGCTATAAGACTTGTCGAAGGCATAGACTTTTTCGACAGTCGAGGCGGAACTAAACCTCCTCCTCCACAAGAAAAGTTCAAAATGGTAGACGGTAAAGTTGTTGGAGAAGCGGCAGAAGGAATATCTTTTGAATATATAAAAAGTCTGCGACGGCTTAACAGGGAAACTGGTGAATATGAAGGTGGATGGTACATTCAAGGTAAGGATAGATACGCATTTAAATGGACTGATAAAAATACTGTTAAAGTAGAGCGATTAAATAGTAAGCAAATAGAAACTAAAGATGGAAAATATGTAACAGTGCACGATAGGGATGGTGCTCCAGGCAAATTTAATCATCATATAGAAAAGAATTATCTTACTAGAATTGTAACGGATGAGTTTAGGGAATTGATGGGATTAGACAAGGGATTTCGCGAGCAAATAGCTGAGATTATTTCACGCACAGACCCTGAATTTGTCAATATGGCTGGTACTCCACTTGAAAAGAAAATAGCTGCTCTTCAGAGACTTCATTATATTGATAAGTTTTGGAAAGACCAGGCTGGTGTATTTGGAACGCAGTATAGTCGTGTTGCCAAACTTCCTCCTATTATCGCTATTGAAGCTAAAACAAACAAAATTATAGAATTAAAAGGATTTAAAGATATTAACGGTAAGCCTGTATCAAAGAAATCTACCGTTATTGATGCTCATGGTAAACGTAGGTCTGTTGATAGGGTCATAGATGTATATGAAAGAAACTTTGATAAAATTATTTCTCGTCAGGGTCAAAGAGTAGCTCATATTGCACCTACATTTAAATTATTTGGTAAGGGTGGAGCTAATAATGATAAAGTATTAAACGAAAGAGACCGTCTTATACTAGAAACTGATGAAAGTTTTGCTAACTGGGCTCATGAGACTTTACAGTTACAGATTAATGCTGTACAAAAGAATCATTTATATGATGGGCCGCTTAGAGGTCTTACTATGGTAACAGCCCAGATTGGTCTGTCTTTTCCATTGTCAGGATATAAGAACGTTATATTGGGGCAAGCTAGTAATGCAACTGTATTTGGATTCAGGCAAACGTTAAATGGTATGTTCAATGCTTTATCTGACCGTAAGTCTATGTCTAATTTAACAGGTAGAATTGGTGGTAAGGAAGCGGGTGTTCATGAATTGATGTCTGGAAGGATAGTCTATGCTAAATATAATCCAGGTATGATGAGAATTACTGAAATTATGAACCGTATTGTCAGCACATCAATAGCAGAGCCAGCATTCAAATCTCATCTTGATAATCTTAATGGAATTAAAAATATTATGAATGTCGGTGTTTCAAGGGACACGTCTATGCGTTTTTTTACAGATATAGTTAAGTTGACAGATGCCCAAATAGCTGAAGCAAAGAGACTTGGAAGTACTAGAATAAATGAAAGACCAGAGTTGATTCAGAGGGCTCAGTCTATGTCTCATTTAATTACTCAAGGTGGCCCTGCATTACCGTTTGTTCCACGATGGATGGGTAAGAACTGGGCAAAGCCGCTGACATTGTTTTATAGAGTAGCATACAGAATGACAGAAAATGTAGCTAACTCTGTAATTAAACCTTTAGTTGCTGATGGAAATCCTGTTCCACTTGTACGGTATCTTAGTCTGTTGCCGCTGAGTGGAGCTGCATTATACAGTGCTCATTATTTAGTTTTAGGTGAAGAACAAAGAAATATATTTAAGTCTAACCCAGATAAGTTTTTTGAATTAGCGTTAAGAGCTGAGGGATTGGCTGTAGCAAGTAACGCATTTGATGATTATGGTAATGTTATAGAGTCTTATCAGCCAGCTGTATACAGGTCTGTCAAATCATTAGGTCAAAATATATATTCTATACTAGCTCGTAAGAAGTTCGTACCTCAGGCAGTAGAAGATTTAGCTACTGAAACGGTTGTATTAGCCAATAGGGCAGTAAAAATACATGAAAGAGTTTTTGCTCCGTTGAAAAAGTCATTTAATGATTCAAGGCGTAGACAAAGACAATTTACCGATGTTTACTTTAGAGAGAATCCAGTAATAGGCGATGAATTGTCTATGTTAACATCTCGTAGTCCTTATTACAGGCACGTAAAGGATGCTTTCTGGTCTGATGATGATGAATTGAAGGCTCGTGTTTACTATGCTGCAAGAAATTATGTGGCCCAGCATGAAATTAATAAAGACCCATCTTTGAAAAAGATACCGCATAAAGCTAAGAAATTGGCAAGAACTAATTTGAAGACTGTTGTGTCTGCTCAACGTCCAATTCCAACATCTTGGAGAAAACGTACTACAGGAGCCAGGACAAGATATGAAATTTATTTATCTAAACTAAGTCCTGAATTAAGAGCAAAAGAAGAATACATTGAAAATCAATACCAGAAAAAATTACAACAGTGGAGAGCCGCTGTAAGTCAATATGGAGCTCAGTACAATTTAGATTTTTTCCCTGGGCCAAGTAAATAGATAGGATTAATCATGCCTGAAAACACATTATTATCATTATTAACTGGCGGCAGATACGGTACATCTGCAGATTTGCCAACTATTCCTGAAACTGCTCATAGTT
>Ga0114908_1001016_pt1 | contig 14482 bp, 28 predicted proteins | sample MalvireepMed_s17_FD_87292 | JGI IMG/M metagenome (GOLD analysis project Ga0114908, IMG submission 87292) | Marine viral communities from the Global Malaspina Expedition - Malaspina viral metaG DeepMed_s17 | ecosystem: Environmental > Aquatic > Marine > Oceanic | place: Mediterranean Sea... | reverse complement strand
GTACATGAGAGAGTCTCGTTACACCCTCTCGGGGTTCAGGCCCTCGGTGCGTAACTGCAACTCTCAGATACAAATTTACATGTAAATCGTGTAATTTACATGTAAAACATGACAGTACATGTCCCGACAACATGCGTAATTAACTGTAATTACTGTACATGGGGCCACATGCACGCTCTTTAGAAGCAAAATTCTGTCACGGGTATCTATGTCTTTTGAGGCGTAGCCTCAAGCCATGCCCCCCCTCGCGCGTTCCTTGTTGTCTGACGTGCGTTCCTTATGTGAAAAGAGGCGCGGACCTCTCCGCTAGTCTATAGACTGCTCCCGTATCTAGACGTGAGCTAGACGCCGCTTGCTCTACGCCTGTCTATAGACTGGCTCCGTATCTGGAAACTGCCTGAGCTGGGCGTGCTGGGCGTGCTGGGCGTGCTCTCTTGACGCTAGGCTGGCTCTTTGTCTGGTACTGTCAGTCACTGGAAACATCACCCGCCCAGCCAGCCTTGCCGCCCAACTTGCCGCCCGTAGCTAACAAGGCTATTTTCAAGATTGCTCAGAAAATAGCGGTAAACCCTATTGCAGTACTTGACGCGATCTGTTAACGTTGTCTCCGTAGTGTTCGAACAAACCCAACGGACACCCGAAAATTACAGAAAGGACTTAGATACAAACCAGATAGGACGGACGGCTCCACGCCGCACTGATACTAAACAAAAATGCGAGGATTGGAAACACCCGAACGGACAAGAAAGAACGCGAATTAATACGCAAGACTGATCAGACCTCGAACGCACCATTCCCCAACCGTGACAAGCTGACTAGTAGTGACGCTGGCACGGGGACGGTCATCACTGGCGGGTACTGGATTGGCGGCGGGCCTTAGGCCAAGTAGCTACGGAGTGAACGCGACAAGTCCAGACGGGACGCCACGACGGCCTAACACCTGAGCCCAATTCAATTGATTGTACTTCTGTACTTCCAGCGCATGATAAAACACGTTTGATCACGTCTAGCGTCAACTGGTAATAGGTTGGCGTCGATAGGATGAACGTGGGCGGGGTAGGCCCGCAACCTATTTCAGAAACTACCGAAAGGTGAAAACGTGGCCGCTGTTGTTGCGCTGTAGATGCAATACTTCAGCCGCTACGGGAACATGAGACGAGGATTGACAACCCTCAAGGGAATAGGATCAGGGCTCACTGGGACGGCGTTGTTTAGGGCGTCTACAGGACCGAGTGAGTCAATAGCTAGTTCCCTGAATTAACAGGGCTGATGAGGGCGTTATAGACGTCCAGAAACTAGCAAGTAGAGGAGTAGAAAATGAGACAGAATATAATCCACGTTGATAAATGTGAGTGCTATTTAGACGGCGATAAAGGAATTGTTGTGGCGCCTTGTGGGCCTGAGAAAAATGCAGTTCAGGTATATCAGGAATTGACCGCCGAGGTTTTAGAATTGAAGACAAAGAACGCAAGACAAACCGAGTCACTCAAAATTTTATTAACCTCAAACGCAAGACTACAGGCCGAGAACGAAAGACTACAGGGAATACAGGCGGGAATGTCCGATAAATTGACCGAGTTATTCGGTGAACTAAAGGGTTGATAAATCATACCCGAGGATCAAACCCATGTTTGATCCTCGTCATGATTGCTCAACTGAGCAGTTAAAACTAGCAAGGGCCAATGAGCCCAGAAAGATAAGAGGAAAGACAATGGCACGAACAGCAATCAAGACCAAGTATCTAGGGGCCACGCACACGAAGGGAGCACGGATCAAGGCGGCGGCAATGGGAACATTTGCCGATGGTGAACGGATATCGATCACCCGCTCATACAAGTACGAATTGAGTAACGAACAGAATCACCGAGAAGTTGCCGAGCTACTGATTCAGCCGCTGTACAACCCGTTCAATTACGATGACGTTGATATTGAATTGATAGCGGGCTCGACTGAGGATGAGGCATTTTCATATGTATTTGTGGCGGTTAACAAGTCAGTATTGAACCCGAACCGTGACGAGTACGGGAACATTAAGAGCTAGAGTTTCATCCACCATATCCGAGAGTCAAACATGGGTTTGACTCTCGTCATGGTTGATCAAACAACCAAAAATTTATATAGGCCACGAGCCTAGAAAAGAGGAAAGAAAATGGAACAGTTGATTAGGGAATATCGGGTGTTGATATCAGCAGGGTTGGCTACCGAGGCCGAGTTAGAAATAGCAATAGCACGAGCTATAGAAAGTGGTGAATAAATTGGCTAGCAAATTACTTAATCAGGAACTAATCGAACGGATCAATAAGCGGCTGGAGTTGGCACGGAATGATACCTACGAATTGAGATTTTACCGAGCACTTGACGAGGCATTGGAACCAGAAATAAATAACCTTGATGGTTTGGTTTGGAATGCAATTGCACAGGCTAGGAATGCAGAAGAAATAGTCAAGGGTAATCGCCCGATGTACCACAACGTACCTCCTCATGACGCCTATGTAGAGCTCAAAAAATTGAAGGCTGAGAATGAGGAATTGAAGGCCGAGAGAAAGAAGCTAATGGATCAGAAATTTGAATACGAGGTCGAGACTGGTATCTTGAAAGACTGAGGTTGATAGATCATACCCGAGGATCAAACATGGGTTTGATCCTCGTCATGATCACTCAACTGGGTGATTAAAATATAGACAGTGCCAAGAGCACGGAAAGATAGGCGTTATGACTAGAAAATCTGAGATTCTAAGGGCGTTGAAAGATCTGGCCGAACTGGACAGTTCCAGCTTAGCTAGATCATCGAACATAGATGATCAAGAGTTATATCTAAAGTTGAGCCGATACTATCAAACGATACTAAACCGAGGGGTGAAATAATGTTGGATATATATGATTCGGGTGAGGGCTGGGCGTGCTATGAATCCCCACCAGTAGCAACGGTGTTGGATATAGACGAGCAGTTGAACCTGATACCAATACGGGGACGGGCGTTACCGAAAAAATATTGGGGTGACAGGCCGATACTGTCAGCCGATCAAGTTAGGCTCGGGAGTAGGTTGAGCTCAAGCAGTACAGACTTTGAGATAGACGCGGATTACTACGGTGCTCGTATGCAGTGGGCCAAGCGAGCACGGCGGGCCAAGCGAAAGGGTTCTCGATTGTCAGACAAGCGGCGCGGGATTAGTTGATAGATCATACCCGAGGGTCAAGCATGGGTTTGACCCTCGTCATGATCACTCAACTGGAGTGGTTAAAATATATATTGGGCCATGAGCCCAGAAAAGAGGAGTTAGATGAGAAAGAAACGTGTACCGATCTGGCAAAATGAAGACTTGTTGAAGGAGATTGTGCAACCAATCGAGATCAGCACCGAGATCATCGAGCCGCTAAAGATCACGGCGGGACCAGTGCCAGTGAAAGACGTTGAAGTTGTATCTGGTCATGCGTTCTCACTGAATGCCGAGGGTCAAAGGATATTTGACGAGGTGTTGTTGCTGTATCCACAACCGATACTGTTTATAGGTGGATCAGGGCTAGGTAAGTCAATACTGGCCAGACAGCTAGCCAAGCATATAGGACGCGGATACGCGGGTATCAATGCTGATGAAGGCATGGATTTGAGCCCGTTGGTTGGCCAGTGGACGCCACAACCAACCGAGCACGGCGTCACGGTAGACTGGAATGACGGCGAATTGACCAGATCAATCAGTGAGGGCGGCGTGTTCTTGTTTGAAGAAATTACACGAGCACCACAAGAATTTCTATCCAGACTATTCGGACTACTGGATAGTGACGGTAGATCATGGGCCATTATCGAGAAAGACGGGAAACAAATACCGATCAGTAATAGTTTCTGGTTCATAGCTACAGGTAATCCATCGGGTGGACAGGGATACAACACCAACAAACTGGACGCCGCACTTGTGGATAGGTTCAGCGGTATCTACCCAATCAATGAACCGCTAGCACCCGAACGAGAGGTGCTCAGTAACTATGTTAGTGATGACCTAGCGGGCCAGATCATGAAGTTGGCCGAGGATTTGAGATCGAAACCTGAGACGTATGTTAGTACCCGTGGACTGGTCAAGATTGCACGTCACATTAAGGCGGGACTGTCACCGATGCGTGCGGTTGAAATAGCAGTGGCCAATAAGGATATGTCAGCGGCGGGCGTAGTTCGCAGGGGAGTGCTGGAACTGGCCCAACAACATCTAGTACCAGTGGTTGATGAAGCACCGATTGAGGTCACCGAGCAACAACCAGTGGTTGAGGTCAACATATCCACTAGCAGTCCCCGTAGCAACCCGCTACGCGGCACTGGTAAACGCCAACATCCCTATGCACTTGGATGCGTACGCCATGTGAATATATCGGACCAACATGGCTATAAACACCAAGGCCAGAAATATACCGAGTGGTACTGCTCATGCCAGACCTGCAAAAACTGGCGCGGGTATGGATACAGACAGACTAAGCACGGTACATGGGTAGCAGTGGATAAGAAAACCCGTAAGAGGCTCAGCCCTGCCGAACGTGAGACGATTGACTATGGTTACACACAACCCAAAGGTACGGGAAAGTACCAGTACACTGGGTTCTTTCACGGCGCGGCTGTATTGAATGGCGCACCTACTAAGTCACAAGCTGAGTACCAACAAAACGCGTGCCTTAAAATCCACAAGGGATATAACCATGACCAGTGGAATCGTGCGCAAAACGTCGAGAATTAAAAATACATAACGAAAGGTATAGTGAATTGATATGACTAATCGAGATAGAACATCGGGCGTGGCCTCGGCCATGTCCATACTGGGGAACGGCCATGCTGAAGTGGAGTGGATAGATACCTATCTACAGGGTGCTTGCACGGCCAAGCTGGCAGATAATGAGTGGTTGGCCAAGCTACCCAAAAACGATAAGATCGTGCAGTTGCATGAACAATCGCACGTCAAGTGGAGTGGCTGGGAATCTACTGGAATAGTAGCTAACCTAACGCAACGGGGCAAGGCCCTGTACGCAGTGATTGAGGACAGCCGCATTGATAGTATCGGTGCGGACTACTACCGTAGGCCCTTGTTCAAGGACCACGGTGCCAGACTGGCCGAGGGTACAAAGTCACAACCAGAACTCGTACCGAACGTCATGGCCCTTGCATATGATCTGGGCCATCTACTCACTGAGTTGGGACGTGACGTGCTGGCCAAGTTTGGCAAGCGGTTGGTGGACGTGCGGACCAGTGATGATCCGTACGCCACGGCCAGACTCGCATGGGATATTGATCTGGCGTACAAGCCAGACGACGAGATGCCGCCACAAGATCAGCCCGACTCAGGTGACGCCAAAGGTGAGGGTGAGAGCCCTGATTCTGGTGACGCCAGTGACAGTGATGACAGTGATGGCAGTAACTCTGGTGACGCCGAACAAACCTCCACAACCTCCATTCCAGATACGGATAACATGACGGATATGACGGATGAAACAGGTGATGGCTCTGGTGACGCCACAAGCAATCTTGATAGCACTGATGGTGACGCCAATAAGTTTGAGTCTAACAACGTCGAGATCATGGAGTCCAAAGGCACGGGCGTTGAAGAGGTCTGGGAAGCACTCAAGGAATTGATGCAGGACTACGCTGACATACAGGAACGGAATGCAGACCAAGCCGTTGACGTGGCCAGTCAGACTCACGAGCCAGCCGAGAAATTGGATGTCAGTAGGTTGGCCGATAGAACTAACCTATATGACCAGACTGAACTGAGTGAGCATACGAGAATCGCACTGGACGGTATCGAGAACAAGAGTCGCAACCGCTACAGCAAGAAAGGCACGATCACATCTAGGGTATGGCGTCTGAACCACGGGTATGACAGGGTGTTTGAGAATAAACCCCGCCGCCGTGGCAAGGTTGTGATTGCAGTGGATCAGAGTGCTTCAATGCATTGCCCGTGCTCTAGTCCAACCTGTTATAGGAATCGCAATAATGGCGGTCGACCTTCTGGATCATGGCTGGCGTGGCAAGTGAGTGCCGCCATCTCCGAGGCCGCTAAAGATGCCGAGGTGTACGCATGGGCTGGGGGTGGGTGCTGGGCCAAGACTGCGGATATACCCGTAGGTATGCAACCATCGCATGAACTTAGTCGTCACATCAGTGACTCAACTCCAACGTGCGGTGCGCTGTATGATCTCGGAGTCCGTCTCGACGGTGATACCGAGGGTGCCGTGGGTGTATTGATAACCGATGGCAGGGCCGATAACGGCCCATGCACTACAAAGGTAGCGGAGGAACTGCACGCAAGAGGAGTCAGGTTCGTGGTAGTGGTAGTGAAGTGGGATGGTGACGTAAGCTATGTGGCTGGCCACTACCCAGATGCAGTCACGGTAGTAGTGAACAAGCCAGAGGACTTGGCAAATCTTGGGCCAGCACTACAGGAAGTGCTCGGCTGACGCTGGGTTTTGTGGGGGGTACGGGTCCCTTTAGGGACCCTCCCCCACAACATGACGGTGACGCCACTAACCATGCTATGACGTGAATCAACTCGATTGATGCACGTCACGGCCTGATTAGGGTCGAATAATTTTATCAGGGCAACGCCCAGAAAGAGGTGAACTGATGGCACAGACATACGAGGAATCGATGGCGAATGCGTTTGAGATTCTCACGCAATTGGGAAAATACCCACGCGTACTATCGCAAATCCTAGACACAATGGATTTATCGGACGAAGCGTATCGTGAGGTGATCAAGGCTTCTGATACGCATTTGAGAAACCTCAATAAGCTGAAGAGCCTTGGTTGGAGGGTGAACTGATGAGTAACTACCAAGTACGGTGGGTCAGGCGGTACTATACGGCTGGAGTAATTGTAGTCGAGGCAGATAATGCAGACGAGGCACATGACTCAGTGATGGATAACCTAGATGAGATCACGAGTTCTATGCAACCCGAAGATATACATACATATTCTGATGGAGATGATGTAGAAGTCACAGGTATCTGGAGATAATCAAATCAATATTGAAAGGGGTGAACTGATGAGTAACTACCAAGTATCTGAGGTCGCAGAGGTCGCAGTCGAGAAGTGGTTAGTTGACCATGGTGACGGCATTAAATATCCCGATGCGCTGAAAAAACTAACTGACCTAATAAATGAAACGTGGTCAAGCGGTGGCGAGGGTACGCCAACAATGCAAGAGTTGCGAAACGACATATTAGAATACAACGAGGTGAACTGATGATCAAGATTTATTTTGAGACTAACTCTCATGACGGTACGAGTAGCTACGCTGAACACGTAGCTACCCTGAGCTTTGAGCCGAGAACGTCGGAGTTCTGGGACGCCATGCTTCTGGAAGCATCCGCTCAGGGCTACGACAAGGTGACCGAATCAATCGAGGACGATCCCGTGATCACTGACAGTAGGCACTGGGATTGTAATTGTGATAGTGACTACATCCACGAAAAAACAGTCACGCTGAACTGTGAGAAATGCGGAGCATCTCACGATGAACAGCCTGACTCTAGAGCTAATGAGGTAGCGGAAGAAAACAAATATCTAGACGAGGTCGATCAATTTACAACAAGTGAAGGTAATGTGCAGATTGACGAGATGAACCCAGTTGCTAAGTTCCCACTAAGCTAAAAATAAACCACCAAGTAAAGGAGTAGAGAATGACAGATTTAATCACCAACTATCAAAGCACGGTCAGTAAACAGGCATGGGAAATAGATGCGTTAAGGCAACAGGTAGAAGACAGCCGTCTAACGGCAGAGATAAACCAGAAGGGCTTAGTCGATGCATTACAGGTAGCACTGTCAGCCATCGATGATGCCATTGATGCAGGGTTAGACCTTGACTCTCGTACATGGGACAGCCTTGAGGACGCTGGTGTCAGGGTGAGAAATGAGCTTAATCAATTTCTCCCCTACAGACCAGTAGAGGTGCTATCGTGAGTTTTATAGAGAAGTCATTGTATGGCCAGAAGATTGAGCCAGTAACAATAGATGAGTTTATGGATTCTCTAGAGTCCATACTGGACAGGGATTTCGGAGAGGCTTGGGGCTCCCAATGGGATGTAGATGAGAACGGCTGGGTTAACATCAGTCTGAACGTACCATACAACGAGTCATCAGATGAAGTAGCAATAGCTGACAGGGATCACTATAGAAATAGGTGTGATGTGGAAACTTGCGAATATTGCAAGGGGGTGCAGGAATGACCGAGACTAAACTGTTCTTTGAGTCAGTGACCGCAGAGAAACGGGGCTGGGGTAGCGCAATGTATAGATGGGTACGTGGCCTGACGAAAGAGGAGCGTCAGGCCGTACGGGCTGGGGACACGGTATGGTTTAGGATAAATCCGTGGCACTACACCCAGTCAGGGTACAAGATCGTAACAGTGAACCGCCTAGATCACAAGAAGTTTGATACCCGTGAGCCTACGTCAATAGAGTTGACGGCGATCAAGGCCCAGATAAGATATGCCATATGACTAAGCCAAAACAACAGGCCGAACTCATGGAAGAAATTGGCATGATGTTGTTGCGTGTAGCAAACAGCCTAGACCGTAGCACTACTGAGTGCGATAAGTGCGGGGTATCCCGTAACACAAACTGGACCGAGGCCAAGCTACACCCACAACTCATGGCCATGAGCGCGAAGGCGGCGCGTATCTCAAACCAACTGCGTGAACATGGTGCTTGACCAAACATTAACAGCAATGGTATGGTGTTCATCGAAACATTAAGCCATCCAATCAGGATGAGAGAGGGGGAACTGAAGTGGGATACGAGATAAACACTAGGAAGATCAGGCCAGAGGAAGTCGTTGAGATGCTTAGACTAGCCAGTCTTGGCGTGCATCCAGACAAGATGGTCGTACGGCTGAAGCGTTCCAAGTCTGCAATCAACAGACATCTGAGGGAGTGTGGGTTTCCAGCATCTGAAACTGGCAAGCCAGTCCAGATGGCCGACGGGCAGTTCAAGCATTCACGAACAGGTGAGATCATTGATCCGTTTGAATCCATGCGTAGCCATAGCTATGACATATCGGGGCGTCCTGAACAGGGCAAGGCTGTGGAAGTTGAGGTCAACGGGCAGAAGGCTACCCTTGTACGTGTGCCAGACAAGGGGCCGCTGGAGACAGCACATGAGGAGATCAAGGCCGAGGAGTCAGGAGAGCCTGACATCTACTCAATGCTTGAGCACGCCATACAAGAGAACATCAGGCTCAAGGACCAGATCACTGGGCTTTGGTCACTCAAGTGTGAGTTAGAGAAAGTCATCGGTGATCTGGAACGTGAGAACACCCAGTGGATAGCTGACATAGAACGGCTGGAGTCTGATCAGGCACAACAGAAGAAGAAGTCAGACGGCCTTGCCCAAGTTGTCGAGAGGTTTAGGAACCAGTTCGGCAACGTCAACGTCAAGGAACAGAAACGGTTATAACGGCGGTATAAGTAATTCCCCCCAGCCATGCGCTGGGGGGGTATTTTTTTTTGTGTTTTACAAGGAGGTAAACGTGGTGACTACATCGGGCGAAATAACAATGATCAGTGGTGGCTTTGAAGTTGATGGCCGTCCGTACTGGCATCTGGAAACAGCGGCCAGACGCATTGGCATCCACCCTAATTCCCTGCAACGACTATGGAGACAGAGCGGTGATACCGATCTGGATCGTGTAGGGTTGCATCTTGGGCGTGGCTTATACTTCAACAGCGATCACCTAGCAAGGCTTGGCTACGGCCAAGAGAGGGGGAAGAATTGAGTAACATTATAGGTAGGGTAACCAAGGTTGATGTCAAGGGCGACTGGCTCGTTAAGTTCGAGCTAACAACCGATGACAATACTAGGACATGGCTCGGCGCATTCACCAGCAAGAAGGGGTGGGACACCGCTGGGTTTGCAGAAGCCGTGCGGAACGAAGGCGACAACGGAACCACCCGCTGGGAGATCGAGTACGAGACAGTGACCGAGAAAGGCTACACCAATCTGTATGTGCGGGAAGCCAAGATGGTGGGAGCCTCGGCGTCAAGCGAGGTGCAGCCTGCTGCTGCGAGAACCGTGCCTGCTGACGCCGCCCGCCCTGTCAATTTGCCGATGCACCACATGACTGCGGCGAACTGCGCTACCGAGATTCTCAAGACACTACTCAATAGTGACGAAGATGTTTCTTGCCGTGCTGTCACGGATATGTTCGACGAGGTTAAGGGAGGAATACTGGCCAGCATGGAAGACCGCTATGCTGTCTGGGCTAAAGCGTCAGAGGACAGCGGCAACGAGGAAGGCGGAGTGGTGTTTGAAAGTGACATGGACCAGTTGTTTAAGGAGGATGTGTAGTGAGAAATGAGGAGAAGATTCCAATAGCGAAGCTCGGTAGAGGGGAGGGACTTCCGTCGCATATACATCGTGTGACGGAGCGAAAGAAGCGGTGGTACGAGGTAGACGTAGGAGGAGTGCTCTACAAGATGCCCAGTGTGACAACAGTGCTGGGCAAAGTATGGCCCAAACCAGCGCTGGTCAACTGGTTTGCCAAGCGAGGACGCGAAGCAATGGCAGAGTACCTGCGCGACTATACTGGTGAGCCTGTCACCGAGGGGCTGTTGCAGGATGCGGTGGACGAGGCGAAGCTCGCTCCCAAGAGGGACTCGGACGAGGCCGCCGACTTAGGCACTGCCGCGCATGAGTTAATAGCCGAGAAACTACAGGGTAAAATTTACCCTGTGCCTAGTGACCTGCGTCACGTCATGGATGCATTCGATCAGTGGTATAAGAAAGAGGAGTTGGAGTTACTAGACACTGAGTGCGCGATATACTCCACGCAACTCCTGTATGCTGGCACAATAGACGCGCTGTTTAAGCGCAAAAATTCCAACGACTTGTTGCTTGTTGATTTCAAGACGAGCAAGGCGGTTTACCCAGAGATGCACGTTCAGCTAAGTGCGTACTCAAATGCGATGCGCGAGATGGCTGGCCGTGCTGGCTGGGACATACCTAACATCGTGGCTCAGGTCATACGGTTAGGCAAGGAGGCGGCAGAGTTTGAGGTTGAGCAGACACCAGCCGCAGGCCTGCGTGCCTTGATGCAGTGGCACTCGGCACTGGAATTCTATAACATATTGGAGGGTGGGCAATGAATATAGGTACGTGTAAGGAACTCGATTTCCCCCACTCAGCAATCTGGTGCAAGACCTGTTACAGAGAGAGCATGGAGTCAGAGCTCAGGGCAGTGAGTGAACTGCAACTGGCCCAGACTAAGCGGCTTGCTGACGCAGTTGAGTCACTGGTTGAGGACCGTGACGAGGACGAGGACAAGCCCAAGCCCAAGCCCAAGCCAAGTCCCCAGCCCGTACAGGCCCCTGCCCCCAGTGATACTCCGAAGTATACGTGGAAGCAGTGAGTAGCGAATACCCTGTCTTTGAGCGTCTTGGCTCAGGCTACTTACTCGTAGAGGAATGGAATGGCCACATAGTTAATGCCACCATCGGCCTGATCGTCGAGAAGAACGGCGGGATAAAGGCCGAAGTAGCAGTGATGGTGGACAACCAGCCAGTAGCACGATCCGCGCCCACTCTCAACAGTGTGAGTGGGCTGGATCAATTCTGGCGTAAGCTCAACAGGCGTCTCAAGCATGAGGATTACGGCATCGACTGGGAGGCTTGGGCCGAGGGCATGGCTGGCAGGGTCATAGACGCATACCGTCAGGGCGAGCCAGACATAAACCTGTCTGACGTATCAGTACCTGATGAGGTGCAGTTCCTAGTCGATCCCTACATCCTGCGTGGCCAGCCTAACGTGCTGTATGGCGAGGGGTCGGGGGGTAAGAGCACCTTGGCACTACTTATGGCTGTACTCATGGATTCTGGCCACGTAGACACGCGCCACGGCATGATCGTTAAGCCTGCCAAGGTGTTCTACTTAGACTATGAGACAGATGAGTACGAGGCATCCCATAGAATCAAGTGGCTGAGAGCAGGGATGGGGCTAGAGGGTGACTACGGCATAGCCTACCGCCACTGCACACGGCCACTGCGGGACGAGGCTCATACAATCAGGGAGATGATCCGCAGACGCTGGCCTGATACCGCTATAGAAGAAGTCGTGTTGATAGTCGATAGCCTCGGGCTTGCCACTGGCGGTGCGCTTGAGGAAGCGGAGTCGGTATTAAATTATTTCACGGCACTACGCTGGATAGGTGCTACCAGCCTGACGCTGACCCACGTCAACAAAGAAGGCAAGATTTACGGTAGCATCTACACCATCAATGCGGCTCGTAATCTATGGGAGCTACAGAAAGAGGCGGTAGACAGGGGCAGGCTGGAGGTGGGGATGTTCCACCGCAAGGCCAACATCATAGAGGTGAGGCAACCCACGGCATTTGAGTTGAGCTTCAATCCAGACAGTCTGATAGTAACGTCCAAGAACATCATAGACTCAGTGGTCGGGGACAAGAAGCTGTCAGTCCCCCAGATGCTTTATAAGCTGATCGAGGCCAGCCCTAGGCAGAGGTCAATGCTTTCCAAGATGGTGGCCGAGCGTACAGGGAAGGACGACGACGATGTGTACAATGCCGTCACCACTGCCATCTCACGTATGCTGAGATCAGGTAGCATAATCGAGGACCCAAACAATAAAGATATGTTACGCCTGCCGAGTGAGCAGGTAGAAGAGGAGCAGGACGAATGGAAGATAGGGTAATGATTACTCTCCTGACGCACGCTAGGACTCAGGGCATAGTAATAACCCCGAAGGGTGACGGGCTCTCGGCTCGTGGCCCTCGGGGCAAGGTAGCCAAGACGATCCTAGAATACAAGGATGACGTGGTTAAGTTTTACAAGGGGCTGGAAGAACGCCTACGCGCAGGGCAACAGTGGTTACTCAAGGCTGACGCCGTGCTGTGGGATAGATATAACGACAAGCAACAACAGGTATTCATGGAGAACCTAGTCAGGTGGGACCTACTAGACAGCCTGCTTGAACCGAGGCGGTGTCCTATAGAGGGCGGGTGCAACACGGATAGCCCAGTAATATGCAGGACGTGTGCAAGATGATAATCATTTCATCAGAGGTAGAGTTCACGCGCTGGGTCAGGACACAGGCCACCGAGGGGTACGGATGGATGGTCTACCACTCCTACGATAGTCGCCGCTCAGACGGGGCAGGCTTTCCTGATCTGGTGATGGTACGCGGTGGCAGGGTCATCTTTGCCGAATTGAAATATGATCGGGGCCATGCTGACTGGGACGAGAGGAGGCCGAAGCGGCGCGGTAAGGTGTCCGAGGCACAGCAGGAATGGCTCGATGCCCTGTCTAACGTGTTCGGCGTGGAGTGCTATGTCTGGAAGTACCCCGACAGCTTAGAGAATGATGAACTCCTCAGGATTCTAGAATAGCTATGCCAGACAAGAGAAAGTACACGAGAGACAAGCGACTAGCATGGGATCAGGTGCCAAAGCCCACTTGTATTATATGCGATGAGATTGACAGGCTCGGAGACGTAATAGATGCGTGGGAACTACGCGATAGGCATCCGCAGTGTGAAACGTGCCATATATTTATGGGCGGTACGCACGCAGGCGGTACTATTAAAGACTCTAAGCAACACAGTGGTATGTGTTCGTACTGCTATCAGAGGTCTAAGCCCCTGTCCCAGTGATAATCACACCACCCATTGGCCAGCGGCACGCGCCAGTTGTTGCAGGTCTTAACACCCCTGCACGTACCCTCTGATTCCTTGGGTAGATAAACTTCAGGCGGCAACGAATGTTGAGGTGTCTCCCTCACAGCGCGTGCAGCGCCCCGAGATTCTTTTCCGAATACCCGCCCGCGTTTTGACCTCTGCATATCCCAGCCTCCGTGACGGCGTGCGCTCTTTACAGCGCACGCACCAGAACGTCTCGATAGGATGTATACCCAGCCACTGTTTAATCTTATCTAGCATTACTCATCCTCTCAAACATCGGATTGGAGTACGTCTTTTGCGAGGGCTATCACCCCCGCAATACACCCAACTGATACTTCTACCATGCCCTCCCTGATGCCGAGGACTGCCACCAATCCGAGTATGCAGAGAGCAAGAAATATTTGTGGCCTGATTTTTCCTAGCCATGCCATGTGTCCCTCCTCCTACTGCCAATCAGTATGGCCAGCAATGCCCCTAGGACAGCGCCAGCGGCGAGTTTCTTCTTTGATGGTGTCTTCATGCTACTCCCTCCATTTCTACTAGCGTATCCAGATCGGAGCTTCCTGTACTCCGTCCTGCACACTGTTGATCTTCACTGTTCCGTTTGTACCGAGTAATAGGTCAGCGCTATTGATGTCTCCGTCGTCACCTACTTTCACATTCTCCAGAGTGACAGTACCTATATGCGTGTAGTCTAGGTCGAAAGCACCAACCCATGCATTTACGTTATCCAGTATGAGCTTGTCTATGATAACGTCACCACCTGATGTAGTCTGCGTGAGGATAATCCTGTCAACGGTCATGTCCGTGGCTATATAG
>Ga0114908_1001006_pt1 | contig 14565 bp, 21 predicted proteins | sample MalvireepMed_s17_FD_87292 | JGI IMG/M metagenome (GOLD analysis project Ga0114908, IMG submission 87292) | Marine viral communities from the Global Malaspina Expedition - Malaspina viral metaG DeepMed_s17 | ecosystem: Environmental > Aquatic > Marine > Oceanic | place: Mediterranean Sea... | reverse complement strand
GGAGTCAATAGGCGGCAGTATGGTGTTCGTCGAGCGAAAGAAATTATTGTGGGATAAAGATGAATGAAAGGACTGATAAAATATGATGCCGCTTGCAGGGCTATCGCGGAAGCCAAGTCTCTGGACGAAGTTAAGGATATAGCAGACAAAGCCACCGCCCTTAAAGAATATGCCCGACAAGCCAAAAACAAACAGCTAGAAATAGACTCTGCGGAAATACGCATGAGAGCCGAAAGGAAATGGGGACAAATGTACACTGAAGCTGAGAAGGCCAAAGGTGGTGGTGACACTAGCACCGGTACTAGAAAGGAACCGGTGCAAGAACCGCCAACATTAGCTGAAATGGGTGTAGACAGGAAGTTTTCCAGCAAAGCCCAGAAAATAGGGGCTATCCCTGACGACAAGTTTGAGGGCTTGGTAGGCGAATGGCGTGACAGGGTACAACTGGAAAACGAAAGGGTGACAACAAGGCTAATTAGGGAAGCCGAGAAGGTTGAGCCAAAAGAAGCCCCACCATTACCAGAGGGGAAGTATCAAGTCATTTATGCTGACCCGCCCTGGAGCTACAACGACAAATGCGAGGACGGTGCTATCCAGTCGGGCGGGGCTGAAAGGCATTATCCGTCTATGAGCATTAATGAACTGAGCAATATGGGAGCAGATAAATTGGCGGGGGATAATTCTGTGCTTTTTTTGTGGGCAACCTCTCCACTTCTTCCCGATGCGCTAGAAATTATGTCAGCATGGGGCTTTACATATAAAGCAGCATTTATATGGGACAAGGTAAAACATAATATGGGGCATTATAATAGTGTGCGCCATGAGATTCTCCTGATCGGTACTAGAGGAAGTTGTGTGCCTGATAATTTAAAACTGTTTGATAGTGTGCAGTCTATTGAGAAGAACAAGCACAGTGAAAAACCAGAGGCATTTAGGGAGATCATTGACACGCTTTATAACGGACCGAAAGTAGAATTATTCCATAGGGGTGAAGCAGTGAAAGGCTGGGAGGCTTGGGGGAATGAATGTACCACTACGGAATAGAAAAAAGTAGCGCCCATTATTGGGTACACGTTTGCCCTTTGGACGCAGGGTTGTTTGTTTATCCGAGAAATAAAATGGTTAAGGTTTTACCCAGATACCAGGACACGAAGGGCGAGACCTATATTGGCAAACTGGTGGGCATACGCGAACACATAAAAGGAAACGGTGGATTTATTACTTTCATTGAAATGACCTATCCATTATTTAAAGAATACAACTGGAAAATGGAGCATAAATACCTTTCTGATAAAGACCTCACTGAGTTGGGTCGTTACGGTGAAGATGTATTTAAACGTGCTTGTGATACAGGAATGTTTAGGTTGCCTTGTACCGCCATACCCTACAGTCAAATTGAAGATCAATATAAGGGTAAAGACTTTCTTGTAAAACCATTGTTAGATAAAACTTTTGTTGAGGTAAAGGTTGATCGTCCTGGGGGTATCTGGGGGTCAGGTAATCTATTTGTACAAACACACGAAACACGAAATGAGTTTCCAAGAATTAATTGATGACATCCCCTCAATCGGTTTTGAGTGGCACAAGGACAGGTTGATTGAGAACACAAAGCGCAACCTTGACCAATTAAAATATTGTCAGTCAATCAAGGACATACAACCGCGTCCAGGTAAATGCCTGATAGTCAGTGCTGGGCCAAGTCTTTACCGGCAGAGGAGCCTGACTAAGCTAAATGGTTATAAGGGCACCATGGTCGCTGTGGACGGAGGTTATATCCAATGCTTGAAAGCAGGCGTCATCCCTGACTACATCATTACGATTGACCCGCACCCAACAAGGATAGTCAGGTGGTTCGGTGACCCCGCCTTAGAAGAAAACTCAAAGGATGATGATTACTTTGAAAGACAAGACTTAGATGTTTCTTTCAGGGAGAATGCTTTAGAGACAAATAAAGATAATATCAAGCTAGTAGACAGGTTCAACCAGTCAAGGCTAGTAATCGCCTGTTCCGCCCCTCAGAACGTGGTTGGACGCACGTTTCACATGAAACGCTACTGGTTCGCCCCATTGGTCGATGATCCAGATGAGGACGGCTTAACAAGACAGATGGTGGACTTAACAGGAGTCCCAGCCATGAATAGCGGAGGTACTGCGGGAAATTGTGCATGGGTGTTTGCATATTCCGTCCTTAATTCAAAAGATATTGCCTGTGTGGGGATGGACTACGGTTATTATATGGACACGCCTTTAAACCAGACACAGGAATGGAACATGCTTAAAGACCACGACACACCAGAACAATATTTTCCTGAAGAGGAAGGTTATTGGGGGAAAGCTCGGACTTCACCCACATATTCCTGGTACAGACAAAACCTAAGAGACTTGATGAAAGCCAATGATGGACGGATAACTAATTGTACTGAGGGCGGTCTTTTAACTGGGTTCAGGGTGGAGAATAGGGGGTTGGATGAATGGCTAAAATCCTGATAATCAACCCAGTCGTAAGAGAGGAGGATGTTCCCAGGCATATCCCCTATGGCGAGGCGTTACTCGCTGCAATCGCCATACAACAAGGCCACCAGGTTGCTGTGTACGATGCTAATGCCTGGAGACAACCTATATCTAAACTGGCCGATGCCTGTAAAGCTGATGATTGGGACGCTATCTGTATTGGAGGATTAACGACTACTTACAACTATATCAAGCAGGCTTGTCGGGTAATCAAACTATCAAGCCCCAAGTCTCTACTGATAGCAGGCGGTGGGTTTTTAACTTCCATGCCTCAAGAGATTATGGAATGGATACCTGAAATAGATATCGGTGTGGTAGGCGAGGCATTTAATACCTTTCCTCAAATCTTAAAACAAGTCGATGAACATGACTTAGACTTCAGCGGGACTAAAGGGGTTATTTACCGCGATACAGAACCCATACTGAATGACCAGGCTTTCTTGGCCCAAGACCTCGATAGCATACCTCACCCTGCCTGGGACCTGTTCCCGCTTGAGGAGGTGTATTTTAAAAACTCATCAAGTTTATATTCGGAGGATGCTTATCATGCCCAGAGAAGGATCGATATCAACGGTTCCTATGGCTGCTCACTTATCTGCCGCTATTGCTGGCATCTGGGCACCACTGGAGACATGGCTATATTACCAAAAGATGACGGCAAAAATGAGGTAGTGTTTAGCTATGCCAGGGACATTCGGTATCACAGCCCTGAGTACATTGTTGATATGGTGCTGACGTTAAAGAAGAAATACAACATAGACTTTGCCAATTTCCTGGATGAAAACCTGATGACCATGCACACGGCATCAGGCAAGAAGTGGTTATTTGATATCTGCAATGAATGGGATAAAGCGGGGCTGGTCCCCTCAAGGGATGAGCATAATCAGGGGGTTTACTGGTCAGGGACAAGCCATGCCAGTCTTGCTAATACCCCGATCTTGGAGGCGATGTATAAAGCTGGGTGTACTCACCTAGTTTATGGACTGGAGTCGTTTGACCCAAAGATACTCAAGAATCTCGGTAAGGGAACAAACCGAGCGAACAATATCAGGTCGGTTGGTCAGTGCATGGACACGGGGATCATACCTGTTCCCAATATTATAATTGGTTTTCCAGAGGAGACTTTCGAGTCAATCAGGAATACAATCACAGCACTAATCGAATTGGGCATCCATGCCAAGCCTCATTTTGCCACTGCATATCCGGGTTCTGAATGGTATTACACCTATAAAAATTCTATAATAGAGCAATATGATGATAATTTAGAGGCTTATATCATGGACCTTGGTGATGCAACGAAGATAACCGGCACGATTTCAGAGAATTTCACAGGCGTTGAGCTTCTGGGCTTGCAGGAAATCGTTGCGACCAGAAATCTGAGACTGCTTGATCAATTCGAGGCGAACTATTCTCAACGGAGCAATATTGTTTATCCAGAAAAATCTTTTAACTTTCATGCAGGTAAGACTTTTCCTCCCCCGGTCCCCCCACAACTTGTATCTCCAACTTAGAAGGCCGGGGGTTTTTTATGCTGTTAGTCATTGACAGAAACATCAAGAGCAGTAAGTGGAATATGGGAAGTCTCACTGACCCTCACATCCAGAATTTCAGCTCGCAACCCTTGAAAATCCTTGGGAGAATAATGAACCTTACATCAGTTGTATCCCCAAAAATAATGAGTACCAGTGTGAAAGGGTTGATTCCCCACGGTTCGGTAATACTTTTCAGATTTTAGATGTGGTGGGGCGCACCCATATCCTATTTCACGTCGGAAATTGGGAACGCCAAACACAAGGCTGCATTTTACTTGGGCTTTCACAAAATCCGCGAGCGGACATGATTACGAAATCGAGGCAGGGATTTGGATTATTCATAAAACACACACAGAACATAGACGAATTTACTTTGGAGATTAACTAATGGACGCGCAATTTGTTCAGGAGACTGGACAACAAATTTTAGAATTGTTTGGCCCAAGGAACATATTATCGATTTTGATAGTTAACTTAATGGTGCGAATGTATCGCGCTAGGAAGTGGCGATCTAAGAAAGAAACATCAAGAAAGGTAATCTTGTATTCAATATTCATTGGGGCAGGCACAATTATATTAACTACTGACATCGCAACTGTTGGGAGCCGACTTATTTTTGCACAGCAGACCGGTGCTGGCATCTTCCTGACCTATTTTGGCAGCATGTTATTCTACGAGATTCTCAGGTGGGGTATAAAATTTGCTATAGAACTCAGGCATAAAAAGCCAGGGGAAAAGACCTTGATAAGCCTCTACTGGTTTTTGAACCCATCACCGCCAAAGATTAAAAGAAAGATTGTAGGCGGGGGCACCCAGGAGATAGAATTAGACCCATGTGACACCCTGACAAAACTGAACGACAAGTACATCAGGAACACTGGAAAGAAAAAAGAGGTCCCAAAATGAAGATACCTTTCAAGGAAAATCTACCACTACTGATAGCTGGATTAGTGGTCCTCGGGCTATCAATCTGGTTTCTCATGGATTACGTTTTTGAAATTATCCTCGGCATATTTGGCCTTGGAGGGGTGGCGATTGCCAGGGAGAAACGAAAGCAGGATCAATTGCAAGCTAAGGCTGACGCACATATGGACATGATGGATGTAGGTATGGACGAAGCATTGCAAGACCAGATGGAGGCTGACTTAAAAGCAGCAGATGCTAAACAGAAAATTGACAACATAAAAGATCCTGAAAATGAAGTTAAACCTGGCCGTAAGCGTACTAATTTTCCTATTCGTTGAGGGTTGCGCTACGGCACCACCTCAAATTACATTTGCCGACATTTCAGCAAAGAACGAAACATTTAAAGTTGAACAACCGGAAAGAAGTAGCAGAAACATCATAGCTGATTGTGATGAGGACGATGGGGATGAAAGCACAGTTGAGATGTGTGAAATTTCTAAGGCAACTTTGATTGCATTAACCGGCGCGATTACTGATTTACAGGATGACCGGGAAAAACGAATAGACAGCTATAACAAATCCATTGATAACCTCACTCATTGTGAATATGCAAATAGCAAATTAGAACGCGCAATAGCCGTTATGGACGAAAGAATGCAAAATCTGGACATCACAAGCCAAGTAAAGCAATTAGTCACCTTTGCCGGGTGTGGTGCGCTCCTCTGGGCTAAATGAACAGGAAGTTAAAAAGTATATACGCGAACGCGAAAGCAGTCCCCAAGTGAAATGACAGATATATCAAGGATTTAAGCATACTTCACCTTTCTTTAATGCTATCAACTTGTCAATATGAGCTATTGCCGTGACTAGTATCAATTTTTCAACATTTGCATCTACGTTAATGCCTTGTTCAGTTAGCTTCTTTTCTATTATGTATGTATGCCATTTCATGGCATTTTCAAATGTTTTCTTTGAAATTTTCTTTGTGGTTGTCTTTTTAGTTTTATTGCTCATGATTGTTCCCCTATTTGTGTGTGTTAAATAATGTAGTAAGGATACATGGATACACAAAGATTTGCAACAACTATTTACATGAGTATTTAACCTATACATATCAAAGATTTAGAAGTAAAATGTTGCGATGCTTATGAAAGGACCGTTAAATCTCGACCAATTGGATAAGGTGTACACTTGCGTGGTCCAGTTATTAACCCAGGCTCCAGGGGTTTTGCATCAAATAACTCTTGATCCTGAGAAAATTAAGGACGGACTTATCCGGCTGGGGGACACTCCAGGTGATGAGGCGTCGGGCTGGCAGTATCCTCAAAATATCCATACTCATGTAATCCTGGGGACGGCCATCCTTGAAAATGATGGTACAGTCACAGTCACCCCCTTAATTGATGGAGAGGAGGAATAAAAATGGAAGGCTATGGAAATCCACATAAGGGTGGAAATCCCCATAAAAGTATGGCATTGGCTAAAAAACTGAGAGCAGCCTCAAGAAGGGGCGCTCTTGGCGCTCAATTCACCGCCAAGACTGGTGGGGCTATGGGTCAACTGTCTGACGCTGAACTGAGAAAACTAAGAGAAGCCTCTAGGACAGGAGGCGCTTCCTCAACAAGAGGCGCTCTTGGCGCTCAATTCACCGCTGCTGAGGGAAGAAAATTAAGGAAAATAAGAAAATAATGGCGGCTGACAAGAAGTGGATTCAGAAGGCAATTAAACGCCCAGGTGCTTTTACCCGCAAAGCTAAGGCAGATGATATGTCTGTAGCGGGATACGCTAAGAAAGTCTTGAAGAAAGGAAGCCCCGCAAGCACTCGCACGAAGCGACAAGCATCCTTGGCTCAGACTTTAAGAAAAATGAGAAAATAATGCCCTGGACGCTTAAGCAGCATAGATTATTTCAAGCAGCAGCGCATAACCCTGAAATAGCCAGAAAACATGGTATTTCACAACAAGACGCGCGAAGGATGGCAAGCGAGGGTATTAAGCGCAGGTCATTAGCGAGAAAAGTAAAACAATAAATATATATCTTACATTTATCATAAACATAGTAATTATATCAATATGGCTGGCGCACCACTAGGTAATATCAACGCATCGAAGAATAAGAGATGGTGCGAAGCTATAAACAAAGCATTGAAGCAATATAACAAAGGTGACGTTGCACAAGGCCATGCACTGGATAGGATCGCTTCAAGACTGGTTGACATGGCCATACGGGGTGATAGTCAAGAGTTCAAGGACAGCATGCGAGAAATAGGTGACCGCCTAGACGGGAAGTCGCACCAGTCATTATCAACTGATGTTGTGGGAAACATAACTGTTGAAATCCCTAAGTTTTGACAGACAGAAGACAAAAGCTCTTCCATGATGAGGAGGGCAACCTTCTCTGGAAACCCCGCAAGGAGCAATTGGAAGCGTGGCGATACTTACAGGCTGGCGGGAAACACTGCGAAATAGTCTGGCATCGGAGATTTGGGAAAGATGAACTTTGCTACCGCTGGACCAGTCGTGCAGTCCTTGAGAGGGTCGGGAACTATTGGCATATGCTGCCGTTGCAAACCCAAGCTAGAAAAGCTCTATGGTTAGCTGTTAATCCTCACACTGGCAAGAGACGGATCGATGAGTCATTCCCCGAATACATCCGTGATGGCAAGCCCAACGAGACAGAAATGCTGATCCGCTTCAAAAATGGTTCAACCTGGCAAGTCATAGGTTCTGACAATTTTAATTCCTTGGTTGGTTCGCCACCTGTGGGCCTCGTGTTCAGCGAATGGGCTTTATGTGATCCTGCTGCCTGGGCTTACCTTATGCCGATTCTTGAAGAGAACAAAGGATGGGTGATCTTCAACACGACGCCTCGAGGTCGAAACCACGCTTACCGGTCTGTCATGTCAGCCATTAAAGATCCGGACAAGTTCGGTCAAATACTGCCAGCTGATCAAACAGATGTATTTGACACCAATCAACTTGATAAAATACGTCAAGACCTAACAGATGTATATGGTGATGAGTACGGCCTATCAGTATTCGATCAGGAATATATGACTAGCTTTGAATCGGCTAACATTGGGGCTATCTTAGGTCGTGCGCTGGTAAGGGCAGAGAAAGACGGAAGAATAAACAACCGCCATGATTATGATGAACTGGGAGCTCCTATTGAAATCAGCTCGGACATTGGACGCAGAGATGCAAGCACGTGGTGGTTCTGGCAACCGTGCCCTGGAGGATTCAGGATTGTAGATTATTTGAAAGACTCGGGTATGGACGCGGATGAATGGTGCGAAAGGCTGGGAGCTAAGATTTCAGAACGTGGTTACAAGTTAGGGAAGATACATCTTCCCCATGATGCTAGGGCAAAGACATTTTCTGCTAAATACTCAGCAATTGAAATATTCTTAAATTACTTCGGTGCGCGTGTTATGAATATCGTACCGAACTCATCAAAGAGTAACCGGATAAACGCAGCGAGGCGCGTTATCAAATACACTTCATTCCACCGGGACAAGACAGATAAGGGACGAGATGGATTGGTGAATTGGTCTTACGTTTACGATGAGGAGCGAAGGGAGTTCTCTAAGGAACCAGACCATAACTGGGCGTCCCATGATGGTGACGGGTTCTCATATGGTGCTCTAATCATGGAAGAGACGAAGCCTGACATTTCAGAACCTAAACCTGTTAAACAAATTGGTATAGGAAACCAAAACACTGCTACACTTAACGACCTATGGAATACCGCACCTAAGAAAACCTGGAGAATATAGCGAAGAAATGATTTTGTTAGAAAAGGCAACCCGTATAGAACCAAGTGGTGTGGGACGGGCGGGTGTAAATGTGGGCACTTCGTCACACCCCTTAGTTAATAGACATAGTAAAATAGGAGGCAATCATGCCACAATATAGAGGATTTGGAACGGCTACACACGTGTCTGCGACAGGTTTGCAGACAATATCGTCATGCTCTGGCGGGGTGGCACTAATCGGCGTAATGGCGAATGCCTCGGCAACGGCCATTGAGCTGGAAATCTATCACGGAGTCACGGCCTCGGCTTTGGCCGTGGGTACAGTTATTTTTGCTTCTGGTTCTGTTGCCAGTTATATAGACATACCGGCACATATATCGGGTGGAATGACGATTGACCTGAACCCGACACAGGACCCGGATGTAACACTATTCTGGAACCCGGTTTAACTTAATCCCCGGGAGATAGCATTCAATGGCTGATCAACCAAACAAAGACACCCAGCTTCTACAGGAATATCTTGAAGTCATAGCGTCTTACACCAAGGAGTTCAAGCCTTGGGAAAATCGGGTAAGCAAGATCCAAAAGCGATACCGTGATGACGGCAGAACACGCACTGAGACAGACGCAAGATTTAATATCCTATGGGCGAATGTTCAAACGCTAGTTCCTGCGACTTTCTCACGTTTACCCCAACCTGATGTTTCGAGAAGGTTTAGGGATAATGACCCCGTTGGCAGAGTAGCTAGTTTGATATTGGAACGTGACTTGGACTACGAAGTCCAACACTATCCTGATTACCGGACATCACTCAAGCAGTGTGTACTGGACAGATTCTTAGGTGGACGCGGGACTATATGGGCGCGGTATGAACCGCACTTCAAAGCTATGGGTCTTGAGTCTAATGACCCTGATGATGGTGTTCAGATCACAGAAGACACAGATGAGCCACCCGACTACCCCGAACAACTGGACTACGAATGTGCCCCTATTGACTACGTGCATTGGAAAGACTTCGGACATAATGTGTCGCGTACCTGGGAAGAAGTTACCAAGGTATGGCGTGTGGTGTATATGTCCGAGGAAGCAGTCAGAGATCGGTTTGGCGAGAAGATAGCATCAAAACTCTCTTATGACGCTTCACCTGAAGATTTAAACCGTTACAAGGCGAATAACTCCAAGAAACAAGCCAGTGTCACAGAACTATGGGATAAGACTACCGGGGAAGCTGTCTGGATTGGGAAAGGGGTAACGGACTTTCTTGACAGACGCAAAGACCCGCTCCAGTTGCTTGAGTTCTTCCCATGCCCCAAACCGCTGTATTCTACGTTAACGAATAGCAGCCTCATTCCTGTCCCCGATTTTATTCTTTACCAAGACCAAGCAAGGGAGTTGGACATACTAGCTGACAGGATTAAAGGCTTGGCATATATGCTCCAAGTCAAGGGCGTCTATGACGGCAGTGCCGATTCAGCGATTGGCAGGTTATTCACCGAGGGCAATAATGGAAAATTATTACCTGTTAAGAACTGGGCTGCATTTGCAGAGAAGAACGGTTTAGCCGGACAGATTGACATACTTGATTTACAGATGGTTGGCAATGCGTTAATCATGGCATACCAAGCTATGGACCAGGCCAAGCAACAGGTCTACGAGATAACAGGTATTGCCGATATTATCAGAGGACAAGGCGAGGCGAATGAAACAGCAGCAGCACAGAGACTTAAAGGCCAGTACGCGTCTTTAAGATTGAAGTCCCTTCAAGACGAGGTAGCTCAATTCGCAACTGACGCACTACGGCTCAAAGCCCAGATTATGTGCGGTAAATTCCAGCCACAGACACTCCTTCAAATGGCCGCAGTAGACCAGTTAAGTCCATTTGATCAAGGGATAGTCATGCCCTTTGAGGAACCACCCGAACAGCCTGAGCAACCCGTCCAGCCTGGACAACCTGAACAACCCGGACAACTTGGTCCACCTGGACAGGAAGGTATGCCTCCAGCACCACCCGTAATTAACCCCGGCGCTCTGGCTCTCCTAATTGGACAGGAACGATTGCAAGACCCTGAAGCCGATAGCCCTAATCCACTCCGGTCTTTCCGTATTGAAATAGCTGCGGATGCCTTAGTTCAGATTGACGAGCAACAGGAAAAGCAGGACAGGATGGAGATGCTGGTGACTTTTGGGACTTATATTGAAAAAGTAGCCATGTTGGGCGCACAAGCCCCTGAATCACTGCCATTACTCATAGAAGTCGGCAAGTTTGGCTTGAGTGCCTTTAAAGTAGGTAAGAACATTGAGGGAACCTTTGATGAGATGCTTGACCGAATAAAAGAGCAGTCCATGATGCCTCCGCCTGAGCCTCCTCCTGATCCCGAAATGATTAAAATACAAGGCGAAATGCAACTCGCAGAACAAAAGTTTCAGTTGGAATCCAATAAGCAACAGGCAGAAACGCAAGGTGATATGGAAATCAAACAACAAGAAGTGCTGATGGAAAATGAACGCATGAAACGCGATGATGAACGGGAAGCGCAAAAGATACAGATGGAGTTCTCTATGGAACAGCAACGGCTGAATGGTGATGAGGAACGCGAAAAGAGGAAAGTTGATTACGAACTTATGGTCGCACAGCGCATGGCCGAAATTGAAGAAAAGAAAGCCCTGGTTATACTTGCGGCTGAAAAAGAAAAGTCCCGCAGTGAATAATAGATGCTCTCATATAAATTATTTCAGTCAGGACTTTCAGAGCTTACTGTCCAGAGCCTATGCTCTGACATTGGTACTGGGATCGAAGCTGCAGGTACGAGTAAAAGTGATGCAAAGGAGTTATCGAACCACGTTAATGTTGTCGAAACAGTGGCGTCAGGTGCAGGCGTTATTCTGTACGCATCGTCCGTCCCCGTGGACTCACAAATTATCTTTAACAGTGGGGCAAACCCGCTTCTGGTCTACCCTGTTTCGGGTGCCAAGATTAATAATCTGTCAACGGATGCGGGAGTCATTTTGCCAATAAATACCGTAATGAATTTAATAATGGTGTCCTCAACACAGCATATTGCTATTTTATCGGCATGACAAAATATGTTGAAAGAGGAGGCAGGTGGGTGGAAGTGGAGAAGAAAACCACTTCAGGTCATCATATTTTGCGTGATATTAAGCCTTATAAAAGCATGATTGACGGCAGTGTGATTGGGTCCCGGTCAACCCACCGACATCACTTGAGACAGCACGAATGTGTTGAAGTCGGTAATGAGAAACTAAAGCCATTACAGGTTAAGGATGCTAACCCTGGTGGACGGAAAGATTTTATTATCAGGCAATTTAAAGATATGTCACACAAGGAATTTAAAAAAGTTATGAAACGGTCAGTTGAAAAAGTAAGAGGATATTAAAGGGTGAATTATGATTGAAGAAAATGACGATGCAGTTCTTGATGATGTCCAGAATGTCAATATAGTTGAAATACCGCCCGAAACACTTCGGGAGACAGTCGAAAAGAATTTTGATCAGGTATCTGAGGAGGCTGAATTAAGCCCTGATGAAAAATCAGAACGCCTTCGAGATGATAAGGGCAGGTTTGCAAAGTCCGAGGAGTCTGAGTCAGAACCTCTTCTCGAAGATACATCTGTCCTGGCAGATACAGATGGCCTTGATATTGAATCTTCGTCAGTCCCAAAATCATGGAGCAAAGAATACTATGAAGGGTGGGATAAACTGGACCCGCGCATGCAGGAATATATTAACCAGCGCGAGTATGATTACCATTTTGGCGTCAGTGCCTACAAGACCGAGGTTGACCGCATGCAGCCTTTGGCTAATGCTATCGCCCCTTTTGCGGCTGAACTTGAAGCTAATAACATCAACCCGGCAGATTGGATCAGCCAGCTTGGAAATGCCCATAAGTTACTCGCTACTGGGCAACCAACAGAAAAACTGTCAATGTTTTTAAAGCTGGCAAATGATTATCAAGTCCCGATAGACCAATTATTCACCCAGCAAGATGGAAAAGTCTATATCAACCCACAAGTTCCAGATTATCAACCAGCGGCCCCACAAGCCCATGATATTGAAAATCTTGTGGAGAACAAATTTGTAGAGTATCAAACTCAACAAGAGTATGATAAATTTTTAAATAGTGTGGAAGAACATCCACACTTTGAAACGGTCAAACTAACAATGGCTCAATTACTTGAAGCCGGTTTAGCTGATGACCTTGACAGTGCATATGAGGCGGCTTTGCGCCATCCCAGGCATGCTGACGTTTTCGATCAAATGCTCTCACAGAGCAGGAAAGAAAAAGAGACAGCAAAGCAGGAAAAGCAAAAGGCCATCGCCAAAAATGCTCGCCAGAACGCAGTCAGCCCTCCTTCGGCCACACCGAAAGGACAGGCCCCGACTGGCAAAACAGGACTCCGCGATGTCATCAATGAAGCATTTGATGAACATGCTAACGCGGGGATAGTTTAAGCTAATCCGAGGATAAATTATGCCAGCTTTTGCAAATACCGATATCACGGATATCATCGCCACCACCATTCAGCATCGTTCCGGTGAGTTGGCTGATAACGTGACCAATAATAACGCCTTACTCAGACGATTAAAGTCAAAGGGTAATGTGCGTCCATTCGGAGGCGGTAATGTCATCCTTGAGGAAATTATGTATATTGACTCAAGTACGATAAATGCCGACTCGTATTCAGGATATGAAGTTCTGGATATAACCCCAAACAGCCCGATATCCGCTGCTCAGTACAGTATTACCCAGTACGCTGCCGCGGTTACAATGTCTGGCCTTGAAATACTGCAAAACTCAAGTAAAGAGCAAATCATCGACCTTATGGAAGGTCGCATCAAGGTCTGTGAAGCACAAGTGCAGAACAGAATTGATTATGATTTGTATCAGGATGGGACAGGTAACTCCAGTAAGAACCTGACTGGGTTGGGTGCTGCGGTACCTGATGCCCCGACTACAGGGACTTACGGTGGGATTTCCAGGGACAATTTTAGTTTCTGGCGTCCGACAGCCTATGCGGGTGTAGCAGATGGTGGTGGCGCTGTTTCGTCATCCAACATTCAGACATACATGACGGCTTTAGGTCTTCAGCTTTGCCGTGGGTCAGATAAGCCTGATCTATGGGTTGGTGACAATACTTATTACGGCTTTTATGTCAATTCCCTCCAGACTATTCAACGTGTCCAATCAGATGGTAGCGGTGATGCGGGTGCCGGGTTCGCCAGCCTGAAGTTCTACGGCGGCGGTATGGCAGCGGATGTTGTTCTTGGTGGCGGCATTGGTCAAATTGTAGACCAAAGCTCTAACACCGGAGGCGCGACTTCTGCCCATATGTGGGCCTTGAATACCGATTACATTTTCTTTCGCCCTCACAGGGACAGGAACTTTGTACCGATTGGAGGAGAACGGCAGTCAGTTAACCAGGATGCCATCGTTAAATTGATGGGATGGGCGGGTAATCTTACTACCTCAAATTCATATCTACAGGGCGTCCTTATCGCTTAATGGAGTAATATTATGCCTAATTTTTATACAACCAGTTCCAATGTTGGGGTAGACCTCAACAACCAGAGTGCTACGGCTTTGTTTGCCTTGGGCACGAAGGTGATGGGAACAAATAATACCGAGTGGGTCTATGTCGAGACACTGACTGCTGTCACCGCAAATAAAGTCGTTGGTATCAACGCGACTTTTACATGCGGTATGCAGTCGGTTGCTGATATGGATTCGGGTTTCACACTTGGTTTTCCCCAGATTGCGATCTCAGCATCCAGTTATGCCTGGGTCGCTTTAAGGGGAGAAAACCTTTACGTTATGATGACCGGATCATCTACCTTGGTACAAGG
>Ga0114908_1000998_pt1 | contig 14652 bp, 7 predicted proteins | sample MalvireepMed_s17_FD_87292 | JGI IMG/M metagenome (GOLD analysis project Ga0114908, IMG submission 87292) | Marine viral communities from the Global Malaspina Expedition - Malaspina viral metaG DeepMed_s17 | ecosystem: Environmental > Aquatic > Marine > Oceanic | place: Mediterranean Sea... | reverse complement strand
TAATTGTTCCTTCAACCTCATCTTCCGCAGTAAAAGTCACTTCCCCTTTATCTATATTTGGACGAATTTTGAAGTTTTCGATATGATTTTTACTTAACGGCTCCATCCATACACTTTGCCAGATCCCGGTGGTAGAAGTATAAAAAATACCTTCTGGATCTCTTACCTGCTTCCCTACCGGCTGCAAGCCATCGTTAGAAGTATCGTGAACTTTAACAACCACTTCCTGTTTTCCTTCTTTTAAAAACGGAGTAATATTGAATGCAAAATGATCGAAAGCTCCTTTGTGATCACCCACTTTTTCGCCGTTTACATAAACTTGGGTTTCGTAATCTACACCTTCAAAATTCAGCATAATTTCTTCGCCATTCCAATCTTCAGGAATAGTGATGAGTTTTCTATACACCAAATCATCCGAAGTTTTCATAATTCCAGACAGGTAAGATTCTACCGCAAAAGGCACCAAAATCGAATCTTTTAATGGTTCAGAAAAAGTAGTTTTATCGGTCTTTTCAAGGCTTACTTCCCAATATCCATTTAGATTTTCCCAGTTTTCACGTTTTTGGATAGGTCTTGGATATTCTGGCAGTACATTTTGCGGATCTACTTTATTAGTCCACTGCGTTGTTAAGATTGCCTCTGGCTTATTTTGGTTGTTTTCAGCTGTTGTTTTTTCATCTTTACAGCCTACACTAAGCATGCCTGCAAGTACAAAAACAGCCGATTTTTTAAGTATTTTCATATTATCGCGTTTATTTTTTATGCTGAAATTCTACAATTTCGATGTGTATTTTTTCTGAAAAATTATTCCCAGGTTTTAGCATTATCACCTTCCCCAATTACCGGAAACGCACTAATTCTTAATCTGGCAGCTCCCATTGGAATCAGTTCCACGTTTTCTATTGCTTCCGAAGATTTTACAGGACTGTCCTGAAGCTCACCAGCCAAATCGTATTGATCGATCGTCCAGTTTGGGATTTGCTTTGCTTTGGTTTTTAAAACAATTGGCGCATTTTCTACCGTAAACGGAAAATTATTTGCCGGCCAGGCTTTTTCAACAATTTCAAAAGAATCCTCTGGATTTTCATCTAAAACCAATCCGTAATTCCACGGTGAATCTGGATAAATCTCGTAAGACGGCCATTTTTCCTGATCTACTCCTTCCTGCCATTTAGAATCCCAAATTGCTGTTTCATCACTTCGTTTTTCGATATATTTTTCATCGATTTTTAAACTAAAAGTCAATGGCCCGTAATCTATACTTTCACTATTATGATTTTTCTCCCAACGACGGACTTTCAATTGCTTCGGAAATGTAAGTGTGATCTGGTCCCCATCATTCCAGTCGCGATGTAATTTGATGTACTTTCCGGCTTCAGGAGCAGTTTCTATTTCCTCTCCATTCACTTTAACTGAAGCCTCTGTACACCATCCAGGAATTCTAAAATACAATGGGTATTCTGTATCAGCTTCCGTAGAAGAATTGATGCTAAACTGAAGTTGATCTTCAAAAGGATATTTGGTTTGCGAAGTAATACTTACCTCTTCTCCACCGGCAACTTTCGCTGTTACCGTACTTGGCGAATAAATTACCGCAGCCAAACCATTATCTGGTGTCGCCATCCAAAGATTCTCTATCATATAAGGCCAACCCTGCCCATGGTTATGCTGGCAACAGCGAGAACTAAACGGATTCATCATAATAAATGGCCCGTCGTTCATAATACCGGGGCGATGATTTTTATCATCGTTTAATACCATATTTGGGCTTGTGATGTAACGTAAAGATTTAAAATCTGGCATCATGGTTGCCGGGAACGTATTAAAAGCAACCTCCTCGGTATGATCTGCCCAGAAAGTGTCTCCGGTAATTCTTAACAACTGTTCGTTGCTATTCATTTGCTCCACAACACCGCAGGTTTCGATTCCCTGTCTTGGATCGTCATAACCCGGTCTTGCATTTTCATCGGCTCCAAACATTCCGCCTGGAACCTGCCCAAAATGATCTCTAATTATTTTAAAATCTTCATAAGTAGCTTCAAGATCTTTTTTATCGTGACTAAGTTGAGAATACTGAGCCGGTTCTCTAAAAGCCTGAGCTACATTTACATTATGCCAGTCTACAAGATTGCCAAACCAATCTGGCCAATCTGTACCTTCGCGGGTTTCTTTCCAGTTATTTATTTCATCTAAAGTATTATCTCGTTTTTCCCAATCTGCCGTATTTCGATGAATTTTTTCAGCAAGATCTAAGAGAAATTTATCGCCGGTGCGATTGTATAACCACATAACGCTGTACAGATTATCACCACCTCGAATACGCTGCCAATAATGACTTCTGCTTAAAAAATCTTCATCTGGAACTTCTAATTGAAATTTAAAATAATTGGTCATCAAATCGATCACTCGCTCATCCTGGCTGTATTCGTAATACGATTGCAGGCAATACAGCATGATCATATTAGACCAGAAATCCTGAGTACCATCTTCACCAAAACGCTTAGGCCCAAAATTTCCATCTTCGCGTTGGCTGGCAAGTGCTGCCTCTATCCAGGATTTGGTTTCTTCGATCATTTTTTGATCTTCTAAAATATAGGCCATGTTTCCATAACCTTTAAGCCAGTAGGGAACTTCTTCCCATCCCCAAGCACCAGAACCGTCTTTAGAAAGCCAAGCATTATCTTCTTTTTGTAACCATGCGCTAATTTCCCCAAGATGACCATTTAAACCATTGGCCTGTCTTGATAAACACTCGGCCAACCAACCTTCTGGTTTTACTGCTCCTACGGGTAATTTTAAAAACACACTAGATTGTAAAGGCGCACGGTTCCCTATATAATATTGATTGGTTATGGTGGTATCTGGAATTTGCACAACTTCAGCAACAATGGTCTCATTAGATTGTTTATCGTTTTTACACGACACCAATCCTGTAATTCCCAAAACAACTACTAAAGTTTTAAAATAGTTTGTCATTAGATCGTGGTGGTTAAAATTTTGTGGTGATTTTCGGATAAAAAAATGGAGATAGGCAAAAGCCTATTCCCATTTATCTTTTAATAATTTGATATAATAACCTCCTACAACACTACGTGCCTGGAAACCTCTTTGATCACCGCTGCTGGTATAATGCCAGTCACTCATAGGTACACGATTTTTTGTCTCTACAGCGAACTTATAAATTGGATCTCCAAAATATTTAAAAGTTGCATCGTCACCTAAACTTGCCGTCCAGTAAATCCAATCTGATTTTGTATAATCTGCACGATTATCTAGAGGAAGACCATATTCATTTTGCTTTTTTCTGTAATAAGCTAATTCGGTATCAAAAACTTCCTGAGGGAAAATTTCAAGATCCATTACCTTATCCCAAACCAGATTATACTTTTGGCTCCACGTACTTTTATCGTCATAGGTTAAAGCATAGTGATCGCCTGCGTCTGAAAGTTGCATCCACTCTTTGGCCATATTACGTGCTTTTGCAGTGAATTTTTCAGCTACATCTTTCTTTCCTAGCTGATTTGCCATATAACCATAACTTCCAACACCCATAATTGCTTTTACCGCTAAATTTGCGTTACGTGCAAGGTGACCAGAAAAATCATCTGTAGATAACTGGTTGGCCGGATCTAAACCAGCTTCGGTTAGATATTCTGTCCATTCGGTAAGTGTTTCCCAATGCTTTTTAGCATAATCTGCATTACCTTCGGCCATTACGATCGCTGCAGTTAACACCACCATATTACCAGATTCTTCAACTGGCATATCTTCACCATAAGTTTGCCCGGTTGCAATTGGATAGGTTCCTAAATCGTGAGCAGGGAAAGGCTTTTTCCATTTTCCACTTTCAGAATAATAGAAAATCCCGTTAAGCATTCCTTTTAATAAATCTGGATTATAAATCAAAAACAATGGCGCTGAAGGATACGTAACATCTACAGTATTTATCGAACCATTACTAAAGTTTTCTTTAGACAAGAAAAGAATTTCACCTTCGGGACTTTTCGTTAATTTATGGGCAGCAATAGCCTGGCGATACGCAATTTCTAATACTTCAGCATATTTTTCGCCACCGGCTTCCACGCCATCTTCAAAAAGATCTTTGTTGAAATCTTCACATTCATCTAAAACATCATCATACTCGGCATACGCCTTTTCTAATTCTGCCTCAATGCTGTTTTTTCCATCGATATTCCACCATGGTCTTAGTTTTTTTCCGAAGTAATTAATCGAATAAATATCATCGTAACCCAACATAACCATGTATTCTTTTTCTCCGGAAATGCTCTCTTCTGCGAAAACAGTATTCAGCATTAAATTGGTGCCTTTATTTTTTGCCTTCATACTTTTTCCTGAAGCAAAACTTGCTGTAGCATCTGAAGCAGCGGTAACCGACTGACTTGCATTTGCAGATTTTGGAACTGCGAAATACATATATCCCCAATCGATTCTTAAATTATCTCCTTTTTTCTCTAATATTGGCTGTTCTACTGTACCGGCTTTTAAGAAATTTAAGCCTTTGGTATCTCCTGTTTCTGAAGTTACTTCCTGGCTGGATTCGTTAACTGCAATTGCTGAAGCCGCCCCCAAATACACCTGAACTTTATGCGAATTGCCATCGTTAGGTTTTGTTTTTACTGAAATGTAAGAAACCGGGCGCGCCATTAGATCAAGATTATCCATTAATAAAGGCGAAGTGAACGTAAGATCTACATCTACACCGCCAGCTTTAAGCATATACTCGGTTTGAGTTGCTCTAAGATCTACACCTGTTTGTTCTGCAACTAAAACTTCAGCCTTAGATTCTTTTACCTCAGCTAAACCAGCATCAAGGAAACGACCTCCGGCAGTATTTCTAACATGGATCGCTAAAACATTGCCTTTTTTCTTCAATTTCTGCTGAACAGATTTTTCGATCTTTATATAGTCAAATTCGTGATTCCAGCCTTCTTTTTTAAAGATCTGCTCACCATTTAAATACACCACAACATTATCGTCGTGATGAAGTTTTAGATATAATTCATCGAATTTGGTCGATTTTAAATCGAATTCTCTACGATACCAAAGATCATCGCTGGTCCATTTTGTCTCGTATTTTCCTTCATCTCCAAAAGGTGCTTTCTTAGATTTCCAGTTTTTGTCGTTAAAACCAAGTTTTTCCCATCCAGCCCCAGGATTAGATTCGGTTGTTTTTACGCTATATGATTTTAGATTTGCGGCAGGCAATACATCTTCATAGTTTCTGGCTTCACTACCTAGAAAACGGTAAGTTTTACCATCAACTTTTATAAGTCCAACAAGACTTTGCTCGTTCCCCGTCCAGTGAACGGTAGTAGATTCGTTAATTTTATCTCCAAAAGACCAGATACTTAAGTTAGGATCGTGAGCAATTAGAGGATAAGCTGGTGCTTGCCTTTCTTGAGCAGTTAAAAAACCACTTACTAATAAGCTTAAGGCAAATAGAAGTTTCTGTTTCATTGTTAGGATTTGATTTTGATTAGTTAATTATTTGTGGTGGAAAATTGATATTCGGAAATAGTATGATAGGTTTCGCCGGGCTCTAAAATAATAGACGGGAAGTTTTCCTGATTTGGTGCATCGGGGAAGTGCTGTGTCTCTAAAGCAAAAGCGGTTCTATAATCGTCTTTAGCGCCAGATTTAAAGGTGTTTTTACTCTGCATAAAATTACCGCTGTAAAACTGTACTCCGGGTTCCTGGGTATATACATTCATCACAATCCCAGATTTGTCTCCGGTAAACATAGCAGCGTGGTTCATACCGTCTTCTGTCTTATTCAACACAAAATTGTGATCGTAACCATCTCCATTTTTAAGTTGATTATTTTCGGTTTCGATACGTTCTCCAATGGTATGTGGCTCTGTAAAATCAAACGGGGTTCCTTTAACGTCCCTTAATTCTCCTGAAGGAATTAAACCTGCATCTACAGGAGTAAATTGATCTGCAAAGATTTGTACTTTATGATCTAAAATTTCTCCACTTCCTTCACCATTTAAATTGAAAAATGCATGATTGGTAAGATTTACCGGAGTTGCTTTATCTGTAGTTGCTTCATACTCAATTTTTATACTTTGATCACTGGTAACCGAATAGGTAACCTTTACCTCCAAATTTCCAGGAAACCCCTCTTCCATATCTGGAGAATTATACGTTAATATCAAAGTTTTATCATCTGGTTGTTCGGCATCCCAAACCACATATTGAAAACCTTTGTTTCCGCCATGCAGTGTATTTCCGTTATTATTTGTTAGAATGGTATATTCTTCACCGTTTAAGGTAAATTTACCTTTGGCAATACGATTGCCTACACGACCTATGGTTGCTCCAAAATAAGGCTCGGTTGCATTAGCAAAACCAGAAACACTGTTCATCCCTACCACAACATCGGTCATTTTTCCATCTTTATCAGGAACCCAAAGACCTACGATCCTACCTCCATAATTGGTAAAAGCAACTTCTATATCAGTATTCTTAATCCAATATAGTTTTACCTGCTTTCCATCGACAATAGTATCAAATTTTTCCTTTTTTAAGCCATAAGCAGTATCTGGGTGATATGCTATTTCAGCTTCAGTATTTTCAGTCTCAGATGGCTTTTCTTTACAAGCTGAGGCCAGTAAAACCAAGAGTATTGCTAAAAATGTATTTTCAACATTTCTCATTATTTAATAATATTTATTACTTATTTATAAAATTAAAACAACAACCTATAATAGCTAAAACCTTTTAGGCAATTTAAAATTATTAATTTAATAATACTAATATTTTTAACGTATTTTTTACGCTTATTAATATCAAGCTTCACTAAAGCCTTATGAATACTGAAAAAACGACTAATTTTTATTCAATTTTTTAATCAAATCCACTTCGTCCTGACGATAAGGAGTTCCATCTTTTCTGAACACATCATGAAACCATTCAATTGGCTCTCCTTCTGCTATTGGAGTATCCCAGGCGAAAATCGTATTGGTCTTCCCGTTTACCAGTCCCCAATTAATTGCCCCAATATTTTCATTTTTCAACATAGGTAATGTATTCGAATATCGGCTATCTCTGGTTCTGGCCATATATTCAGTACAGATCATTGGGCGGCCATGTGATTTTAAAAGTTCTATAACTCTACGATGCCATTCCGGACCTTCATAATCATGATAAGTGATAATATCTGAATGTAGGGCCTGGTAAGCATTTAGATCTTTTAAACCCCAATTCCATAAACCAGCAGATACCGGCTGTGATGGATTAATCTCTTTAGCCCAGGTGAATACGTTTTTTAATAATGCTAAAGATTCATTGCCTTTATTGTTATTTCCCGGTTCGTTGTACAAATCCCATAACAATACGCGATCGTCATTCGCGAAAGTTTTAATAATATCCCTTACGTAAACCTCTAATTCGGCAAAATTGGCTTCATTTTTTGAGGCCGGATAACCGGGATCCTGCATCCAACCCGAATTATGCGTTCCTGTTTTTGGTTCTGGTTGCTTGCCAATTTTTGGATCTGCCCCCCAAACATCATCAAAAATCACCAATATCGTCTTGATATTATGCTTATCTGCAATTTCCAAATATTCATCAACACGATCCTTAAAACCTTTTTTATCGGCTTTATAAGCAAGACTATGCAGATAAACGCGCATAGTGTTAAATCCAATTCCTTCAGCATATCCCAACTCTCTATCGATGGTTTCAGGATCAAAAGTATCTTCCTGCCACATCTCTAATTGATTAATAGCCGTACTGGGAATAAAATTTGCACCAGACATCCAATCATGCTTTTTATACCATTCGGTTGCCTTTTCGCGTGACCATTTATTCTTCAATACGATATCTTCCTGTTGGGCAAAACTGTTTATCCCGATAAGAAAACCAATAAGTAAAACTATTCTTTTCATTTGCTGTATTTTGATGTTTTTTGAGTTCATTTATTTTTCTTCGGAAGGAATTTCCAGGATGGTTTTTGTTGAAACCGGAGTTCCTAGATTTGGTGTTCCGTCTTTATTCCAGCTAATTTTCTGCATTCTGGGCGATCTTTTTCCGCCACAACCATCTCCTGAATTATCGTTAGCATGGTATAATATCCAATCCTCTTTCCCATCTGGAGATTTAAAGAAGGAATTATGCCCTGGTGCATACACGCCATTTTCTTTAGACCATGCAAAAATTGGCTTCTTGTGTTTTTCCCAGTTCTTAGGATCCATAAGGTCTTTCCCTTTAAGCTGAAGTAATCCCAGCGTATAAAAATCGGTCCAACAACCACTGCCAGAAAAAACAATAAAAACTTCTTTCCCGTTCGATAAAAATTGTGGTCCTTCATTTACCAATACGTGGGGGCCTCCTTCCCATCGGGTTTCCCAATCGTAAGTTGGGGTAGCGATCTTTTGTCTTTTCCCTTCCATTGTGGTTGGATTTTTCATTTTTGAAATGAATAGATCCTGGCGACCATTTTCATCTCCTTCCCAACCAGACCAAATCATATATAACTGTCCTTTATGTTTGAAGACATTCCCATCAATCGCCCATTTATCTGAAGGAGTGGCCAGTTTCCCTTTAAATTTCCAACTATCGTTCATTGGATCTCCTGAAGTATTTTCTAAGACATACATACGGTGATTATTATTATCACCGTTATCTGCAGCAAAATACACGTACCAGTTCCCATCGATCATATGAACTTCTGGCGCCCATAACTCCTTAGAATACATGGTATTCTTGGGCGGTGTCCAAATCGTGGTTTTTTCTGCCGTTTTTAGATCGGCAAGATTTTTCGTTTTCCATAACACTAATTGATTTTGCAGTGTATGGATGTAATAATAATACCCATCATGGTACGTACTGTAGGGGTCTGCACCAGAAGGTAAAAGCGGATTGGTAAATGTTTTTTGCTGACCAAAACCTGTCCCGCAAAACATTACCAAACTCAGCACTAAAATGATTTTTAAACTTCTTTTCATTGTGGGTGTTTAGAAAAAAGAAGTTCCGAAGGAATTAAAGCCGCTCCGGAAACTTCCTAAGGTTAACATGGATGTATTATAATTCTAATTTTACTGTTGGTGTAAATAAAAGATCCTCTACACCTATAATCTTAATCCCAACCCTGGCAAAAACATAATCACGATCGTAATTGGCCGTATTTGGAAGACTTACCGATAAATTAATATTGTTTATATCTGAAAGATCGCCCGGTCCTTCCTGCACGATATCATAAGCCTCTCTGTTATTATAGCGATCACCGTCATTAATGTTATACTCTGCCCAGTTAGAAACCAATTCAGCTTTATTAAGATATAGATTTACATATTCTATACCTCTGGCATTATCTCCTGTAATAATCTGATCCAGATCTACAGAAGCATTCACTCTACCTCCACTAATAGTGATATCTGAATTTTCAACGATGTAAAACGGAGTAACTTCAATATCCATCATCGTATCTCCATTTAAAGAAAAGAAAATCGTATCTGCAGCCTGAGCACTTTGTTCCTGAGCCACCCAGGGTCCCTGCCCATTTACGAATTTCAATTTATAATCACCGTCAAAAAACCTTCCGCTATATGATCCATCTGGAGCGATATGTACATCGAGTGGTGCTAAAGCTCCAAAACCTGGTTGCCATAATTGAAACCTTACCTGAGAAGGGCCAACTTCTATTGGCATCCCGTTATAAACCACGCTTCCATTAAATATAGATTGCGGCTCTTCATAATTGTCTATCTCACATGAAGCCAGACTTAAAACTAACCCCATGAATAATATATAATACTTCAACTTCATAATATTCGATTTAAGATTATTGATTAGGGTTTCTAACAATTAATGGGTTATTAGTTAGTATATTCTGACCAATTTCAGAATAATAATTTCCTAACTGAAAATTATCTGCTCCCGTTACACGGTTAGGCTTAACAATTTTAAATAACCAGTCTCCGTCGTTTGGATCTCCCGGGTTGTAATATTTATAAGGCCATAAACCGAAAGGCTGAGTTCTTCTTTTAGTAGCATCACCAATGTTTGAAACTAAATCACTAGCCTCCATACTAATCCCATCTAATACCTGGTCTGCAATTCTCCAACGTTTAAGGTCAAAGAAATGAAGCCCTTCAAAGGCAAATTCTACATAACGCTCGTGTGCTATACGATCAAAATTAATATCAGCCGCAGTTAATTCAGTAGTGATACCAGCTCTGCTTCTTACGCGGTTCATATATTCTGCCGCAAGTTCATTCTGCCCAAGTTCGAAGGCAGCTTCAGCAGCATTTAAAAGTACCTCAGCAAAACGGTAACGTACAAACCAAACATCACTACGAACACCACGCTGACCTGAACCCGATTTTGGATCCTGATATTTTCTAATATAAAATCCAGTTTGTGCGGTAAACTCAACTCCATCTATAGGACCATCAAAACCAACTACCTGAATTGGGCCATCACTACCTGCTACTTCTTTTTGCTGTCCTCTGGAATCTCCACTTACAACCGTACCATCTTCAAGCTGTAATCCTGCCCAAATATCGGTCTCTCGATCTTTAAAGGTAGACCCGGGAACAATTACAGTTCCTTCTAATCTCGCATCGCGGTTAGCAAAAAGGTCTTGTGGATCATCATATAAGATATATTCGCCACTTTCATCCATTATTGGTAATGGCTCGTATTCACCTTCTATAGTTTCGAAAGATTGTACCAGGTTTAAAGCAGGGTTAATTCTACCTCCTTCTTCTTCCTCTGCTCCAAAACGTGGCTGATTAGCAATGGTAAAACTATGCGCTTTCCCACTTTGAAGCATAAAATCCTCAACAAAAATCACTTCTGGATTATTCGATTTATCATAAAATAGAGCAGCAAAATTGTTAGATAAATTTGCCTCATCTTTTAAATACAAACTATAATTCCCTGCATTACCATCGATAATTTCCTGAGCTGCGCTTAACGCCTGTTGATAGTATCCATCTGCTCTGGAAGCAGGAATTCCTATTTCTCCTCCCGGAAGACTTACACTTGGAGTATTTTGGCCATATTTTGCAATAGAACCAGCATATAAAGCTGCCCTAGCCTTCATCGCTAAAGCTGCTGCTTTTGTAGCTCTAGATTTTACATCTGCACTTGCAGGCAGATCTTCCATAATTTCATCTGCTTCAGAAATTACGAAATCGTAGACCTCAGCTTCAGTATTTCTTGGAAATCTTAAATAAGTTGCATCCCCACTAAAATCATAGGTTTGAGATTCTAAAATTATCGGAATTCCTCCCATTCTTTTTACCATTGTAAAATAGTATGAAGCCCTTAAAAATCTACCCTCTGCCATAAATCTGGCCTGCTCAGAAGGCTCTAATTCGCTAGACAATTCAAGCCTTTCAAGAAACAGGTTCATTTCTCTTATATAGCCATAATCCCAGGTTCCCCAGGCACCATAGCCCCATCCACCATTTTGGAACTCGCCATATCTACCAGCTTCAGACCAAAAAGCTACATTAAATTGAGCTAAAGAAGCCCAATCTTCTACGGTTCCAAAATCATTATATCGATTATATAAATCTGCTAAAACAGAGAGTACTAAATCTGGACGATTAAAGGTTTCTTCCTGACCTAAAATATTGGTAGGCTCTCTATCCAGAAAATCTGAATCTGATGTACAGCTACTCAGTATAGCAGAAAAACTTAATATGTATAGAAGTTTTTTCATTGTAGTTTGTTTTTAGATTGAAATGTTAACACCAACGTTCACGAACTTGTTTTGAGGATACTGCAATCCGTTATCGTCAGATATTTCAGGATCAATTCCGTATTCTTCAAGATTATCTATAGAGAACAGGTTGTAAGCATTCACATAAAATCTTGCTCTTTTTAAATTAATCTTATCCAAAATACTCTCTGGCAATGCATAACCAAGCTCTAAAGTACGGGCTCTTAGATAGGTTACATTATGCAACCAGAAGGTAGAATTTCTATTATTACTATGCCCACCATCATTAAATCTAATTGCCGGATATTTACCAGGAATCCATTCACTATTAATATCTAGTGGATCTGCGCGATGCCATCTATCAAGAAATATAGAGTTTAAAGCACCTTCGTTTTGATATGGCCATCTTTGCTCCCAGTTTTGATTCCAGGAATAGCCTGAAGCTCCAGAGAAATCTGCTGTAAAATCAAACCCCTTATAAGCCAGGTTTAAACTAAAACCAAAGTTTACCATAGGATTGTACCTAGTATATCCAATAGGCTTTTCATCGTACCAGCCAATTCTACCATCACCATTTATATCTTCGTAAATAATATCTCCAGGCAACAATGTACTATTCCCCTGCCCATCGATATCTACAGGATAATTATCTATTTCTTCCTGAGTTTGGAACTGCCCAATAGCTTCTAATCCCCAGAAAATATTATTGAATCTATGTTCTCCCGATGCTCTATATCTTTGGTAAGAATTGTCGAATCTTGGCTTATAGGACTCCAGGAATTTACTTCTGGATAAAGAAGCATTTCCGGAAACTGTAAAACTTAACTCCCCAAATTTCTTAGAGTAAGACAATGCACCTTCAATCCCATACTGTGCATCACTATTTACATTTTCATCTGGTAACCCATAACCAAGCTCGTTAGGAATAAGAATGTCATATTTTCTACCTCTTAAGCCGGTTCTTTTACGATAGAAATAGTCAAAAGATCCAGATAACTTATTATCGAAAAGATAAAAATCTGTTCCTACATCTGTAATTCTACTTTTAAACCAGGTTAAATTTGTAATTGGCTGCCCTTTGTCTCTACTGGCAATCACAGCTTCTCCATCTAAAATAGCTACTCCTTGATTATAATTATATCCGGTTAAATAATCGAAAGCACCAATATCAATATCATCATCTCCCAGCTCTCCATAAGAAGCTCTAAACTTCAGGTTATCCAAAATACTATTGCTTCCTAGTAAATTTTTGAAAAATTGTTCTTCTGTAATTCGCCATCCTCCGGAAACTGAAGGAAAATAACCTACACGTTTATTAGGTGCAAATTTCCATGAAGCATCACGACGTCCTGAAGCCTCTAAATAATATTTATCTTTATAGTTATAGCTTACTTTGGCGATATACCCAATTCTTGCTTCTTCATTTTCTGAATCATCATATTGATCCATATCAGAGAAATAAATTAACGGAAGCGTGTTAGTACTTGGTACTGAATGCACATACTGTCTTAAAAATCGGTTCTCTAAGCGCTCTGCTATAAACACAGCATCTACAGCATGATCACCAAAATCTTTTTTATACTGAAGTTGTCCCTGATAAGTTTTTCTAAAAACTTTCTCGGCCGTACGCTCTCTAAACGGATTAGTACTACCACCAGTAGGAGTATAAGAATCATCATCTGGATTATATGTAAAAGCTTCGTAAGTATATTCGTGACCATTTTGTATACGATCTGCTATATAATATGAATACATTCCTTTAAGCTTTAAACCGTCTATAAAAGGCATATCGTATTCACCTGTAAAATTGGTTTGTAAAACCCTCCAGGTATCACGATAGTATCCTCCAGTTTCGAAATTATGAAGCCCCCAGTTAGTTTCGTTATGGCCAATATCATTTAGATATTCAGGATTATCATTAGCATAAGGACGCTCAAAAGGACGGTTTCTTAAAATAGCAAATCTTGGCAACCAGTAATCATCATAACCTGGGATTCCCGGGTTTTCTCTCTTCTCTACCCTACCATTAATTTGTACTCCTATCTTTAGACGATCTGTAATATTTGCATCTACATTACTCTGTATATTATCACGCATAAATGTGAACTCTTCACCTAATACAGATTCCTGATCTAAGTGCGTTAAAGAAACATAGTAATTGATATTATCCGATCCTCCACTAGCGCTAACATTCATGTTTTGCATAGGAGCATTTTTCTTAATAATAAAGTCTTTCCAGTTAAAAGACTGGTAACCTCTTTCTTCACCAATTCTATAACGTTCTAACTCTTCAGTAGTAATTCCCGTAGATCCAAATTGGTTAATTTCAGCCGCAGCTCTTCCAAGCATCCACTGGTAAGAATCGTTTACACTTTCTGGAAAACGAGACCAGTTTTGCCAGCCTACATAAGCATTCACATTTACAGCGCTTCGCGTACCACGCTTCCCTTTTTTTGTAGTTACCACCACAACTCCATTTGCTGCTCTAACACCATAAATGGCAGCAGATGCATCCTTTAAAACAGTAATACTGGCGATATCGTTAGACGAAAGGTTATTAAATTGCCCTGCATCCTGTTGTACACCATCAATTACATATAATGGATCCCCCATATTACGAATTTGGATTGAAGCACTTGCGCCCGGGCGACCATCATTCATCCTAAAGCTTACTCCTGGAATTTTCCCAGCAAGACCGGCAGAAACCGTAGCCCCACCATGAACTTTCTCGATATCATCACTGGTAATACTTGAAATTGCACCGGTAATCGATTTCTTATCCTGTGACGTATATCCAGTAATAAGTACTTCATCTAAACCTGCAATATCTTCTTCTAATTCAATATTAATTTCTGTACGACCATCAACCTGAACGGTTTTGGTTTTATATCCCAGATAACTGAATAAAAGCGTAGCATCTGGAGCAACTTCTAAAGTATAGTTTCCATCAAAAT
>Ga0114908_1000996_pt1 | contig 14662 bp, 8 predicted proteins | sample MalvireepMed_s17_FD_87292 | JGI IMG/M metagenome (GOLD analysis project Ga0114908, IMG submission 87292) | Marine viral communities from the Global Malaspina Expedition - Malaspina viral metaG DeepMed_s17 | ecosystem: Environmental > Aquatic > Marine > Oceanic | place: Mediterranean Sea... | reverse complement strand
GTATTCTTATTTGATTAAGTGTACTATGAAATTTACTATAGACCATAAAAGTCCTGTACCACTTCATGCCCAAGTAGAAGAATTGTTACGAGAACTTATACAAGAGGAAGAATATAAAAATGGAAAAATCTTGCCCAGTGAAGTAGAGCTTTCAAAAAAGCTGGCCATCTCAAGATCTACGGTAAGACAGGCTATTAAGAAATTAGTTTTTGAAGGACTTTTGGTAAGGAAAAAGAGAGCCGGAACTAAGGTGGCACCTAAGCCTGTTAGCTCTAAATCCAATAATTGGCTAAGTTTTTCACAGGAAATGCGCTTAAGAGGAATCCCTATTAAAAATTATGAATTACATTTAAGTTGGGTGGGAGCTGATCATGAATTGAGCGAATTTTTCGAGATTGAGCCCAATCGTAAAGTCTTAAAAATGGAAAGAGTAAGAGGTAAACCAGACGAGCCTTTTGTTTATTTCGTTTCTTATTTTCATCCAAGAATAGGTTTGAATGGAAAAGAAGATTTTACCCAACCTCTTTATGAAATGTTGGAAAACGATTATTCCGTGGTCGCTACTATATCAAAGGAAGAGATCAGTGCAACGGCGGCCAAAGCATTAGTATGTGAAAAACTTCAGATTAAAGAGAATGCTCCGGTCTTATTTCGAAAACGTTTTGTTTTCGATCAGGGAGAACGTCCAATAGAATATAATCTAGGCTATTATAAGGCTGATAGCTTTTTCTTTACGGTAGAGAGTAGTCGCTAAGCTTCAATTAAAATGCTATTCTATTAAATTTTCATATTTAAAATTAATAAGATGAAAAAAAAGGATGCGTAAATATTAATTATTTCATAAAATATTAATATGTTTGTACATATGTACATAAATATAATTGTGGAATAGGAAAGATGTTAATCTTTCTAATTTTAAATTAAAATCGAAAATGAATAAAATAACTTATATAGGTCTTTTTTTACTACTATTAGGATGTGGGAAAAATCCGAAGTCTGACTCTTCTAAAGAAAAGGCTGCAGAGGATTACAGCGCATATGTAGATCCTAATATTGGTACGGCACATAGCCGATGGTTCTTTTATACACCGGCGGCAGTTCCATTCGGAATGGCTAAACTGGGACCATCTACCAATGGTAGTTATGGGAATGAACAAGGCTGGGAAGCTGTTGGATATGATGAACGTCATCAAAGTATCGAAGGTTTTGCCAATCTTCATGAATTTCAGATTGGAGGTTTTTTATTTACCGCAATGACCGGAAATTTAAAAACCATACCGGGTAGTCTTGAAGACCCCGATGAAGGTTATAGATCGAGATTTGATAAAAAGGATGAGATAGCTCGTCCCGGATCCTATAAAGTAAGATTAAAAGATTACGATATCGATGTAGCACTTACAGCTACACAGCGGGTTGGATTTCAAAAATATACTTTCCCTAAAAGCGATAATGCGTATCTTATTTTTGATATCGGCAATAAGTTGGGGGAGAGTGGTGATATAAAGGATGCTAAGGTTTGGTTTGATGAGGCTAGCAATACTATTGAGGGATGGGTCATTACCTATCCGGAGTATGTGAAAAAATACCAGCCAGATGGGGAGGTTCGAATGTATTTTTCCGGTGTGGTGAACAAAAAACCGGTTACAAAGGGAGTATTTCAATCGGAAAAGGTTTTCGAAGGCCAGAATATGATTCAGGGTAAAGGCGCTGGACTATATTTAAAATTCAATACTGAAAATAAAGAGGAGATCGAAGTGAAAACGGGATTTTCTTATACATCTATTGAAAATGCGAGATTAAATTATGCTGAAGAAGCTAAGGACTTAAATTTTAATACTGCGAAGAAGAGGGCTGAAAAAAAATGGCATGAAGAGTTAAGTAAAATTAAAATCACCGATTCTTCCAAGCGAAATAAAACAAAATTTTATACCGGTTTATATCATGCACTTTTAGGAAGAGGTTTGGCAAGTGACGTTAATGGAGCATTTCCAGAGAATGATGGAAGTATAGGGCAGATTCCTATGGATAATAATGGACAGCCTCAATTCAATTTTTACAATACGGATTCGGTCTGGGGAGCATATTGGAACTTAACTCAGCTATGGGCATTAGTGTGGCCAGACTATTTTAATGACTATGTACAAAGTCATTTATTGGTGTATAAGAATTCCGGATGGCTGGGTGATGGTCTTGCAAATTCAAAATTTGTTTCCGGGGTAGGAACTAATTTCGTCGGGCTTGTAATTGCTTCTGCTTATCAGGCAGGTATACGTGATTATGATGTTGAGTTGGCATTTAAAGCGGCTTATGAAAATGAAGTTAAGCATCTCAATAGAAACGAAGGTGCAGGAAAAACTGATCTTGGACAATTTGTTAATCAGGGCTATATTAATTATGTACCTGGCTGGGATACAAATCCGGACGGTTCTGGTTTTTCAGTTTCTCATGCTTTAGAATATAGTTATAGCAGCTACGCTGTAGCCCAATTTGCCAAAGCTTTAGGTAAGGAAAAGGAATATAAGGAGCTTATTGAATTATCGGATAACTGGAAGAATGTGTATGATGATAAGATAGATTTTGTTCGACCTAAATTGGCTTCGGGAGAATTTCTGCAGGAATTTGATCCTTTTGAACCCTGGGCAGGATTTCAGGAAGGTAATGCATGGCAGTATACTTTTTATGTACCGCATACACCCAGAGAATTAGTAACGAAGATGGGGGAGGAAAAGTTCGTAAAACGATTAGACTCTATTTTTAGCGTTTCTGAAAAAACAAAATTTGGTGGAGAAGAGATCGATGCATTTGCGGGTGTAAAATATCTATATAATCAGGGAAATCAGCCTAATTTACATATCTCCTGGCTCTTTAACTTCACAGATCATCCTTGGCTTACTCAAAAATGGGTACGTAGAATTTGTGATGAATTTTATGGAACAGAAGGTATTCATGGATATGGTTATGGTCAGGATGAGGATCAGGGGCAACTTGGATCATGGTATGTGATGTCTTCTATGGGACTTTTTGATGTAAAAGGGCTTACTGATATAAATCCATCTTTCCAAATTGGAAGTCCGGTCTTTGACAAAATTCAAATCGATAATGGATATGGAAACAGTATCGTGATAGAAACAGATAATAATGAGAACAATCATTATTATGTTCAATCAGTTAAGCTAAATGGAGAAGCATTAGAAAATAATCGTGTAGATCTTTCCACGCTTAAGCAAGGAGCTACATTGGAATTTGTTATGGGAGCGGAACCTAATCACAATTTGTTTAAAGCAAATTAAATTTTGAAAAATTATTAATATAAATATGTATAGACATATGAACTTAATTATAGTGAATTATGAAAAATAAGTACGCACATGTAATTTTGATTTTCTTTTTACTATTTGTCGCTAAATCGTTTGCGCAGCAAATGGAGATAAAAGGAACAGTCAGTGATGAATCTGGAACCTTACCGGGAGCTTCAGTGATCATAAAAGGCACGAATACTGGCACCACCACAAATTTTGATGGCCAGTTTAGCCTGAATATTGATCCGGCTAACCAGAATGTTTTGGTCATTAGTTTTGTAGGTTACAAAACAAAGGAAATCCCTATAACATCGGATCAGCAAAGTTATGATATACTGCTGGAGAGTGACTTGAATCAACTTGATGACGTCGTAGTTGTTGGTTATGGAACAGAAAAGAGAGCCAATTTAACCGGGGCCGTAAGTACTATTGATGAAAAGGCTATAGAAGGAAAACCGGTAACAAATTCGTATCAGGCATTACAAGGGGAATCCTCAGGCTTGGTTATTCAGAATACGACTTCTAAACCGGGATCCATTCCCCAAATCAATATTCGTGGTATTAGTACTATAAACGGGAATACTCCACTCATCGTTGTCGATGGAGTAATCAGTTCTTTAAATAACATTAATCCGAGTAATATTGAGAGTATAAGTGTATTAAAAGACGCGGCTTCATCTGCGATATATGGTTCCAGAGCAGCTAATGGAGTAATATTAGTGACTACCAAAAACGGTAAAAAAGGAAAACCACGATTTTCATATCAGACCATGTTTGGAATTCAGGAACCAACAAATTTTCCAAAATATGCTTCTTCATGGGAATACGCCAGTTTAAGAAATGAGGCTTTAATTAATTCCGGGATGGCTCCTACTTTTACACCGGAACAGATTTTAAATTTCAGAGAAAATGGACCGGATGTCAATTGGAACCGGGAAATATACAAGGATATCGCTTTGCAAAATAATCATAACTTATCGATGAGTGGAGCTGATAATGGGTTAAATTATTTAGTTTCTCTGGGATACTTAGATCAGGAGAGTTTATTCAAGGGACCGGATTATGGTTATCAACGATATAATGCCAGAATTAATTTAGAAAAGGAAATTAATGAAAAATTCAAGATGGGTGGTCGAATGTCTTTTGCCAGAAATGATATAAAAGATCACGCTTATTTTGAGGAGTGGATTATAGAGCCAAGCGTTCGAATGCCTCCTATTTATAATATTATCGATGAAGATGGAAATTATACGCTGTCAAGTGGGAGTAATAGTAACCCATTGGCGCAACTAGAGCAGGGAGGAGTTACCAATACGCAAAACGATGAATTCTTGGGTAATTTTAGTTTGGAATATAAGCCTATAGAAGACTTAGTGTTAAAAGCAGTTTTAGGAGGAAATATTACCAGTAACAAAACTCATCAATTCCGAAAAGCTATAGAATTTGCATATCCGGGAGGAGGGAATAATCAGAATTCTGTAACCGATAGTTATAACAGGTCATTATATCTTAATCCCTTTTTAACAGCTACCTATACCAAAACTTTTGGAGAGAAGCATGATTTCGACTTGTTATTAGGAGGATCATCAGAGAAATATAAAGAAGAATATTTTGGTGTAACGGGAATCGATATCCCTGGCAATGATTTTGGAGTTATTGACAATGCGGGTGATTTACAAGGTGCAAATGGATCGGGACATGAGTGGGCGATTCAGTCTGTGTTTGGTAAAATTGGCTATACCTTTGATGATAAATATTTGCTAAAAGCCAACTTAAGGTATGATGGATCTTCAAGATTTGCAGAAGCGAAAAGATGGGGAGTATTTCCATCAGTTTCTGCTGGATGGATTTTAAGTGAAGAAAACTTTTTTACCTCTTTAGAGCATGTGGTTTCTTTCGCGAAAATCAGAGCTTCTTGGGGACAATTGGGAAATCAGGATATCAGTGATCTTTATGGTTACCAAAGTTTAGTTGGAACGAGTAGAAATGTATACAGTTTTGGCGGTGTAGGCGCTTCAGGAGCTTATTATTCCGTTTCTAACCAAAATAGAACCTGGGAAACATCAACGATGAAAAACCTGGGGATTGACTTATCGTTTTTTAAAAGAAAACTTGACGTCACTTTTGAAGTCTTCGATAACCTTACTGAAGATATTTTATTGCAGCTTCCAGTTCCGGCTACCTATGGTTTAGGGCAACCATTTCAAAATGCCGGTTCTGTAAGAAACAGGGGATGGGAGTTAAGCATGAACTATCAGTTGGAAACAGGTGCGGTAAATCATTCTTTTAATCTTAATATTTCTGATAACAGAAATGAAATCGAGGATCTAAGAGGGCGAGAGTTTATCAACGGTTTTGACGTTAATACGATTTTAAGGGAGGGCTATGCCATAAATTCATACTACGCTTTAAAAGCTAATGGCTTTTTTAATTCGGAAGAAGAGATCAATAATAGCGCTACTCCAATTTTTTCATCAAATGTAAAGCCGGGAGATATTAAGTACCTGGATCGTAACGGAGATGGAGATATTGATTACGAAAATGATCGTTTTATCTTAGGAAATGCTTTTCCCAGATATACTTTTGGAGCCACTTATGCCATGGATTGGAATGGTTTTGATTTCTCAGTATTTATTCAGGGAGTAGGGAAGCGGCAACAATGGCTTCGTGGAGAAATCGTAGAAGCTTTCCATAATAACAATGAAGGTCCTGTATTCGAACGTCATTTGGATCGTTGGACACCAGAAAACTTAGATGCTTCTTATCCAAGGTTAACCGTAGGATCTGAATCAGTAAATAATGCGGCTAAATCTGATTTTTATATTTATGATGCGCATTACCTGAGAATCAAAAATCTTCAGATAGGATATACGCTACCGAATGCCGCCGTGAATAATCTTGGTTTGGAAAGTACACGCTTCTATTTAACAGGATTGAATCTATTAACTTTTAGTCCGTTAAATGATTTAGGTGTCGATCCGGAAAGTGTAGGATCGAGCGGTCGAGTATATCCGGTAACCAGAGTTTTCTCACTTGGATTAAATATCAATTTCTAAAAAGGTAAATGATGAAAAGAATTATAGTACTTATAGCTATAGCCATACAGCTTAGTTGTAGCTCAGATTTAGATCTTACTCCTTATGATTCCCAAAGTGAACTAACGTTTTGGGAAACAGAGGAGGACGCAAGAGTTTTTTTAAACGCCATTTATGCAGATCTTATGAATGCAGATAGATACTTATTTCTGAATTCCCTTTCTGATGATGCATATTCTAAAGGTAGAGGTGAGTATCGAGATATTTCCAGCGGTAGTTATGGACCCACTAATGCTGTTGTGACCGGTGTTTGGTCTGGTCGTTACGAAGCCATTCGTAGAACCAACATATTTTTTAACAATATTGATAATGTAACGGAAATCACGGAAGAGCAACGAACATCGTTTAAAGGACAGGCAAGGTTTGTTAGGGCACTACATTATTTTTATTTAATAGAGCTCTACAGTGATGTTCCTTTTATTACTGATGAAATTAGTATCGAGGAATCTTTGACGTTAGAACGAACAGATGAAGCGACAATCTTATCATTTATCTATAGCGAATTAGATCAGGCTATAGAGGAGTTACCACAAGCCTATTCTAATGGAGAAGACGGAAGAATTACAAAGGGAGCAGCGATAGCACTTAAATCCAGAATTCATTTATATAATGGTGAGTATGAAGATGCGGCAAGTGTAGCCGAAGAACTTTTAGGTGAATATACCTTATTCCCGAATTACGATGGACTTTTTAAAATGGAAAATGAAACTGCCGACGAAATTATTTTAAGCTTGCAGTACATACCGGTAGATAGAGAACATAATATTCAATATTCATTAATTCCTCCTAGTTTAGGAGGATATGCAAACTTCTCACCCTTACAGGGATTGGTGGACAGTTATCCGAGCATTAATGGATATGATATTGATGATCCATTGGCAAATTATGATGAAAACAGACCATACGAAAATAGAGATCCGCGGTTAAAAGCCACTATCATTTATGATGGCTATCAAATGACTGATTTTGATGGAAATCAAGTTACGATCAATACTACTCCTGGTAATGCGCCTGACGGTTTAAATTATTCTTCTAATTCCACTCCGACTGGATATTATGTACATAAATTTTACGACCCTACGGCTCGGAATCAAACAAATTCCGGATTAAACCTTATTCTAATTCGGTATGCCGAAGTCTTGTTAAACTTTGCCGAAGCTAAAATTGAACTAGGAGAGTTTGACGAGCAGGATTGGAATGTTACTATTCGTGCTATCCGTGAACGTGCAGGACTACAGGGAGAGGCTTTAGAATTTCCGGGTACCAATCAGAGCGTGCTAAGAGAGATAATAAGAAATGAACGAAGAATAGAGTTAGCCTTCGAAGCAGGGCATCGATTCTTCGATATTCGCAGATGGGAAATAGCAGAAGATGTACTTGAGGGTTGGACTTATGGTATACAGACAGAGGAGTCCACAGCAGATGGCGGTCATATAAGAGTTAGTTTAAGAACATTCGATCCATCCAGACATTATCTATGGCCTATTCCTCAAAGTGAAAGAGATATCAATAATAACTTAACTCAAAATCCAAATTGGTAATGAAAGCATTATTAAATAGAATGATATTTGTGCTACTGGTAGTAAGTACATTATTATCATGCGACGAGGAAGATTATGATTTACATCCTGAGATCGTTGAAATGGGAAATTTTATTTTTCCTGAAAGTAAGGCTACTATTGTTTTAGATGTTGAAAATGACGATCGGATTACATTTTCATGGACTCCGGCAAAAGCTGCGGATGGTGGAGCCTTAAGTTACCGTATATTATTTGATGAAAAAGAAGGTGATTTTAGTGAGCCTTTGTTTGCCGCTACATCGGATAATAGTGGTAGTTCACCATCATATACAGTAAGTGCTTCACGTTTAAATGTAATAGCTGCTCAGGCAGGTATTTCTCAATTGGAAACCGGAGAAATTATCTGGACCGTAGAAGTTTTAAGCAGTTTTAATAGGTTACAATTTGACACCCATTCTAGTGTTCAACTTAGTAGACCGGAAGGATTAGCCATATTTCCTGATTATATGTACATCTATGGATCGGCTACAGAATCTGAAAGTATTGAGAACGGGATTGCCTTTAAAGAAATTTCCAGTGAGCTTCCACATGAGAATATCCAGCCGGGAGTATTTGAATCTATTACGAAGCTAAGTCCCGGAGAGTTTCATATAGCCAATAGCAATTCGATCAATGCAGATGATTTAAGCTATTATTATATCAACGAAGAAGGTAAAATACGAGGAGGAGATGAAGCTTCAAGTTTTGATCTGGAAGAGGGAGTATACAGAATCAGAATGAATTTATCACAGTCTACCATAAGCTTTACTCCGATTTCAAATATCCAGTTATATATCATTGCCAATCAGATGGTAAAAGCCAATTTAAATTATATAAGGAATCATACTTTTGAAGCTAAAGATGCATATTTCGATTTCTTAACGCCCGGAGCTCCGGAAGCACCATCCTGGCTGGGATGGGAGGAAGAACGTTACCGTTTTAGTTTTACTTTAGGGGAAAACCAAACATCGTATTTAGGTAGTTTTCATAATCCAGACATGAATGGCTCTTTAGTAGCAGGTCTTGATGCATACAATGCAAGACCAAATGGAGGAGAACCGGCATATTATCATAATGTCTATTTTCTCGGACCGGATGCTGAATACTGGCAAGGCGCCTGGAAATTTGCAGATCAATTTAACGGGCAAAGTTTTACGGTACGAGTGGTGTTTGATCCAAAAGCAGAACACTATTATCACGAATTTGAATTAAACTAGAAATAGGATGAAAACAAAAGTATTAGGAATCTTCTATCTAATGGTACTAAGTATTTTTAGCTGTAGCAGCGAACTTTCTATAGAAGATCAAATGGTAGAAAAACCGGACGATGAAGAACAAAATAAGAATCCGGGTGGAGGTGAAGAATTAAGCTATAAGGAAAAGGCTTTTGCCACTTATGAGATGATTCAGCAATTATATAAGAAAGGTGATTTATACAAAGAAAATTTTCCAGAACAAACCGGAGATCGAGAGTACAGTTATCTATGGCCGTATGTAGGAATGCTCACAGCAGGGAATGTCTTGTACGAGTTAGGTTATGATCGGGAGATTCTGGATAAGCAATTTTCAGGATTAGAAGAATATTATGATGACCGCGATAATTTACCTACCTATCAGGCCTTTCCTGTTTCGGGTGGTACTACCGATCATTATTACGATGATAGCGCAATTGTAGTAATGGAACTTATAAATGCCTATGAACTTACTAATGAAACTTTTTATCTGGAAAGAGCAAAAGCGGTTACTGATTTTATTATGTCAGGAGAAGATTCCAGAATGGGAGGTGGATTATATTGGTTTGAAGGACAATCAGAGAATTGTAATAACGGACCTAATTGCATGAAAGCGGCGAATACAAGTGCCTATGCCGCTTACGTGACTTCTAAAATGTATCAGATTACGAATAATGAGGTTTATTTGACATTTGCAAAGAGGGTATATGAATGGACGTATACGACCCTTCGTGATCCTTCTGATAATTTGTATTGGAACGATATTAATATAGGATCTGAGCAAATTAATACGACTAAATGGACTTACAATGCGGCGATGATGATCATGTCTGCGGTAAATCTTTACCAAATAAGTGATGATCAGGAATATTTAGAGGAAGCCGTTAATACAGCTAGATCTGCACATTCTAAATTTACAAAGGTTACTAGTGGGCGAATATTTTATCCTCAAAACGATTCATGGTTTAACGTAGAGCTGCTTACAGCCTATATTCAATTGTCCCAATATGATGAAAAGTCTAAAGATTATGTGGAAGTGCTTAAAGATAATATGGACTATGCATGGGAAAATGCCAGAAATGAGGAGGGGCAGTTTTATGAAGATTGGTCTGGAAACAATGAAGGAAGATATTACTGGTTGCTACATCAGGCGGCACTGGTAGAAGCTTTTGGAAGAATTGCGATTTATGAAAACCAATAACTAAAGAATGATTGATTTAACGAGAGAAATTAGAGCGACAAGTCAAATCGAATTACCGGTTAAAGACAAGACAGTAAAAGAAGGGTATAATATTTATCCTTCCTTTAATATCGGTGACCAGGCCATAAGCAGTGGATATGATTCCTTGGCTGAGGCATTAAAGGATAAACCAATACTTAAAATTGATGGTTATGTAGGTGTTATTTTCGAAGCTGTAAAGCAACAGCTAAATGAGGCCTTTACAAAACTTGATATCCAGCCCAAATGGATCAATATAGATGAAGCTTTGAAAAAAGAAAATGAAATTGAAAGCTTGGTAAGCCCTTTTTTGGGTGGGGATGATCCGGTATTTGGAAAGCGAAGTACGCTAGATTTGATTGACTTTTTTGATCCTGCTAAATTAGAGGCATTAAGCCAAAAAGCCAGTGGTGAAAATCCAATTATTTTTTATGGAATAGGAGCAAGTCTTGTGTCTATAGAAGGAAAGACTATTTTTATTGAAGTAAGTAAAAATGAAATTCAGTATCGCTCCAGAGCTGGAAGTATACTGAATTTGGGTGCCACCAAAGCTTTGCATCCAAAAAAAATGTACAAACGGTTTTATTTTGTGGATTGGGTCGTCCTCAATAAGCATAAGAATACTTTTAAGGATTCGATTGATTTTATGGTTGATGGGCAACGATCTACGGAAATCACCTGGATGACAGGAGATATGTGGAGAAAAGGTATTCAGGAATATGTAACAAAGCCCATCAGGGTTAGACCCTGGTTTGAACCTGGCGCATGGGGAGGGCATTGGATAGAAAAGCATATTAAAGGTCTTTCGGAGGATGTGGTCAATTATGCCTGGTCTTTCGAGCTTATTGTTCCTGAGAATGGGGTTATCTTTGAAAGTTCTGGGTATTTGCTAGAGTTTTCTTTTGATTTTCTGATGTATCATGCCGGAAATAAAATTCTAGGGAGCGATTTTAATACCTATAAGTATGATTTTCCAATCCGTTTTGATTTTCTAGATACCTTTGATGGAGGAAATTTATCGATTCAGTGCCATCCTCAGAAACAATATATGAAGGAACACTTCGGAGAAAATATAACTCAGGAAGAAACCTATTACATTTTGGATCGAAAAGACAATGCACAAGTATATTTAGGGTTTCAGGAGGGGGTAACTCCATCGGAGTTTCAAGAGAGCTTAGAAGAAAGTGTTCGGCATAATAAAGAATTAGATATTCTTAATTATGTACAGAGTTTCGATGCTGAAAAGCATGGACTTTATTTGATTCCGCCAGGAACCATACATGGATCGGGTAAGGATAATCTGGTTTTAGAAATTAGTTCTACCCCTTATATTTATACCTTTAAGATGTATGATTGGTTACGATTGGATTTAGACGGAAAGCCCAGGCCGATCAATATAGATCGGGGAATGGCTAATCTAAATTTTGAAAGATCGGGGGAAAGAGTACCAAAAGAATTAATTGCCACCCCAATGATTCTTAATGAAAATGAGAATTATACCCTGGAACACTTACCCACACATGAAGAGCACCTATATGATGTTCATCGCTATAGTATCAATACCAAAGTAGAGCTTACCACGGAGAATAAAACACACATTTTGAGTTTGGTAGAAGGAAACGAAATGTATATTAAAGTAGGAGGTGAAACCTTTGTTTTTAAGTATGCCGAGTCATTTATTATCCCTGCATATGTTGATTGTTATACGATAGAAAATCATGGAGATAAGCCTATTAAGGTCATTAAGGCTTTCATTAAATAGATAATTAGCATGCGCTTAGTTTAAAAAGTAACAATCTTTAAAATAATTGAGATGTATAGTATTGGGATTGATATTGGTGGAAGCCATATAACAGCATGCATTTTCGATCATGTTGCTAAAAAAATTCTAAAAGAAAGTTGCATTTATCGAAAGGTGAACACCAAGGGATCCAAAGAAGAAATTCTTGATCATTGGTTTGAAGCAATAGATACTTGCCGAAACAGTATGAATGTAAAAATTGATGGAGTTGGTATTGCCATGCCGGGACCTTTTGATTATTACGAAGGGATAAGTCTTATAAAGAACGTCGATAAGTTAAGCGCACTTTATAAGGTTAATGTGCGTACAATACTTTCAAAGAAATTAGAATTGCCACCATCGAAAATTCGATTTATAAATGATGCAACTGCTTTTTCAATTGCTGAAACTATGGTTGGAAGTGCTAGAAAATATCAGAGGGTAATCGCGATCACATTAGGAACCGGACTTGGGGCTAGTTTTTTAGAATTTGGAAAACCTTTGATCCAGCATTCAATGGTGCCTGAAGGAGGGTTTCTTTATAATCAAACATATAAAGGCAAGTATGCAGACGATCTTTTTTCTACCCGTGGAATATTAAATATTTATAATCAAATTTGCGGCGAAAATATCGAAAATGTCCTTAAGATTTGTGAGCAGATACCTCAAAATGACTGTGCAGAAAAAACCATGCGATTATTTGGAGAGAGGTTAGGTGCTTTTTTGAAACCTTACATTATCAAGTTCAAGGCAGAAGCTTTAGTTATTGGAGGTAATATAGCAAATGCTTTTCCTTTTTTTGGGTCATCTTTAAAGCAACAGCTCCCAGATATAACTATTGAAATTTCCGAATTTGGTGAAGAATCCGCGATAATAGGAAGCGCCTTATTATTGGAGGATCATTATTTTCAGGAGATAGGAGAAACTATAAAACAAATGTAATGGCAAATAGTAAAAGTAATTATAGGGCACTTCTACCGGTTTTATTTACATATATCGTTATGGGATTTGTAGATATTGTGGGGGTAAGTACAGGATATGCTAAAAGAGATTTCGAACTTTCCGCAGAAACAGCCCAGTTAATTCCGATGATGGTTTTTATTTGGTTCTTTCTTTTGTCCATCCCTATAGGTGTTTCTCAAAATAATTTTGGTAAAAGAAAAGTATTGTTGATAGGTTTAGCCTTAACTGCTGCTGGAATGTTTGTTCCTTTTTTGAATTATACCTTCCCTATTTTATTAGTGGCTTTTATATTATTGGGAGTAGGGAATACTATAATTCAGGTAGCCTCGAATCCTCTATTAAAAGATGTTGTTCAGAAGGAACAATTTTCAAGTTTTATGAGTTTATCACAATTTATAAAAGCTATCAGTTCACTTCTAGGCCCCATCATTACAACTTTCATGGTCGCGAGTTTTGGTGACTGGAAATTAGTGTTTCTAGTCTATGGAACAATTTCTATCATTACAGGTCTATGGCTTAGTTTTACAGATATATCTGAAGAAAAATCCGCTGTAAAAGCTTCTTTAGGATCTTCATTACGACTGCTTAAAAATCCATTTATTTCAAGTATGGTCTTGGCCATATTTTTAATTGTGGGACTTGATGTTGGAATGAATACAAATATCCAAAACCTGCTGGTTGATCGATTCGATATTTCTCTGGAAAGTGCTTCACTTGGAATAAGTATTTATTTTGCATCTTTAATGATCAGCCGTTTGGGAGGTGCTATAATGCTTCGTAGAATTAATAATTACGCTTTTCTTTTTTGGTCTGCTTTACTGAGCGTTTTATTTCTGTTATTACTTATTTTTTCGTCAAATCCCATGATTGTGAAAATAAGTATCTTTTTGATTGGACTTAGTTCTGGAAATCTATTTCCCTTAGTTTTCTCATTAACTATAAATAAAATACCTGATCGAGCAAGTGAAATTTCGGGATTAATGATCATGGCAGTAGTTGGGGGTGCGGTAATTCCACCCCTTATGGGGTTACTTAATAGTGCTATAGGTATCGGAGCTAGTTTTGGTCTGTTAGCCGTCTGTGCTACTTATGTTTTATTTTCTTATTTCCTATTGAAAAACAAAAGTGATTCTGAAATATAGTTTTTATAAAAATTAGCTATTAATATTTCGATAAATTTTCTTCTGATTGATAGGAAGTTAATATTACAATTTTATTAATCGCGTTTAAGTTCATAAGCCATATCCAGTTTCTTTGGGAATTTTATTTAGGATAGTCACTTTATTATGCAGCTTTATCTATAATCATTAGAATTCCACGAATGATATTCACAGTAGGGAATTTCTGATGCCTTAAATTTGATTGCCTTATATGAGAGACTGGATTTGATCATAATTAAAGATAACTTTGAATTTCAATAATTGAAATTAGAGGGGAGCCCTTTCATCTTTTTTATCAATTATATCTGAATTAATATTTAGTTAGCTCTAAATAATGAGCTGGTGTATTTTAGTT
>Ga0114908_1000994_pt1 | contig 14691 bp, 13 predicted proteins | sample MalvireepMed_s17_FD_87292 | JGI IMG/M metagenome (GOLD analysis project Ga0114908, IMG submission 87292) | Marine viral communities from the Global Malaspina Expedition - Malaspina viral metaG DeepMed_s17 | ecosystem: Environmental > Aquatic > Marine > Oceanic | place: Mediterranean Sea... | reverse complement strand
GTTGTGATCAACCAAACTTGGGGTTTCTTCTGCTAATTTTGAAAAATCTGGCTTTTTCTTACTAAAAGTTGTTATTTCGTTAAAAGGAACAATATTTTTTATAAAATTGTCTTCAAATTCGAAAGATTCTTCTACAGAAGACATAGAAAATTTAACCACGTCGGAGGTAGGTTCAATTTGTTGCAATAGAGTTTTAACTTCCTCCGGAAGATCCTCATTTTGCTCCAGTAATAAGTCTAAGTCAACTCCAGCTGGTATCACCGGTGCTTGTAGGGAAATTTCTGTTTTATGCCAATATTTTTTAGTATTTTCATATTTGTCTTCTTCTAAATTATATTTTGTTAAAGTACCTTTCATATATCCTCGGGCACCACTATTTAAGAGCTTTTTTAGATCTGGCATTACTGCTCTAGTTACTCTCTGGGGTTGGGGCGACTTAAAGCCTTCGGGGCGATCTTGACCAGTTGGCCAATGAATGCCTTCTCTGGGAGGTTCAGGCGCAGAATTTTTGTCTTCTACTAAATTAGAACCAATAAATAATTCCTTAATTATACTAGCATCAGAGGTAAAAGTCATATCTAAGCTGTCATATATTGCATTAAGCATAACCTCTATATTATGTTGCATGGCCGGCGGGTTTGATGGTGCCAAACCTTTACTCGTTTCTGTGCAGAGCGCCGGAGGAATATCTTCAGTTATAGAATCCGGATCTAAAAGAAGCTCTGCCATTTTTCCGAACGCGTCTTTATTTCTTCTTTTTTCTGCACCCAGTATTGAAGCTATTTCATCATCAGTAAATCCCTTTTTTACAAGAGCGTCTTCATGTACCGAATTATCAATTATATCTTCACACATGTCAGCTATTGCAGTAACATTAGAAACAATCGACGTACAGAAAGTCTGATCCACATATTTTCCTAAAAATTTGAATAAACGATGCACATCAGCTGTATTAGTAATGTATATTGTTAATATTGAAAATTTGTTTTCGATTACCTTTAAAATAAATCTTAGTATATGCTCCCTAGCTGATCCTGATAATAACTGGCACATCTCAGTTGGTTTAAGCCTCGAAGATATTTCATCTAATAATTTGACTACTTCTGGTGCTCTAGATGGCGGTATTAAACCATCCAAAAATTGGCCAGCATTATCCAAATTAATATCAGATTCAAGTGGATAAGATCCTCCAGGAATATTAGGTGATCGTGGCAAATTCAATATTTTGTCAGAGTTAACCCTAGAAAGGTCCGGATTATCAGCATCTTCACACTGAAGCATCACTTGTTCCATAACACCTTTAATCATATCTACTATTGAATTAACAATAAGCTGTTTTATAGCCCTTTCCATCTCTTCAACTATTACGCCCATAATATCGCCAGTAACGGCATATGGTAATTCAAACCTAGGAGGCTTGGGAATTTCTGGTAATAACTGGCCAGCCTCCATCCTCATCTTAGCTAATCCGCCGGGGGCAAATAATAACCCTGGAACATCTCCAATAAAATCTCCGAATCGTTCGCATAATGCTTCAAGATCAACAAAATTCTTAAGCATCTTAACAAAATCATCGATCTCGCCTCTATTCATTTTGTTGGCACGTTTTTCTTTGTTTAATTTCCCCTGTTGTATTCCTTTATCGGCTTGTGATAACGGGTCTTTTCCATCAATTATATCGATATTTTTAGTCTGGTTTTCAATAGCTCCGAATACTGGCCCGAGGGGCTTTTTGATAAAAGCATCGGGCATTGTCATTAATACTTTAGAAATTAAATCTAGTCCGATTGTACGAATAGCTGCCTTACACAGAGATTCTGCAATATCTCCAAGGGCCATTTTTTCTGCAATGCAGGCCATAGCGCGCGCTATGAAAGAGCGTAAGTTGATCTTATGTAATACTTCTCCGTATACCTGTAAAACAGGATCGTCGCTGGCCTTCATTTTCATTAGGCCGGATTCTAGGCCTCCGAAAATGGTATTACCGGCAAAGATAGATACATTTTTTCTTTTGTTATATGCTTCTAGTTTTTTAGCTTGATTGTTGATTTCCTCATTTTCTTTTGTTACCTCTTTCTCATTTTTAGAACTATTAGTATTAACAGTTTCTTTTCGATCCTCAGGAGGCTTCTTTTCTCCGGGGCGTATAACGGGAGTTGGAAATACATATTTATTTATTAATTTAATCCAATCAGATTCTCCGGCTTCGAAATCCCTAATCATATGATCGGAATATAGAATGAACCCCATTGTTGTTCTCAGGTCAAACGGGCTTTTGGAATTAATATGAGATATTCCAATTTGAAGTTTTTCTGAATGTCTATCATCCGGAAAAGTTAATTTTCTAACCGGTTCCTTCCCTGATTCTTCTACTACATCGGCATCTTCTTCAGGGAGTGTAACTACTTGGCCGGCCATCGGTTGGCCTGAAGTTGCCGGAAATAATCCTGCTTTATCTTCTAGGGTCGCGCCGGGATATTTTTCTAACAAGTCCTTTACATAAGCTCTTGTGAGAGTTTTTATAAAAGCTCGGTCTTTTTTTTCAGAATTTGTGAGACCCTCAAATTCCGCGGCACCGGTGGAGTCTCCAGCACCGTATGGAATCCTGACCGCCTCTTTAATTAAAAAAGTTTGTTTCTCTAATACTTTAACGTGATAAATATCATTTTCTGTTTTGGGATATTCCTTTATGTGGATCTCGTACTCATTTGGAGACGCTACAGGAGTTTCTTGTTTTACCCCTTTATGATCAACTGGAAGAGTCGAATTCGATTCTTGTTTTTCAAAAGAAGTCCCAGAAGTTGTCTCCTCTCGCATTGTATGGGTGTGTGGAACTTGTTTTTCTGAATCTGAAAGATGGCCCCAAACTATTTCATCTGTAATTTTAAAATCTTTAATTTTATGAGCATGTGCATAATCTACTGGTGCTCCAATATTCTCTGTAACTTGTGAAGGGCCGGAAACTCCGGTTCCCAGTTCATCGATCTTTGATGGAATTAGTAAATGAAAATGCTCTGACTTAGGATCATCCGCTATATAAAGGTTATCTTTAGTTTGCGGATCCGCCTCTTCCCAAGTAGTTATCGCTGGTGGTGGTGCATAATCTGAAGTTGTAATATCATTCTCAAGCAAAGAAACATATTTTTGAAATGTTTCTTCAGATATCTCCGGATTAAGTTGAGGCCTTAGTGCATAATAAGCATCTGCATCTTTTTGAGTTACTAGAATACCATCTGGATCTAGAGGGGGGAAAGTTTTTCCAACTTCAATACTATATCCATTCCCGGGATTGCCGGGGACGTCAAGAGTATTACTAGATGCTAGATCGAATGTAACATCCAAATCAAATTTCTTTAGAAGAGGCAGCCTTTGGTTATAATCATAATCTGGATTTTCGTCCAAGAACTGCATAAGTCGTACGCCATCTTCTAGCTCTAGCGTTGAGAAAAAGAACTTTTTAGCCATCAGTTAGTCCTCCACTCGCCTTTTTCGCCATCGTTGGGACAAAATCTTATATATTTTGCTTTAAACGACGCATCATATCCAATTTCTACTAAATCGTTTTCATCGCTTCTATATTTAATATTATTCTCTCGAAAATATTCTTTAAGAGCAGGAATAAACTCATCTATTTTTTTTATTTGAAAATCAATGTCTGGTTCGTTTTCTATTTTGCCATCATAGTTTTCCATTCCAGGTTTAATGACGTCGGATAACACCTTCCGGACTTTCTTTATCTTCTCTTCAATATCCTTGATAGAAAAAGCGTATTGATATACTACTATACCCTCTTGAATCATTTTTTTGATTGACATGTCTGGAGCTTGTTCAAGATGTCTATAATCGCAATACTTGTGTGGCATACCTATCAAGTATTGCACTGTTGTGGTTTTAGGGTCTTCGCTTGAATAAAATTCAAGTTCCTCTGCTATAGAAGTCCCCTCGTCTTCACTCCCTTGGGTGGCTAATTTTTCAACGTATTCGTTAGATGAAAGACAGTCGTAGTATTGTAGAAAATTCTTTATGGCTTTTCTTTTAGCCTTACGGTATCTTTCGTCCGAGTTGGCACCTTCAGACATATTTAACTCGACCATCATTTCAAAGCGCTTGTCTTTGGAGTTATTATGCGGTATTAATTCAACCCACTCCCTCCACACAGGCAGAGGGGCGAAAGCTGAAGCATATTCTTTTAAACTAATAAAATTTTCGGCATCTGGATAAACTGGCCTAGTTTCAAGTTTATCGGCCGCCGGTATAATTTTTGATTTCGAGGGCTCAATATTATCGGCTACTGATTTTTTAACAAGTGAAATACCAGCTCGATCAACAAATCCTTCTTTATCAGCCCAGGAAGATTCAGGGCCGATCTCCTTGCCCGGGCCGAAATTTATAACTTTTACTTTTGACCAAGATTTTTTAGCTCCAACATAATCGCTGATCATCCTGATCTGAGTGCCTATTGGAAGTCTACCTATGAGGCCGCCGAGGCCGCTAGGAGAAACCGGTACATCATGCAGTACTGGTTCTCCCGATTTATTACAAGCATCTACATTTGATAAATTTATATCACACGGTGCGTCCCTCATGGCTAGAGTAAACCCATCATGATCTAACATAACCACCCACGTTCCGGGTGTTGGAGTAGAGGCCGGGGGATCTGGAGTTTCAGTGGCGGAGACTGGGGACGGAGTGGCCTTTGTAATAATAAGATCTTTATTATTTAAGAAATCTCTTATGTCCTCAGTATCAAAATTAAAAGTGCCCTGCAGGCTATCTCCCTCTTCATACTGTCCTTCAGCTGTATTAAATCCCGATTTGAAGTGTGTCCATATGGTGGCTCCCTCTAATTGCCCCTGTACATCGCCCTCTACAAAATCGATAATACTTTCAATAAACTCTTGAGCTAATTCTCTAAATTTTGCAGATTTGCCGGGACTTGAAATATTTATTACTTCTGATAGTTTTCCATCCGGATCTACAGCGAGATATTGGATCTTATTATTAGTATTACTAAATACATTTTTTACTGCCTTCTTTAAGCAGGCTCGTCTTGCTCGCTCATACGGAGAACTAATTTCTTCTTTAAAAGGAGCGTAAAATTTGTTCTTAGAATTTGAAGTGCTTTGTACTTTAAAAATTGGCATTGTTGTTAGTTCGTGTTATTTAATATACTAAGTATATATGATTTGCCAGCTGGGCTGCAATAGTTATGCTTCCAACTAACTAAATTTCTTTTATGACTTATTAAGTCTTGTAAAGTCCCTCTTATGTGCCGTTGCAGCACATCCGATCCTGGCGCTGTTAATGTATCCAAAGCAATTGTTGTGGGCATCCCAAAAAACGGTGAATAGTGATAGTGATTCATGACCGCGCCGTTGTAGGCATTTTGAGCATTAATATAATTTACGAATATACCATTAAGAGCATTAATTTGTTTTGTTAATCCACGTAAAGCCGCTTGTAAATTCCAGCCTTTTACAAGCGGCTGTAGATCTGTGTCATCATTACCGGCTATCAAGTCAATACCACTAGCAGTGTCAACCCGGATACCTTGCGAATTAATTCGATCTGTAGAAGTTATTAATTTAATTCCTTCTCTTCCTATGATCCGTACGCCGTCGGCTTTGATACCAATACCTGATTTTGCATTAGCTATTCCAACATCGCCTTCGGCTAAACCAAAGTTTGTATCAATATCGGTCTTAGCAGATATGTGTATCATGGCGGAGTCTTTAATAAAATCAGGTTCTATAGCCACTTTTTTGCCACTCTTATCTATTTCTCGGATGTCGGCCCCTTGGGGTCCAACAACAAATCCTATGCTAGCTGCCTGAGTATCTCCGAGGCCGCCATATCCTGTTTTTCTGCTTCCCGGGCGGTCGCGACCTAAGATTATTACAGAGTTTCCCTTTCGTATAAGTTTTTCACAAGAGGCTTTAAGATATCCAGGTTCAGCCTCAATTATATCATCACAGTATATACCCCTCTTTCCACCAGATTTTCCCTCTGATTTTTCTAAGGCAGCTCTTTTTTTAGGAGAGAGACCAGAATGATCAACTGCTTTCTTTTTACCTGAGGCTTGAGATAATTCTTTTTTTAATTCTTCTATAGACATAACATTTACTATATAAATTCTTCTGAAAAAATGTTTTTATATTCAGAGTTTTAACTTGACGCGGCTGGAGGAGTCGTAGCACTGGCCATAGGCTGCACATTCCTACGCTTACCGCAGGTTTTGGTCACCGGAAGATCAAATTCACAGCCGGCATATATAGAATTGTTCGTTAAATGTTTACTTTTAACGCCTCTTTCCTCTACATATACATTCCAATTTTTAGTCCATTCTTTTCCAGTTTTATATGAAGCGAGAGGCATCTGTACTTCCCAATGCCATGGTTCTGCATTATATGGAGTAAATCCAAATTTAATAGCATTTTTGGTCATCCAGATCCAAAACTTCATCTTTTTTTGTCTAGACGTATTACTCGCGCCCGAAGACGTTCCAGGACCCATTATAGCCTGGCCGCCGTCGACAGTTTCGCCTTTCAACCATATATCAACAGCCAGGCCAGTTGCATGTGGGGAAAACCATCCCAGCTGGCTGCGGCCTTTATTCAGTGAGCCGTACCTATCAATTAACATTTGATCAAATAAAGATCTTAAGTCAGTAACACCGGCGTCAAGTGCTGCTAGCATATTTGCATTCTTTTTTTGTTTTAAAACCCAAGCGCGATTTTTAAGTTTTTTCCACCTAATTGGCGGAATTTGTCTCCAGCCCGATGTTACAACTGGATAATCAGATTCAGGATGGGCTTTTTTATATGCTTCGGCCAGGGCATCGAAGCGCTTGGCGACCAGAACATGTAGTTTTGCCCCTTTTCTATTATGCTTGGGGGCGGCGGCCGTTGGGCCGCCCGGGTTCATCGTTCCGTATACTCTCCACCTTACTCTATTCTCTTTATTTTTATATGCATCTCCGGATTTAAGTGTGACTGTCGTCTGTGCATTCGAGGTGGCTCCGTAAACAACTTTCCCGTTTTCGTCGAAGCCGGATTCCGTACTGGGGCCTGATTCTCCGGCCACTATAGATGTTGCACATTGTGCAGTGTCAGTAGGAGTCGGATTTTGAGATTCTTCATCCTTGATCGATGCATTTAATTTTACAAGTTTAAGTTCTAGAGCCTCTATTTTTTTATTAACATCGACCAAAACCCTAGAATTGACTGCCTTTTCATCTTCAGTCTTAGAATCTTGTACTTTTTGAGTAAATACTTTTTGTTTTAATTTTAAAGATTCCATTTCCTTTTCTGCGTGAGCTAATTCTATTTTATTAGTATTTTGTTTTGAAAGATCTGCTATTTTTTCTTTAGCCTCTTCTCGTAATTTTTCAATTTTTTCTTTCGCGTCTTTAACATGAACATCCGTTACATTGGCCGCGGCGACGGCGTTTGGATCGGTAGCAATTCTCTTTAATTTTTCAAAGACGTCTTGTTCTATACCGGTCCATTTAACAACTTCTTCGTCGGTGGCGGGGTTTTTAGCCCAATCTCGATCTTTGTTTTTTAAGAATTTTTCAAGCCATTTTGGAGTATTTGATGTTTCAGGTTTTTCTGGAGATTTGTCTTTAGCTACTTCAGCTCCTGTTTCTTTTTCTTTATCGGCTGGGCCGCGCGGCATGGTTGGGCCGCCTTCGGCGGCTGCGGATCGCTCGTCTCCGGTGCCCGGGTCTTGTTGAGTACCCTCTGCAGCTTTATCTTTCTTGTCCTCTTCTGTTTCTTTGCCTTCCTCTAGGGGAGCGTTTTCTTTAATATCAGAACCAAACTCTTTTACAATTGACCACCGTTCTCGTTTTTCTAAAGCTAACCAAGAAAACCATATACATGCATTAGTCCACTTTACATTTTTATCTTTATAGGCGTCATGAAGTTCCCATCTCATTCTATTTGGAGTCTTCGGAGCTTTCCCGTTTTTAAAATTTGCATCATAAGCTCCAAAGTTTGGCATAATATTTTTAAATCCAAGTCCTTTATAGCGTGCATACGCATCGGCCCAGTACCCAGATTTTTTCCAACTACCATTCCCAGAGTGTGTTTGGGGGGCAACGAAATCACAGCCGGCTTTTACCCAGGGCTCTACTGGATTATGTGCTCGTATAATTGGTACCGTGCTAAGACCCACACATAATTTAGCATCTCGCGCCGCGGACACTAATTTTTCTGCTAAATATGTGGCGCGCTCAACTAGAATAGGCTTGGCTTTTTTTACTTTATTTCCATTTTCTTCTATTTCTTCAGTTGGGCCAAAATAATCTTCCTCACAATCTGCTATAACTCCTAGTGCTCCAATTTCCTTCGCAACATTAATCATATTATATATAAATAAATCTTCAGGAGATTGTTCTTTAAATTGTTTAGCGCTGGCAGCTTCGTATCCTCGGCCAGGTACACTTAAAGCCGCCCAGCCCCACACATAACATCGTATTCCGGCATCATGATATTGTTTGACAAATTCTTTCATTATAGCAATTTTTTCTGGAGGCCTTATATCCTGAGTGCCATCTCTATGAACAGAATAAGCTTTTATAGCAACCCAACTTAATCCGGCGGACTTCGCGGTCTTCAGTGGAAATCTTTTAACAATATCAATACCAACGTTGTGGTTATCTATAAACACTCCCTTCCCCTGGGGGATTTCTCCTAGTTTAGGTTTCTTTTTTCTGTAATTTGCCGGCAGGGTGGGCCCTAGTTTCCCCACTGGTTCGGTAGATTCTTCACCTCCTGGTCGCATCGCGTCGCCGATGCCGGCGATTTGATTAAGGCCGATACCACATTTAAAAGCATCAGATCCGGCTATCAAAGCAATAGTTTCCGCCAATTGTGATTCTAAGGGTCCTAAATATACTGGATCCTTTAAAGTCTTTCTATTCCCAAAATCAACGTATACTATATCACCAGGCTTAGGTATGCCATGGAGAGCAATATCTCTACTTTTAGCAACAAAAGTAGGATACCTATTAATCGATTGGTGATCTGGTTCGGCGCCATCAGTACCCAAAGATTTAGGTAAAGGTAATATAGAACCATGAATTTCTGGAATCATTGCTTTAATTTCCAGATATATCTCAGGCACCTCTGCATCCTGTACAGAATATATTCTATCTAACCAGCTAAGTTTAGTAGCACCTGTTCTCTGGCCGCCGGCAGCTGCAGATTCAACACGTAAACAAATAGCCCTATACGGGCCAACGTCGGCCATACTGTTCGTTTCGTATTGTTCAGTATTGAGGTTTTGTAAGGCCCCGAGGGCGGACGTTTCGCCCGGGCGATATTTCTTACCGGAGGCCGGCCCGGCGACGGCGTTTAAGTCTCCGAACGCAAAATCTTTTAGTGGATTAAAACTATCCGCTCCCATCGTCTTCACCCTCTTCTAACAAGTTATAAATACTATCTTTTTCTATTCCAGAAAATCCATCGAATTTGGGGTCTTGTTTGTGTAAAAGGGCTGATACTTTAACTAATTGTTCGTTTGAGCGCTGTAAAGTTTCTAAATATTTCGAAGCTACTTGTCCTAGATCTTTATGATCATAACCAGCACTAATATTTTTCATTATATCAGTTAGTAGTGTTAAAGCCATAGCTCTATCATTTTTAATATTTTCTACGGCGCTGTCGAGATACTTATCTATCTTTTTCACATTTCACCCTCGTCCCATTTTTTCTTGAACTGTCTATACTTTATTCGAATCTTATTAAGATTATTCACTATTTGTTTTGTATTCAACCCTGTGATTTCTCTTATATACAGATAAATAGCTTTTTTATTAAAAATTTCTATTTCATCTATAGAATCAAAAAGTATTTTTATTGCATCAAGTACTTTTTTTTCATTATCTTTTAACTTTAGCTTTTCCCAATTGCCAATCTCTGCGAATAAGTGTTGCCAAAACTCAAAGTTATTTCTGTCTTTCTCATAAGGGTTAACTGTAGATAAGTGTTTTTGTATTATTTCGCCGGAGACTTCATCGAATTGAGACTCCCTTTTCATATCTTTGCTGGTCTTTTTTACTTTATGAATAAACCAATTCTTAGTAATGACACTAAAATATGAGAATGCTTTAGAGTTTTTGTTTGGATCAAATTTATCTAAAATAGTAGTAAGCCAAATCTTACAATCATCTCTTAGAACATCAATATTTGGGAGAGTGGTAAACTTGTAAGTATATACTATTTTATCGACCATCTCGCCAAAGGCGGGCTCTATATAGTTCACGTATAATTCTGTTCTTATCTTATTATCTTCTGTTAAAATATAATTAATAATTGCTTCTTCATGAACTTTAGTAAAATATTTATTCTTCGATTTTCTCGCCATCTTCCTCTTCTTCTTCGTCATAATCCATGTCACTATTAAAAGAGTATGACTGAATTTCATTTTGAACCGCTATAATATGTTCAATCAAGGCCTGTATTACTGGCTCTCCATAAAACATTTCTAGCTCATGAATAGATTCTAAATGATCACCTAGGCCTTGTACGGAGTCCGATATGTTATCCACTTCCTCTGTAATTTCATTATGTCTTCTAATAAGCCTATAGATATACCAAACAGCAGCTATATTAAAGAGCGTGGAAACATATAATAAAAAATAAATGGGTCCTGTAACAGCCATTAATAATACAGCATTTAAAATTAAAGACAATACAATAAAATATGTCATACCTTGTACTCCTCTGTGGAAAGCCTTTCTTTCTCTTTATTCAATTCTTCTTTAAACTCTTCTATTTTTTCTTTTACTAAATCACCAACATTAGATTTTTTTTCAAAGTTTTGAGAAGATATAAAGTGGGATGGTACTCGCAATAAGGTTCCTTCGAATTCACAGTTTTCACAATTAGTCATCCTGTCCTTAATAGAGTGCATAATCTTAATAGTCGCCTTACACTCTTTACAATTGTAATAATAAATTGGCAAACTTATACCCTGCCATGATCGTCTTCTACTCTCACTACATCTTCCAATTCTGGAGTTGATACTTCAATTAACGTTACATTCTCTGATGATGCAGTAAACCTATGCATAGACCCCGGGGGAATATGATAAACTGAACCTGGAGGCAAGTTAAACCGATCCTTGTCTGTAAGAAGGGTGAGCATACCTTCTAGGACATAAATTGTTTCTTCTTTTATCTCGTGATATTGAAGAGACAGTCTGGAGCCTTTTTTAATATGAAGAAGCTTTCCAACGTATTTATCAGTATGCGCCCAAATTTCTTCATATCCCCAAGGCTTAACTACCTTTGTTATTTCAGACACTTTTGGCGCTTAATACTGCCACTAAGTCCGTCTTTTTCATTCGACTATAGCCTTTGATATTTTTTTGTTTAGCTATAGCTCGTAAATCAGTAGCCTTCATAGAGGAGAAGTCAACCTGTGAAGATCTCTTCTCAACCTCTTCTACTCCAAATTTAACTATAGGAGGGTTAAGCACAAATAGTTGGCCAGAGGCCTCTTTGAATTTTAATTCTAAAAGCATGGGGACTATATCCGTCTGCTCTAAAATACTCTTTTGAAGGCACATCATAATAGCGCCCATTGCTTCATTCGAAAGTTTTGTATGTTGCAAGTTCATTTTATTCTCCGTTATATGTATAACATTTTGTTTTTAAATCTAGGCCTAAAAAAGAATCTTTCAGAATTTATGTTTTTGTCATCAATAAATAAGTCGTATACTGGTTTACCAAATTTTAACTCGTGATATTTGACATTCCATTCTTTAAACTGTTTTTCAGTGGTTTTTCTCCAATCAATACCGGAGCCAGTTCCTCTGGCTGTCCAGTAAATAATTGTATCTCCATTATCGTATAGTTCGTTAATTTTGTTAATATTTTTTTCTATTGGTACTGCTTTACTGTAATCCCTATCTTCTGGGGATATACAAATAGTTTCATCTATATCTACGTAAATAATCATATTATATTAATTACCTTCCACATTTAAAGTGTATTCTTCTGGTTAACGGAAAATCATCATGTAAAAAGAATGAAAATTTAAGATGCTCTATTAATTCTATTTCTTTTAAATGATGTATAGCCATTCTGTGATTGGAAATGGCACCCTCGTGATCATGAGTTTCATTTCCAAGTTTATCATACTCTACAATATTATCAAATAAAGTAGAGAACTTATTCATATTATCTGAATTGGCAAAAAACCACTGATCTATAAGCCCCTCTTCATTATGGGGGTACCCAACTAATTTTTCAGTATATTGCTCTGGAGTGATATCATAGTTATAATATAATCGGTTTTTTATTTCTTTTTCATTCAGGAAATATCTACGATTCCAATTGCCAGCATAAAATGAATTTTGTTCAAAATTAGAAAAATTTACATCAGTTTGCCAAGCTATGTCAAACCTAGAGTTCATTACAAAATCATATTTAAACCCATTTTCCTTTTCATAATCTGATTTTAATTCAATAGATTTTTTCATACTATACCACTTGCTAAAGTGATTATTTCTCCTAAAATTCCTAGTAGGATCCCTATCCCACCATATTTGTTCTTCGAAAATTTCTTTTTTAGGATTATATAATTTTTTTATTTGGTCAGAAGATTCAAGCGACCAAGAGTGAATAAATATATCAACATTATTAATATCTAAAATGTGTTTCTTAAAATGCTCAAAGCTTATATTCAACACGTCTACTGAAGATCCTTCTCCGGATTTTCCTTTATCGCCGCCGGCCAAGCCGGAAAAACATAAAGCTATTCTCATTTTAAAAACCTCTCAATTTGTTTTATATTATTAATATTGTTTGAATTAATGGCTTTATCATCTATTAATAAATCATAATGCTGTTTACCCATTACTAACTTATGATACTTAACTTCCCAATCAGAAAGTTGTTTCTTTGTTAACTCATACAAATAGTGGTATACTTTACTAGGATCCCCTGTTTGGGATGTCATACCTCTAGCTGTATAAATAATAATCTCATATCCTTTTTCATAGCACTCGTTACAGATATCAATCATCTTTTTTACCGGTATACAAGAAAAATATTTCTTTATATCTCCCTCGTTCGAGCTTCTAATGCAAAGAACGTCATCTAAATCGAATGCAATAACTTTAGTTTTTTCTTTATTTGGTCGCATATTTTTTGATCGATTTGTGGTAATTCTTTCTTAATATTTAAAAATTCGTCTGTAGAAAAAACATAATGTCCACAAACTTTAATTAATTGTTTCTTATATATTTCAGGAGCAAACTCGGTAGGAAACCACTTTTTCCACCTTTTAGAATTATAACACAGATTATAAAACTCATCAAATAAATCTTTTCTATTATATTCTTCAATTTGTTGTAATATACAAGAGGTTTCTATACCTCCGAATTCTGGGGCTATGTTAATAGCGTCGAGACCAATATCAAATCTGGACTTAATATCTAGTTCTGTTATATAATCTCCATTATGTTCTTTACTCAATAGGCCGTGCTTTTTACATATGGTTACCATTTTATAGCACCTTTCTTCATCTATACTGGCAATATTCTTTCCGCCTTCTAGTCTAGTACCAGACTGGATTACAGCAAATTTAACTTTTCCGAATAGCTCCCCAAGATCGTGTTGTAAATAATTTAAAAACATATCTAACTGTGAATGAGAATATTTTCGTATAGACTCTTCTGTTCCAACCTCGTAAAGACAGTCAGGGTTAATAGAATTACAAAATTTTATATTGTTAATAGTTTCTATGAGGGCGCTCTCTAGATGAAAATACTTTTTAAAAGGATCAATGTGTATTAAATGAAATCCAGATTCTGAGTCTGCTCTTAAAGAATCTAATCCGTCATCTTCTTTATATCCCTGAAGCGCTCCGGAGTGATCCCTCTCTAAAATTATATTAGATGTTCTAGCCTTAACATAATCTATGAATTCTTTAGTTTTCCAATTATTAACATAACCACCACAATATTCAACCTGCCGGCGGGATGGAATAAGGCCGATAGAAGTGCTTTCTTCTTCACTAAATTGGATAATAGAATCCACAATATTTTTACTCATGGGCCCTATAAAAAATTTTGGATACATTATTTGCCTCTTATTTTAGAATTCTTACTGTTTTTTGTTCTACATCTCCTGATGAATCAGTATCCGGCAAAAAATTTAGAAATTCATATTCTCTATTATATTCTTGAGCCCACTCAAAAAAGGCCTTTTGCTCTCCGTCATTATAATTTTTATCGTGATTGTAACACCACTCATCAAATACAATTATCGTATTTGGAACTATGTACTCTTCCAGTTCGTTTAAAACAATTTTTGTTGAACTATACAAGTCGCAGTCGACATGTAAAAAACATATTGATTCCGCTTCCTTTTTATATTTTGGAATAGTTTCTTCAAAAAAACCTTCAAAAAAGACAACTCCCTCTATATTTGGTATGTTGGAGTCTAAATCGAAATGGCGTTTTTCAGCTACAATTTCCGAATTAATATCTATCCAGTCCTCTGGCAGTCCTATAAAAGAATCGAATCCATAAACTTTATGATTTTTTAGTGCATTATTTTTAATATCAATTAAACTCTCGCCCTTCCATACTCCAAATTCAAGACAATGTTCTAGCTCGGGATTGACACTATTCAACGCCCCGAGTAAATTTTTGTTTTGTGATTCTCTATTTGAC